>Ga0181465_100422_pt1 | contig 16679 bp, 16 predicted proteins | sample InSIn3gowninarea_FD_119076 | JGI IMG/M metagenome (GOLD analysis project Ga0181465, IMG submission 119076) | Clean room microbial communities from NASA Spacecraft Assembly Facility at Jet Propulsion Laboratory, Pasadena, California, USA -... ... | reverse complement strand
CTTTGAGTATGACATCCTGGAGGAGGCTGAGCTGATCTGAGATTCTCGGGAAACCAGCATTGTGGCACCGAATGCATGCGTATGGAAGAGATCATCATGGGAGTTCTGCAGCGCATATCAGCTTCTAGCGTTCGGATTGGGTTCACGACATGCTTGGAGCATTCCGTGGATCTTGGCCAGCTTTATCTTGAGCCTCCATGACCCATGAGCATCGAATACATACTCAACGAAATGGAAAATTGAGAAATATATAGCCAACCAACCACTAGTACTGCATAACAAACAAGTCGATGCCTTGTAAGAAAGAATGACTCATAGCAAATCCCACTAGATAAAAGTATGTCGAAGCAGGCATGCAAATAATATCCTGATATCACACCAGAACCCAAAAAATGAAAAAAAGCACTACTTACCCAAAACAGGCAATCAGACACAGCCCATGGGACACAGACCTACGAACCAACTGCAGCCCTACCCGTCGATCCATCCGATTCGTGCGCTCCGACCATGTCGCATATACCACCCAAACTATTGAGCCCGGTGAGAGTGGGTCCGGGGTAGCAGCGGGCTTTCCCGTGGATGGGAGGGCTGGGCGTGGGCATTGTGGCTGGTATGGGTCTGTGCCTAGTTTGAGGAGGATCTACTGATAACGACACGACAGGTAATAGTCTGCAAAAGTCTGTTGGAGGGGTATATGAGATAGGTGCCTATCGTATGCTGATTGTCTTACTGTACTTGTGTGAGAATGCTGATAGCTTATCATATGTCGGGAAATGAGGGGGTCCGCATCGGACGTCTATTGTATGGTAGGTGGAGGTATCTAATGCCGGTAAGCTTGTTCTCAACAAGTTCTGTTGTTGGGGATATGGACTTGATAGTGTTGCAGTTACGTGTGAAAACACAATCACATTCAACGGGTCAGAAAACGATACTGAATATTGTCCATAACATATTGCATTCCCATCCCACAGTGCGCTCCTCAGCAGCAATTAGGTCGGAGGTATCTATGTGTACTACGTGTGTGTGTCGTGAGAAGAGCTCCGATGAAGTGTAGTAGGGTATCGAATATCCATCCAGCCATCCCACGAAGAAAAGGAAAATTTTGTGTGACCCAATGCCCAGTCTAGATGAGGCCGTTACCGAGACAAGAAGGGAAGAACAACCTCAGCAATTAAGACTGACGCCAAAAACATGTCGAAGAAGTGAAAAGCATCTACAAGTGAGCAACGCCGTTGATGACTTCAGTGACGCCGACGGTGGTGCCGTTCAACTTCTCGCTCACGAGTTGAGACACCTTCTTGTCGAAGTACTTGGGCTCAGTGTAAGGGTCGTACATGTTCTTCTTGATGTAGTCATCGAGTTGCTCATCAGTGAGGCCGCGTAGCTCAGTAGCACGGTCAACACCGTTCTTCTGAGCCGCACGGATAACACCACGGGTCACGATGACAGAGACCTCGCGGATACGGCGGATGTCGGGATACAGCCAGCCGTCGGCGACTTCTTGCTTGTTCAATGAAGTCGACAGTGACTCTGCGGAGGCGTAGATCATGTCTTGTGTGACGGATACAGCCTTGGAAATAATGGCACCGAGTCCGATACCAGGGAAGACATACATGTTGTTTCCTTGGCCGGGGGTGAGCATCTTGCCGTCAAACTCCATTGAGGGGAAAGGAGACCCGGAAGCGAAGAGGCAGCGTCCCTCGGTGGCGGTGACGGCCTCCTCGAATGTGCACTCGGATTTGCTGGAAGGGTTGGAGAGAGGGAAGATGATGGGGTGGTTGTTGAGCTTGGCCATCTTCTCCAGGATGTCCTTGTTGAAGGCACCGCCGATAGTCGACAGACCCATGAGGATGGTGGGCTGTACGTAGTCGATGAGGCGGCTGAGTGACTGGTACTGACGACCGTTGTTGTCGTCACGAGCGAAGAAGACCTTGTGCTCAGCGAGCTTGTCACCACGGTCGAGGGTGACGAGACCGTTTGAGTCGACGAACCAGAACTTGCGGCGGGCTTCCTCCTCAGTCAGGCCCTCCTTCATGAAGTACTCAACAATCTGCTTGGCAACACCAACACCAGCACTACCGGCACCGAGGAAGATAGCCTTGTGGTCCTTTGCGGGGACGCCAGACGCCCTGACAGCGTTGATGAATCCACCAACAATAACGGCACCAGTTCCCTGGACGTCATCGTTGAACATGGCGTACTGGTCTTGGTAGCGTTCCAAGGCGGGGAAAGGGTTCTTGAAGTCCTCGAATTGGATAACGATGCTGTCACACGGTCAGTATTCCGAATAAGATATGAATGCATAGTACGTACCTGGGCCACTTGTCGGTAAGAGCAGCCATGAGCTCGTCGAGGAACTCCTTCTCCTGCTCAGGAGTAACCTTGGGCATCCTGGAGCCCATGTAGAGGGGGTCTTCACGGAGAGCCTTGTTGCTAGTTCCGAGGTCCAGAGTCAGAGGCAGGGTGCTGTCAGGCTTGATACCAGCGCAGGCAGTGTATAGGGCGAGCTTTCCGACAGGAATACCCATACCATTCACACCAAGGTCACCAAGACCCAGGATACGGGATCCGTCTGTGAGGACTGTGATGTCGACCTGGTGTGGCCAGTTGTCGAGAATCTTGCGAAGGTTGCCTCGGTCGCTCCATGAGAGGTACATGCCCTCGGGTTGTGTCCAGATTTCGTGCCATCGTACGCAGGCTTCACCGACGGTGGGGGTGTAGATGAGAGGGGTGAGTTCCTGGATATGTTAGGACTTTGTCTGGAGGCATTGTAATGGTACAACATACCTTGATGTTCTCTCCGAGGAGACGGTAGAAAAGATGTGGGTTGGTGGCCTTGAGGTGGACAAGGTATTGGAACTTCTCAATGGGCGCCTGCTTCATGGCAAGGAGTCTGAGGCCTATAAAACGTCAATGAAAAGTTACTCAAATGCACTATGATTACTTACATCGCTCGCTCTGGATGTCGTAACTCTCAACGGCTGGGGGAGTGAGGCCGTATGTGCCCAGAGTCTTGCGGACATCGGGGGTGTATGACAGGTCGTAGTCACCGGAAGTGGTGCTCAATTGGCGGGCTAAGCTGGGTTTAACGGCGGAAGGCATGTTGTCGTTTGCTACAGTGGCCATATAACGAACGAAGGGAGGTTTTTGGATTGAAGAACGGAGGCCTTGGGCGGGAGCCGTAACTTTTATAAGCGTCCTGAATCGCTGCATTGAAATGAGCTGAAACGACGCGTCGGCAATTGAAAAGGAATTAGGGAGACAGCCCGCTCGGGGCGCGGAGGATGGGGGGCTACATAATAGTTAGCCTATCGGATGGGTCTAGGTTCCGCAACAGTCACTCTGTGAGGAGATCCGTTCTCGCCGTCAAAGTGTGCCTGTAAAGGAAGCATGGACCAGCCCGTTGGTGACTTTTACGCGAGTCCCTTCCCCAAGTAAACTGTCTTGGCGACTGCAAACTCCACCACACAGCAAGACTACTACATGTTTATCATGCCAATCTTTCCATACTCCCATGCCATTTACACAGCACGTTCAGGTCAATGTTCAATAATTTTTTTGCTAAAGTCCGGGGCATGCCATCCTCGTCGTGTCACAGCCACAGCCACCGGGTAGCAGGGGTCATGACTGGACGTGCATATCATTCGGGAGCAATCGGAGCACGCATTGCCTTGACGGAATGCCGTAGGATTCTTCCATGGGCTTCAATCTTTGTCCGTTTCTGTGCAGACTTGCTTTTGCCGGTACTGTAGACCTAGCCGGAAAGTAGCCCGAACGCGTGGCAGTAACGGCATTTGTCTCTACCATACCGTTGTTTTCTTTTGTTCAACGATTGACCGCATGCCCATAGCCCAACACATGTCTCGTTGCGAGGTCAGGCATCGAGGCATTTTATTTTATTTCCGCAGTCAATGCGCAACGCCGCGTTGCAACAGCGTGCTTAATTAATAATCGTGTTGATCTTACGGGAGTTGTCTCGTGTCTTTTCGCCACAGGAAGGGTAGGGTACCTTGGATGGGCTTTGCGTTACTCAGGTCAATAGTGCGACGGATGGACATTAGCCAGATACCAACACCGTCTGCACTCGCGGGTCCGCACCGGCTCCATCGAGGTACACCGCGACCCGACGAATTGCTAATCAGTATGAGCGGTGTGTCTTTGTACCGCAGACGGAGCCGCTGGGCGCAACTTTTTTTACGCAGAATATGCACCCCTGACTGTTCGCTAACGGACCGTTGGTGGCATGGTGCCAGGGGGGAAGCGCATGCAACATCCGATTGCTTTCGCCCCATGCCTGTGACAGGCGGAGTTGGGCCATTCAAAAAAATAACTCCCAGTCTACCCGTGAGATCCGGTCCGGTGTTGCTGTACGAGATCTGGTTCACTGCATGTTTGATCTTTTTGCGATATATCGGAAGTCCAAAAGTGTATGCCTGCAGCTGCAGATGCGACTACAGTGGCTGGTGGATCACCCGCGTGGTGTGGGGAAAGCTTGATGGCTTGGGTAAGGCAGCCGCCTAGGGTTTCGCGCGCCCAGTTCCTTCCATCTTCCGAGAATTGGGGCACGCGACTCCACAACCCACAGCACCACGGGTGGTTACGGGCGAGTATGAACTCTATTGCGTGCGATTACCCACCTCCGACTCCCACATTCAAGCCCCCGCGGATGCTGGCAGCTTCGCAAACATCAACCATTGAACATGTCACTATTATCAATCGATTGCATCTCCTTACCGCAAAGCTGCCACTGTCATGCAGCTGTCAAGTCTCACCGTCCTTTGACGCCTTGGCGGGCGAGTCAGAAAATAGTACATCTTAGATCTGGAGGCCCACCGCTTGCATGAAGCCTTGTGGTCCGAGCAGACTAGCATGGGCTGTAGTCTATGGCATTTTCAGTCTATAACGTCGAGTCGGAGTCGGAGTCGGTATTCGTTACATCCTTGAGGATCAATGGACCTAGAAACCTACGACCATGGCAGTGAAGCAGTTTGCGCACAACAATATCGACATCGGTTTTCGACCGACGATTACATCCATGGCTGACAGCGTCCTGAACAGATCTTCTACAACAGGCGCATCCAGGAAGAGCAGATACTTGGTGAAGTGGTAAGAGTTCAGTGGTGACAGTATCAAAATCGGCGTTGGCAAGCAATGATACCACCAAGTAGTACATGTGAACTTGCTCCGGAAACCTGGTTGTATCGTCTTAAATCCTTAGTCAAATACTGAGGTTCTTAATCAGCTGGTGTCAGAGGCACCTGGTATGACGCGATGACATCCGGAGCGACGACCGCGGGGCTGTGATAGACTTCCAAGGTCGTGTCCAGTGTCGATAACCTGTTCACGATAACTTGAGTCCCCGAGCCGTCATCAAGACAGGCAAGTACACTGCGCGGAGTGTTTTCCATCCGGCTCAAGAGGCTTTTGACGACTGCCTTTGTTACTTTCCAAGATTCTCTGGACTACGTGTACTAGAGCTGGGAAGTGACTCACCTCGGCACCTTGCAACTTTCGACCAAAACACTACCAGAGTAAGAACCTATTCACAATGAATTGACATGTCAAGTGCTGATGGAGTCAGTGTAGATGCAAGCAACACGAGTTCATAAAGACCACGTGCTTCGAGATTGATGCGCGAACCATAGGTCGGGGAATGACACCCGGCCATACAGTCTTGGCGCGCATATGTGGAGCCGCTCGTCGATCCCCGGCATGACGTCAAAGCGCTAGCTTCCCTCGTCATCCTGACCAACGCGTGAACTGGAGCCTGGAACCTTGGACAGCTTCAGTGTGAGCTCTCGCAAAGCTCTCTTCGCGTCTTACCAACCCCAATTGCTCTCAACTCAGCGAAATAGTGATACGAATCATCGCAATGTCGCTCTCATCATGTTTCGGGTCTCGCAAACGCGACGACCAACAACCGTTGTTGCCTCAGGTATGTCTGCTCATTTATCCACCACGACGCCCGCTCACAGCAAATAACAGTATCGCGATGATACAACGCTGCAGCAAGAGGTGCACCAGAAGCTCCACTCGTACCAGATGTGGAGGGCGCTTTCCATGGGTTTCATGCCCTCGAATGAACAACTCATCATCAACCTCCGTAGTTTGCTATCTGCGGACATCCTGAACCCGGAAAACCCAGATTTGAGCGATTCAGGTCGTCTGCTAGTCAAGTTCACGAAACAATGGCTGCATCAATTCATCGACACGATGAACCACAAGAACAGCGAAGACCAGATCCAGGACTTCCTCTGGTACCTTTCCAAGTCCAGGATCGCTGTTGACGTGGAAGATATCGCGAGACGGACAACAAGGTCAAAGGCGAAGGCAGATGCTACTGCAGGTGCGTGCGCGTAGATGTACCCAATCGTCCTCCACTAACGCGTCAATAGCATATCAGAGCCTCCAGACTGTTGGGTCTTTGCTTCTCACGAACTCAGACTTCCGCATCTTCCTCTCCGATCTCAACACAGTCGGCCGCGAAGTCTTCAGAGACACGGCATTCACACTGTCAAATGTGGCGAAGAAGGCTGCAAAGAAGGTCGAGCCCTCGCCAGCGGAATACAAGGCACTCAAAGAACCGGGTGCGGATGAGGGTCCTGCCCCTTCGGCTGAAGAGCTGAGTAGCGAGATCACCGACGTAGCCCAGGTCGTTGGAAACGGTGTAGCCAAGGTTGCTAAGAGGGCAGACGTCAGCCTGGCAGAGAAGCTACAGGGCGATGAGGGCGAATCACTTTTGTTCCGCCTGAAGAAGACGGTTACCAATCTGAGGCAGAAGAGAGACTACAACGACTCCGTCTCGGTACTGGCACAGCTACTCAAGCGCTATGCCTTGGCATACTCTCGCACAGTCGAAGACGCCATGGGTACGCTTGAAGCCGACATCGACCCCAACCCAGCGATGGAGAAGGCTGTCAAGAACTTCTGGACTTTCCTGAGCTCCTTTGGAGACAAGCAAGAATGGAACAAGCTCGAGGACGCCTTCCACAAGGTCTTGGAACACTCCCGCAAGGATCCTGAATTCGAGGACCTACTGACCGACATTGGCAACTCCCTCCAGAAGCTGCTTACTGACCCCGACTTTTTCGACCACGTCGACGAGAAGTTCCAAGAGCTTCGAAAGAAGGCCAAGGGTGTGGGAAGCGAGTCATCGCTCCGCCAGGATGTCGATGTGTTCTTCGAGCAGGCCCAGCGAACATTCATGGCTGCTACTCAAGATGAGGATATCGCGAAGATGATCAAGACTACCATGAGGATCTGGAACATCTTGTCGCCTGCGCACTCATACACCAACAGCGAGCTGGTTCAAGACGCCATCAACGTATTCGTCCCTCTGGCAGTGCAGGCTATCCAATATATTCCCATTCCTCGCCTTGAGGTCTCCACACCCGAGATCGACATGCTCTTGGAGAACTTGATCATCGAACCCGGAAAGACCGTCAATCACACCTCCTTCTTACCCTTCCGCTTCAAGGTAGAGACATACAACGATTTCGAACTCCGCAAAGCCCGCTTCCGTGTTGCATCAAAGGCAACCTCCAAATTCACCATCAAGATCGACGGTCTCTCCTTCCGTGCCGATGAGGTCGGCTTCCTCCTTCGCGCACATTCTGGTCTTCTCCGTCTCGCCGACGAGGGTATTGCATCGTTCCAGCTCGACGAGCGCGGTATCGACATCCATCTCGACGTCGAAGTCGGCAAGGAGAAACTGGAACAAATTCTCACCCTCAAGGCTGTGCGTGTCCATATTCACAAGCTCACATACAAGCTACGCAAGTCCAAATTCAGCATTCTTGGCTGGTTGTTCAAGCCACTCCTGCGCCCTATCGTCCGCAAGGTCATGGAGAGGCAAATGGCTCAGGGTATCGCCGATGGTATTCATGCTGCCAACCGCGAGTTGATCTTCGCCCGCGAGAGGCTCCGAGCCACTAGGATCTCCGACCCAGATGATCTCAAGACGTTCGTCAAGGCTGTCATCACTCGTCTTACACCTGCTGATGATCCGGATGTCTACACGAGGGTTGGTGTCGAGGCGCCTGGCAAGGGTGTCTTCGCCGGCAAGTACGCACCTGGTAGTGTTGTCAAGCTCTGGGAAGAGGAGGGCCGTCGTGCGACGGAACGTATCGATGACTGGGATGAGGGTGGTTGGAGGAACGACGTTTTCGACTTGCACGCCATGGCACTCTCTTAGGCCTTGAAGTTGCGATTCGAGGCAATAGTGAGAACTGCAAGGTGTACTCTTTCGGTTTCGGTGTGGGCGTTTCCGGTCAAGGCAAAGGGTTTAACGGGCATATCAGTGTCAAAATGTTTCATAGCTGTTATGGTTATGGCGTGTTGGTTTATGCGTGTTTACGACATTCCCTAATGTAGTACAAAATGTTACCTGTATGATTATGATTACAAGTCTGTTCGACAGTGCACTACAATCTTTAGTGCGGGAGGGGAGTCAAGATTGCGGCTGTCTTCTGGAATGCAACGCAACCCCGCCTGCATATTGCACTGCAATCTTTAGCGTAGATGAATGTTCAGATGGCGCGGTAATAAACGTATATTCTGCTATACTATAACTACATATCCTAAAAATACTATTATGATGACGTATATTCTTGTCCCCCACATAGATTTCTTATATATTATCCATTGCTTGCAGCTTGTGCTGCAGGATACCATGACTTGACCCGGCCTTCACAACGGCACCAGAGATAGTACATAACTTCCTCCTCCAACGACAGTCAAGTACAGATATGTGGGATATATGATATTGACATTTAAATTGACATCTACTTCATAAACGCCCGCTTTGACAGCTTTATTGTTATCATACAAAGTATACATCCGAGCTCTTCGCTGCAAGTTCGAAACTTTTTGTCAAATGTTGAAATAATCCCCGTCTTCCCAATAAAATTGGTAGGGTCTTTCAAATAAGATTCCATCTTCATCTTTCGCTGATGGATCGAGAGGTCCTTGCAACTTCCTTCTTCTTCTTCGGACAATTCTTCATCTAGAAAGGAGGGAGGTAGAACGGGTACCCACCGTTCTTGATGCGGAAGACACTAAGCAAGAAACTGTACATGCCAAACAGCACACCGGTCCACAGGAACACGGCAAAAGACTGGGCACGCGGATCCTTGATCCTGGGGACCTTGATAGCAAGGGAAATAGCAGCGAAGGCGAGGACACCGTAGATGGCAGCTACAATCTGCGACTCCAGACCATACTGGTTGCTGAAGCCACCAGCGAAATAGCTCATACCGCCCTTGCCATCACCGACAACATACGGTGTCTTGCGGATGTGGTTGAACATGTGGCCGGACGTGAAGAGCAGAACGGCGATGAGGGAGATGGCGGCCCAGAGATTACGGTTTTGTAGCAGGGGGACAAAGTAGGGCCATGCGACGGAGATGGCGGTGATGCCTCCGAGGACAATAGTGGTTACGGTGATGATCTTGACCCAGTTGATGGGGCGCGAGACGGAGGGTTTGGGGATGTCGGCGGGGACCTGACGGGAGATCCAGGCGTGAATTTGTTCGGCAGTCTGGGGGCCCGCGGTGAAGTCGAAGCGGACGGGTGAGGCGTCGGGTTTTGCGTGAGGGCCGGTGGTGGGGTTGAAGTAGAGGAGGACGGGGGCGGTTTGTAGCATCATCTAGGGATTGTTAGTTCTTCCAATTTCGAGGCGATGACACAAGGTAATAAAGGTTATCGTACCGACTGGAAGACGTTCTTTCCATCCACAAAATCCAATGTACCGAATACAAGTCTTGTCTTCGCATCCTTATCACCTTTCATCCAACTCTTGCCCAGTAACTCCCACTCAGGCTGGAAATCCCGGCAAAGCATACAGCCGAATCGTGGCTCCAACGCCGTCAGCAGTACAGCAACGCCATAGTCGCGCGGAGACTTGGTCAACTGCGCATAGCTTGGGTCGTCGAGCTTGAGCGGTTTACCGGTGGAAAGCGATTTGGCGCGGGCGTCATCGAAGCGGTCGCCGGTTGGTTTCTTGGCTGCTAGAGCTGTGAAGGGCAGCAGCGAGGCTGTTAGGAGGTTCAACCACCGCATTGTGTCGTTTGAGCGGGTGGATTGTTGGGGTTGCGGAGAATTGGTGGGTTGGACGGAAGCTCGAAAGCTTGGGAACGTGGCCTTGAGAGCTCGGGACGGAGATGCGGCGGCGTGCGTAATGGCGCCAAGGCTGGCAGGGGTGTCGCGACATGAGCGAGGCAAAGGCAGCACTTTGGGTTGTAAACTTCACTGAAGTCATTGCCTGCCAACAAGCGATTGACTTGTTGAACGGTATCCATCATATTCATTTTGGTTACTTCCGTGGTCATTCTTTCACTGTGCTGTCTTGTTGGCTCCATACAGTTGTCAGCGCTCTGTTTGTTTACCAAGTCGCGTCCACCTAAAGCCCCACCACATCCGATCCTACATCTACACCTACAGTTATACTCGCACATCATTGAGCAGATATTGCACCATGGTCGCGACTATGGAGGTGGATATAGATACCAACTACGAGATGAAAGACGTAAGTGAAAGACTGCTGGACCCTGTTCGGCTGGTATATCCTTAGATCTTCCACTAACCCTTCGTGTCCTTCCAGCTCCAAAACTCGCTACGGAACGCGACTCTCGAACTCAGTCTCGAACGGAGTAAGCATTCAGTCGAAGCGGTAGTCAAGGACGAAGAAATCCGGAAGTTGCGAGTCGCCCAGTGTCTCCTGCAGGACGACAACAGCGACCTCCACGAACAACTGGAAGACGAGCAGGCACGCTCCGACGAACTAGAGGCCTCACTCGAAGAGGCCCTTGCGCAGTTGGACGAGCAACGGGCAGAGGCAGAGGCGGCACAAAACACCATCCGCACTCAGGCACGGGAAGTCGCGAATCTCAAGGTAAGCACGCCCAGTTTGTCGATCAATGCACTACTTGCTTACAACTCAATAGGCCGAACTCAAGGCTATGGAAAACGTCACATCCGACTCCAACAAGATCCTCTCGGACAAACTCGCCCTCTCCCGCGAAATCTCATCATTACGCCCAGAGGTTGAACACCTACGCGCCCAGGTCGAAGCGAATACGGGTCTACTCGCTGAGAAGCTCGCGTTACAACGCCAGATGACGACGCTCCAAGTCGAACTCGAGAACGAGAAGCGAACCTCCGCCCGTACAATCGCGAAACAGGGAAAGAAGATGGAACAAGACGAGGACCTTCGCAACGAGCTAGAGGAGGTGCGCAATGAGCTTGCAACGGAGAAGAAGGACCGGATGAAGGCTGAAGCTGGGCTTACAAAGGCGGAGAAGGCTATGGAGAAGGTACAGGCCGATCTGGAGTCGCAACAACAGGCCACCGAAAGTCTGCAGGCCAAAGTCGAGAGCCTGTCCAAGAAAGAGGCCAGCAAGGCTAGCAAGCGTAGTGAGGCTCATGAGGCCGCGATTGAACAACTTCGCGAGGAGTTGCAACAAGAGAAGGCTGCCCGCTTACAGGCAGAAAAGGCCAGCAAAGATACCGCCACACGCGATGCAGAGATTGAGCAACTTCGTCAAGAACTTGAGCAAGAGAAGCGCGAGCGTCAAAAGGCAGACAGGGCGTCGAAGAAGGGTTCGCAACAACCAGATGATCAAGCCGAAGCCGCAAGGAAAGAGCTAGAGGAGGAGAAGCGTGAGCGCAAGAAGCAGGAGAAAGAATACATCAAGACTTTGGCCGAGCTCCAGGGTCGGAACGCTGTCCTCGACGACAAACTGAGTGCCTTCCGCGAGAAGCTACGAACAACAAAGGAGAAGCTCAAGGAGAAGGAGGCAGAGCTTGAAAGGGCAGACAGGGCACAGACTGCACCACCTGCTAAGAGTATCGCAGCTGTGTCTGCCAAGCCCGCCGCAAAGAATGCGCGAAAACGCATGGCTGCTACTGCTGAGCCAGAGACTATGTTGGGTACACCTGGAGACGGCTTCCCTGCGAAGAAGGCGAAGCGCGCCACTTCTGTCACAGCTGTTGGTGACACATCTACCTTTTCTCTAACACCGTTCCTCAACAAGACCTCCAGTATAGCACTCGGAAGTCCCATCGTGGAAGAAGACGAAGATGAAGAAGCCGAGCAACAGGTCGATGAAGAAGCTATCCAAGAGCAAGCCACCCCAACTGCGCCCCCCAAGAAAGCCCCGAAGAAGACCGCTGCTCTACCAAAAGTCAAAGCCCTAGCACCATCAGCATCCAGCAAGGCAAACGCAAAACCTCGCAAGAAGAACGCCGCTATCCCAGCCCTCGAAATGGTGTCTGAAGAAACTTCCGAACTTTCGCACAACACATCCTCAAAAGGAGACGAATCCGAGAACGCACACCCTGTTTCTGTCCCGACCAAGGATTCCGATGGGCCATCGAAAAAGTCCTCCAAAATGAAACCCCGTAAATCCCTCATGTCCTTTGCTACTTTCACCGAGGAACCCGCTGCTGAAAAGAAGAAGAAGAGGAAACTTGGTGCTAGTGCAGGAAAGACGTTGTTCGATGCGGAGGATGCGGAGGACGATGCTGGTGTCCCGAGCTTGAAACCCGTGGGGCTTAGTAAAGGGTTGTTTGCGGCGAGGGCGTTGAGTAAGAGTGGTGTAGGGAAGCAGGCGAGACCGATTAGTGGGGGGTTCAATATGATGAGTGAGGAGGCTTTTACGTTTAGTCCGTTGAAGAAGGATAGGAGGGGGGCGTCTATTTTGAAGTAAGACGGGGTCGGGAGCTGGAAAGGAGGGTTGATGATGTGGGTGAGGAGGTGTTGGTTGTACGATATTGCATATTACGGGTTAGTGTGCATATGGGATGGAGTTTGGTATTGCGTATTTAGCATTCATTAGACTTCAAGGTGTATAAGATATACCTGGCAATTGTATTGCATAAAGACATGAGGATTCCACATGTCTTGTCACTGGCAACTTGTACTTGTATACATCCATATTTATAAACTGGCATTATCATTATCGTAAAAACTGTCTATCAGAACAAGAAGCGAGTGAGCCGATAGTACCAACTGCCGGGGTGAGGGTATCAAAACAACCGCAGAAAGCAAAGAAACTCCATCATGTCAGTCTAGCCTTGCCCGTTGTCCCATCCATAGTAGCCGTTTACCAAAGAAATGAAAAGGATAATACGGGTACAAAAAAAGTAACAGTAAAGCCACATCTCCTGATACGGGAGCCTAAAGATTTTCGCCGCATCATGGAAAAGGTTCGTGCAAGATACATGGCGAACTGATCATATCCCAGGTTCCATATAGCGTAAGTGGTTGAGGCTCGGAAATGTCTCAAGGACATCTCAGGTCCACCAATGACCACCTGGAAAGTAGCTCAGAGCCCAGTGTCCAAGCCATTCCTTTACATGTTTTCAATAACATGCGAGTTGATAGCACTCTGGAAGCCATGGCTGTTGCCACCGTACTCCTGGGCTGCGGAACTCTGGACACCCATTGGGTTGGCGCCGTGGGAACTGGGCCCTTCGCCGACGGAGTCGGCTTGGGCGAGTGCGCTCTGTACAGTCTGGTTTTGGGCAGGCAAAAAGATGACCTTGGAGTTTGCGGATTTGGCCATGGCTTGCATGGCTTCGAGGTATCTGATCTGCATAGCCGGCGCGGATGATAGAACTAGATGGAAGTCAGTAGATGTCAGATATATAATTTGAACAGGGCAAACTTACTGTCGGCAGCTTGACGCATCAGTTTCGCGGCCTCAACCTCGGCACGCGCAGCAATAACCTTGGCTTCACCGGTACGCTTGCTCTGCGCAGCCATGGAGAGCGAATCCTGAAGATCCTGGCTAAAGATGATGTCCTTGACGAGCATGGACTCGACCTCGACACCCCATCCGAGGGCGGTTTCCTCGATGATCTCGCGGATCGACTGCGCAATCTCCTCACGACGCTCAATCACATCCTGGAGCACACGAGCACCAACGACATGGCGAAGAGTCGTCTGCGTACGCTCAACGAGAGCCTGACGGATGTTGGAAATGGAGAAAGCGGCTTTGTGCGGCGAAGTGATGCGGTAGTAGATGACAGATGTCAATTGGAGGGAGACGTTGTCTTTGGTCATGCAGACTTGCTTGGGGACTTCAACAATCTGGATCTTGATGTCGACTTGAACAAGTTGCTCAGATAGTGGGTTCACGTAGACGAGACCGGGGTCGACGGCGCGGGCAAATCGACCGAACTTGGTCACGAGACCAACGTTTCCTTGGTTGACTGGCTTGTAGGGGTTTGGGCAGACGATGCAGCACGGAATGGCACCGAGTGTACCAATACATCCACCTAGAGTGTTGATCTAGATGTATGTGAGAATAGTGCATAAGATACATGGGTGGGGTCAACTTACCATACCACCGTACCATCCGTTCGTATCAGCATCAGCATCATCAGGCTGGATAACCCTCGCGTAGCTAGGCTGAAGGTCCTCTCGTCTCGGAGGCTGAACCTTGATGATCGGCTCCTCAAGACGGGGTGCTCCATTGCTACCGCCATTGATAGGTGCCTTACCGTTGATGTCGCTCATAGTCGCGGTAGTATGTTGATCGTTGGGAATACTGTTATCGTGTAGAATAGGCCTCGAAGAAGAAGATGTGGACTCGGCGATAGTAGAAGGATGCGTGTGTGACATTGTTTACAGGCTTCGGGGTGTAGTTGGCTTATATGCACCCAGGCAACTGCACATTCACAGGAGCATGCACTTCTGAGCGGGGAAGCTAGCTTAGCTCGATCCCTGGCCCTTGCTCTGGTGTTGCGCTAGTTGTGTGGCCACTTCTTGGGGCTGTGCCACGCTTCCGATCAATCATACCACCGCAAGCAACAGAAAGGCAACATGCTGCTGATAATGAGGAATGCGCGTTACACTATTACCGGATACAAGATTTACCAGGCTCTCCCATGTCGAGCGAACAGATAGTTCCACATTAAACAACCACATACATTCCCAACGCGCATTTTTGGAGGTTTGACGCGCAGAATCATTCAAGAACTCACGTCACACACAACACCATGTCAAGGCCTCCCGCACTCGGCTAAGTCGGGACCCAAGCCCAGTGCACACCCTACCGGTCTACTCGTGACGTGCAAATCACCCTCAAGGCACACTCGATATTGTCAAATGGACCATACAGAGCGCACGCTCAAACATGTCCGACGTCAGCGAATTGGCCGTTGGTTAAGCCCACCAATTCAGCCATCTCGGCAATAAATATCACGCGCCCCATGGATCGGGCAACATGTGCCACCCCCGGGGATTGGATTGGATTGGATTCAGCCCTGTGGGTGGGTTTTCGTGGCGAATGCTCGGCTGCGGATATGGCCAAAGTGGGCTGGAGAGGGCCTTAACGAGGCTGGTGAGTTCTAAGCTACTTCTCAAAGTTATTTCCGACGTGTAAGCGCGATGGCACAGAAACAACATCGTGAGCTATCGCAGTCAAGTTGGTGGAGGCTATTGTTCTTCACGGCACAGTTTCTACTGTCTTTTGTGTGGTTTCGTTATGTAAGTCGCCCAGCTGTCATGTGTATTAGCGGAACGCCACGGCGGTACTGCATCCTCGGCGCCGCATCTTCTCTTCGCATTTCGTACATCGTACTCAGGTCCGGACCGGTCAACATATCGCTCGTGAGTTATTTCGCTGCGCCTTCATGTCGCTGGCAGCCACTAATCAACCCCGCGTACTCTGTGTTGTCGTTTTCTCGCTCCTCACAGACCGCCGGTGAGCATCGATTCCCTCAACTCGAAATCAGTTGTTGGTGTTGAAGCAATGCACAGCCCTTTCAGGCCCTCATCTAGACAATGCCTCTTTGACATCTTACTCTGACTCTATCGGGCCCATCGCAAAACAGTTCATGCAGGGGAAAACCTTGTTGTTGGTCTGTTTTGTGATCGTGTTCTTTGCTCGCCCTGAGGAGGCACAGTTAACATGGCCTATATATACAGTTCAACTACCACGCCGCAATCCCGTGCCATGGTCCTGTTTCCACGCCACACATGGCTTTCCAGGTAGTTAAGCGCCCATGGGTCGTTTATCTGGCCTACTTCAAGACCTTCTTAGCGCAATGGCGCGACTTCTAGAATAATGGTATGGATGAAATCTAACGCATACAGCTCGAAATCGTTACAAGTAATGTTTTCTGGGAAGGTGCTTAAGAGACATCTACATAATGTGAGCAAGACAACAGCAGAGTAGATAGACTAATGTATTTACTATCTCAAACTACCCGCACCTTTACCAACACTCTGTATATCTCTTGTCGTTATCAAACACCACGCCTCTCCGCTCAAAGTATGCCTACCAAGGGTTGAAGCACACCTTGCGCCATCCGACCTCTTCGGTGCCAATACGAAAATGTATTAGCGCCAACCACCAATCATACATAAACCTCGTCTCTAGCCCTCCTCTACTTCTTCCTCAGATCACTCTCAAGGCGACGTGGGATACCAAAAGCGCAGAGTTACTCTTTCATGGCACCAAAACCGCCTTGGATTCGAAAAATGGGGCGCCCTCGTACTTTCGCTTGTGGCGGTGTTCTGTCAGGTCTATGATGGGGTTATTTTTGAAGTCGCGCCATTGCGCTAAGAAGGTCTTGAAGTAGGCCAGATAAACGACCCATGGGCGCTTAACTACCTGGAAAGCCATGTGTGGCGTGGAAACAGGACCATGGCACGGGATTGCGGCGTGGTA
>Ga0181465_100421_pt1 | contig 16698 bp, 17 predicted proteins | sample InSIn3gowninarea_FD_119076 | JGI IMG/M metagenome (GOLD analysis project Ga0181465, IMG submission 119076) | Clean room microbial communities from NASA Spacecraft Assembly Facility at Jet Propulsion Laboratory, Pasadena, California, USA -... ... | reverse complement strand
GACAAGCACCTACAAATCTTTTAAGTCATTAACATCGTTGGTTCCGATGCCTTCGGTTATGGATCGCTACATTGCCGGGCAATTGCTCATGCCATTTTTGTTTGGTGTGGGAGCCTTTTCGTCGATTGCCGTCTCAATTGGCGCTGTATTTGACCTAGTGCGGAAAGTAGTAGAATCTGGGCTACCGATAGAAATTGCCCTAAATGTTTTTTTATTACAATTACCAAGTTTTGTTGTCTTAGCCTTCCCCATGTCCACGTTGTTAACTACCTTGATGACTTATAGTCGTCTTTCTAGTGATAGCGAATTGATTGCTCTACGTGGTTGTGGTGTGAGTATCTATCGCTTGGTGCTGCCTGCCGTTATTCTGAGCTTTGTCGTTACCGGAATAACATTTCTGTTTAATGAGCAAATTGTCCCAGCAGCAAACTACCAAGCTACCCAAAAGTTAGAACAAGCATTGAAGGAAGAAAAGCCAACTTTTCAGGATCGCAATATTTTCTATCCTGAATATCAACAAGTTAAACAACCGGATGGTCAAAAAGTAAATACACTTACGCGGTTATTTTACGCAGATCAATTTGATGGTCAACTGATGAAAGGTTTGACCATTGTGGATCGTTCTAAGCAAGGCGTAAATCAAATTGTCGTAGCAGAATCAGCCGCCTGGAATCCCGCCCAAAATAACTGGGATTTTTTCAATGGCACAATTTATTTAGTTGCTCCTGATAGTACCTACCGCAATATTTTACGGTTTGAACACCAACAGCTACAGCTACCCCGAAGGCATCGGAACCAACGATGTTAATGACTTAAAAGATTTGTAGGTGCTTGTCATTGAACTAGGGGCTAGGGGCAGGGATGCAGAGGAGCAGAGGAGCAGGGATGCAGGGGTGCAGGGGAGATAGATTGATATTCCTGAGCCTCTCGCCTGATTTAAACTTGAAAATTATCACCTAAGTAGTATTGCCGCACGAGGGGGTTATTGTATAGTTCTTCGGCGCTACCAGAGGCAAGGATTTGTCCTTCACGCATAATATAAGCTCGGTCAGTGATTGCCAGAGTTTCGCGGACGTTGTGATCTGTAATTAAAATACCTATTTGGCGATCGCGTAATTTTTGAACCATACTCTGAATTTCTGATACTGCGATCGGATCAACACCAGCAAACGGTTCATCCAATAGTAAAAATTTTGGTCCATCGCGTCCAGATGCCAAAGCTCTCGCTAGTTCTGTGCGTCTTCTCTCGCCACCAGAAACCTCAATTCCTTTGGTGTTTGCTACTTTTTCCAAACGAAACTCTCGCAGTAGCGCCTGTAAACGAGCTTGCCATTCTCGACGTGGCACTTTGGTTTGTTCCAATACCAGCAATATATTATCTTTGACACTCAACTGGCGAAAAATACTGGGTTCTTGTGCTAAATAGCCAATTCCTAACCGCGCCCGTTTGTGTATTGGCAGTGCAGTAATATCTTTGTCATTTAGCCACACTTTGCCTTGATTTGGTTTTTCTAAACCTGTTGCAATGTAAAATGTCGTTGTTTTCCCAGCACCGTTAGGACCTAGCAGTCCTACAACTTCTCCTTGAGCAACTGAGACATTAACGCGATTGACAATGACTCGCTTTGCGTAAGACTTATGGATATTTTCTAAGACAATTTTCATTGTCATCACGTTACTCCAGACTATTGACTTAAAGTTTAAAGTCTATGGTGCAGGAGTGGCTGGCGGATTAGCTGGTTGAGGAGTAAAAGACGGGATTGCTGGTGCTGCTGGTTGTCCAGTTGGGCTACTAGGATCGGCAACAATATAAATGGATTGTACTTGTGTGCCAGCTTTGGGTGTAGCAATAAATCGCCCTTCGTCAATTAGGTATGTCACCGTTTCACCCCGGATACTATTACCTTGTTGGAGAACATACACATCGCCACTGAGAACCATGCGGCGTTCACGACTAAAGTATTGAGCTTGAGCGGATGTAGCTTGTATTTGGCGTGAGGGGTAAGCGAGTTGTACGTTACCACGAGCCGTGAAAACGCCCGTTTCCGAGTTGGCTTCTTGCACGTCCGAGTTAATGGTAAGAGCGCCGCTATCTCCAGCTGTTTGACCTTTAGCGGGTTGCAAAGGAGTAGTAAAAGCGATCGCGCTTACTAAGGCAGTTGGCAGCGTTAAAGCAAAACCAAAGGAGCGTATCCAAGCAAAAGGCAATGAACAGGGTATCATAAGGTAGTGTAAAGTAAAAAATAATAAAATAATTACAGCGCCTAACTTCTTCAACAGAGGTACTAGGAGCTATTACAAAGTTAGCTTACCTATCTTGACTGTTCTCCATAATCAGAAGTTTCAGCAACAAACGATCATTTAAATAATCTGTCAGCTTTCTTCTACAGCAAGCACAATCTTAGGTAGCTGCAAGGCTTCAGGGAGAGCAATTTCACCGTTGGTGAGCATCCAATCATTTATCTTCTCTGGTCCGGCTTGTTGCAGTGCTGTCAACATCGCCGCACTAGATATAAGTAACTCATCAACATCTATGCCAGCATAGGTGTCTGGGTAACGTCGCAGTTTATTAATTCCCTCACCCAATAAAATTACTGCTCCTCGCCAGTTGGAATTACCCAGATGGTAAAGTGCGACAGCAATTTGCAAAATTCCTTGATAAAAAGTTTTTTGCGGCTCTGTAGCTTCCATCCATAGAGCTTCTAGAGTATCGTGACAGGCGTAGAACTGCCTAGAATTGAATTGCTCTACACCGTGCCAAAACTCATAAGGCTGTGCCTGAATCATCCCATGCTTTCTCGAACAGCTTTAATTTCTTCTAGTGAAATATCTTGTTTTTCACCAGCAAACTCATTATCTGGTGTGAGAAACAACATACAGTGACATTCTTTGCGTTCGCGCATCGGCACACAAGGACAGTTCCAGAATGTGGCGTGTACCTCGGCTTGTTTGTCTTCGTAGTGACGGCAAGGGCATAAGGGGGAACCAAGATCGTCTTTGTGTTTGGCAAGTCCTTCAATTACTACAGCAGTTACAGAAGGTTCAGCACAGAAGTAAGTACCAGTACGCTTGGCGTAAGTTTGGGAAAAATGCCACATTGCCTCTAAGTTGTGATCGCTGGATAGTTTGCTGTTATTTGCTGATTCCATAAAATCAAATAATTAAAAAAGAAAGGTTTTTTGCATTTTAGCGTACCGTGCTGATCCCATAGAGCACGATCGCACTGAATCAGCTACTGCAAAGGTTTTTTTAATACTCTTACTTTAATGGTTGTTGCAACTGAAGTTGTAAGGATTGATCACTTTGAATTACAAAACCTGGGTAATTCCGATTCACTAATTCCGGCTGTGGTGATGAAACGTTTTGCCACAGTATCCAACGGCTACCAGGAGGAAGAGTATTGAGACTGACAGGGTTTTGACTGAGCCAGATTAAGGGACGTTTGGGTAGATTTGTACTTAGTTCTTCTCCATACTGAGTTGCTGCTAAGGCTTCTAAAACCAAGCGGTCGCCTTGGACTAAATCTGTACCTGCTGTCCAAAGTTTAATATTCAACTGCTGCCGTTGAGCGTAAAAGTATAAGGAAGCAGCAGTAACTACGGCTTGTTCAAAATCATCCGCTTGCCAAGTTGAAGCACTATCTAAGCAAATAACAATTTCTTGACCCCCAGTAATAACTTCCAATTCACGTACTCGTAATTCCCCATAACGAGCGCTAGTTCGCCAGTGAATTAGACGAGTTGGATCACCAATTCGGTAAGGACGGATTGAGCGCGTCAGTCCTTCTGTTGCTGATTGCGATCGCCGCTCTTGACTAAAAAACTGAGGACTATTTTCTTGTCCCATTTCATCTACCAAAGGGCAGGTTGTCAGGGGTAACACAGTGGGATAGACAATTGCTGTAGCTGGAACATCGCGGCGACGGCGACACCAGAACAATCCTAAAGGTGCTGCTGTTCTTAACTCTAATGTCTGCCAACGATAGACACCGCGTCGCTGTGTGGAATGGTAGTAAACCCATCGGTAACTGCTTGACGGTGCAATAATTTCTATCGGCGTTTGCACAGGTTGACCCAAAACGAAGGGGAGCAAATCTTGGGCTTGTAATAGAGTTTTTGGTTGGGTTGTCCGATTTTCGATCTCCAATTCAACAGTTAGTTGATCTCCAACACTCACAGGCTGAATGAAGTGACGGCGGATACTAAGACCCAAAAGCGATCGCCTTGGCAAGATAGCGGCTATCCCCAACAAAGCAAAACTTACTCCGCTCAAAACATATAGCCAGCCAGCCATCGTATTGACGGCGGCTCCAAAAAAACAAAGGGCAATTCCCCCCAGTAACCAGCCACTGTAAGCAGGTGTAACCCAGTGGCTTTCTAGCCAGTTAGCAATGCGATCATTAATTCCCATGTAGACAGTTTTAACCGCCAAAATTGAAAAACACCAAGAGTTTTATTGCTCTTGATGTTTTAAAAATTAACTTTTCGGCATCTATTTAACGTTTTGCCAGCTTCTTCGACATTTTCCGCAACCGAATTGACTTTGGTGTTACTTCTACCAACTCATCTGAGCCAATGTATTCCAAAGCCCTTTCTAGTCCCATGTCTATTGGTGCTTGCAACTGGACTAATTCATCACCACCAGCAGCACGATGATTAGTTAGCTGTTTCGTTTTGCAAACGTTAAGTTCCAAGTCTTGGTTTCTATTGTGTTCTCCAATAATCATTCCCTTGTAAACCTTAACGCCAGGAGTAATAAAGAATGCACCGCGATCTTCTGCATTCTTCATTGCGTAGAAGGTAGCTACACCTTCTTCAAAGGAAATCAAAACACCATTACGGCGGGCTTCAATTTCTCCACTAATTGGACGGTAATCAAGGAAGCTATGGTTCATGATCCCATCGCCCCTTGTCAGGCGCATGAATTCACCCCGGAAACCGACTAAACCACGAGCAGGAATGACAAACTCTAGCTGGGTGCGCCCATTGCCACCAACCAACATATCTTGCATTTCGCCGCGACGCTGACCTAAGCGTTCAATACAGCTACCTACGCCATCTTCTGGCACATCTAGGACTAGACACTCGTAAGGTTCGCAAGGTTGACCATTAACTTCCCGATAAATTACCTGCGGCTGCGATACCTGAAACTCATAGCCTTCACGCCGCATCGTTTCAATTAAGATCCCCAGGTGTAGTTCACCGCGACCAGAGACAAGGAATTTATCAGGTGAATCGGATTCTTCCACCCGGAGAGCGACGTTAGTTTCCAATTCACGGAAAAGGCGATCGCGTACTTGACGTGATGTCACCAATTTTCCTTCTTGACCTGCAAACGGCGAATCATTCACCGAGAAGGTCATCTGCAATGTCGGCTCATCTACCTTAATCAGTGGTAGCGCCTGCGGTTCATTGGGGCAAGTAATTGTCTCACCAATATTTGCATCGGCAAAACCAGCGACTGCGACAATATTTCCTGCTGAGGCTTCTTCCCAGTCAATTCGCTTCAGCCCTTCAAAGCCCATCAACTTACTAATTTTGGCTTTGACCATCCCGCCGCTTTCTGTCATCAAGACCGCTTGCTGACCCATCCGAATCACGCCGTTGTGAATTTTGCCAATTACAATTCGTCCTAGATATTCGGAATAATCTAAGGTTGTGACTTGCAGTTGTAGCGGCTTTTCAGGATCGCCAACAGGAGGCGGTACGTGGCGCAGGATGGCTTCAAACATGGGCTGCATATCTATTCCTTCTGCTTCCATGTTTTCTTTGGCATAGCCATCTAAACCAGAGGCAAATAGATAAGGAAATTCGCATTGATCGTCATCTGCACCAAGTTCTAGAAACAGATCCAATACTTTATCTACTGCGCCGTGAGGATCAGCTTGGGGTCGATCAATTTTATTTACTACGACAATTGGGCGTAGTCCCTTCTCGAGAGCTTTTTTGAGTACAAAGCGAGTTTGCGGCATCGGGCCTTCGTTGGCATCCACAATCAGGATGCAGCCATCTACCATGCCTAATACGCGCTCTACTTCGCCCCCAAAGTCAGCGTGACCAGGAGTATCAACAATATTGATCAGCGTTTCTTTGTAGCGAACTGCTGTATTTTTGGAAAGAATTGTAATCCCCCGCTCTCTTTCTAGGGCGTTTGAGTCCATGACGCAATCAGGAACGTCTTCCCCTTCACGGAAGATACCAGATTGTTTGAGCAGGGCATCAACAAGGGTGGTTTTGCCGTGATCAACGTGGGCAATAATGGCGACGTTGCGAATTGGGAGAGACATATAAGCCAGGACTGAGGACTGAGTTTGATACAGGGTTAGGGATTCATTAACAGAATTCTTACGTTCATTCTAACTCTGTAACGAATACTTAATAATTTTAGCTTAATTACGAGTAAAAAAGCTGGTTGATTTAGGCGATCGCTCTGTAAACGACGAATATCAGGGCGAATTGTGCTTTTCTGCCAATCCTAGCTTTAAAAAAGCAAAAACTTTTTGCAGCTAAAGTGTAGTTTTAAATTGTAATCTGGGCTAGATTAATTTTTTATATTAGGAATGATTTTAAAACAATTAAATTAATACAAATATTTACTTTTTGTAATTTTTTTGTTAGTTAGCCATATATCTGCTCAAATAAACTTAAAAATAAATACAGTTGTTAATATTAAAAAATAAATTTTAAGTCTATGTATATATATCAAGCGCCAAAAAAAATTGTGAATGCGTAGATTTTAACAGTATTAAATTAGACATAAATTTGAAGTTTAGATTGTAAATATCCAAGAATTATCTACTATTTGGCGCGGTTCTTTAGTGGCAATTTATTTTATATTATTTTTTAAATTAGTTCTTGTGTATCAGTGTCGATGATTATTACCCCTTCATTTGTGTCATCTAGTTGTCCTACTAATAAGCCTTTGTTATTCCAAATTGATGTTCTCCCTCCACATTCCATACCACCAGATTGTCCAACACAGTTTGACATCAATACTGTCATTGAGTATTTAGTTGCAATATCAGATAACCTTTCAATAGCTTTGTCAACTTGATTTACAGATTTAACCACACTTGCTATATAAAATTCTGCTCCGCTTTTAAATGCGTTCTCCGAATGTTCTAGGACTGACAATTCATAACAAATTGCAAGTGCAATGTTGGTTTTGTTACTTATTAAACCAGTAGAACTTTGTCCGCCAATAAAAAATTCTTCTTCATCAGGGTGTAAATACTTTTTTGAATACGTTTGCCTTGCTTTGTGTGGCTGGAAAAGGATCATACTAATGCAGATTCCTATATTATTTTTTGTTGGTACTCCGACTCCAATAGTTATCTGCTTGGTATCAGCAATCATTTGGAAATCGTCAAACCTACTATCGTCTTGATTAGTCGCCAATTCTTTTGATAGTTCCGGTTCGTAACCCGTTATTGATAGCTCAGGGAAAATAACTGTGTCTGCTCCATTGAAAACTGCTAGATCTATTAATTTTTTGTGATTATCAATGTTACTTTGAATATCACCTTTGATAGATCTCGTCTGTGCTACACAAATTTTCATTTTCGCTGTCCTTTTTTAAATTGCCGCCGGACTATCTATTAAGCTGCATCTAGCGGTTTAGCACCTTTATCAAGCATATTAAACCGCTAAAGAGCGGTTTAACTCCCGAAAAGCTGGAGATCATGCCGCACATTGGCATTGCGGAAAGGGTAATGATTTAGGCAGGAATAGGCACTGTTCTAAACCGCAGGTAGTGCAACAACAATCGAAGAGAACACTTAATCATCTCTATCGACTTGGAATAACAGAGTGTTTTTCGATGCAGGCGTGCCAAATAGTGCCTCAGTCGTGTATTTTCCCCTTCCACACGCGTCATATAAGTCTTACTAACTACATGCTGAGAACCATTAATGAACTTTGGATAAACAGCATAGCCATCGGTAACGTACCAAAAGCGAATGCCTTCACTTCACCACTCCCCAAAGCAATTGGAATGTCGAAGAACTGCGATCGCCAATTGTCCAGGCAATAATTCCTGGTTGCCAATGATTTACAGCAGTCCATATCCAAACTTTGTGCCGCTTATTACCAACAAAGCTTTGTAACTCATCTAGGTCTGTGATTTCTGGCTCCTCATCAATTTCTGGTACATCTGGCAAATTTAAGCCAGCTTCTTTTACCCAACCCATTACCGTAGTGTGGTGGATGTCCGTTACTCGTTCAATCCCACGCAGTCCCATGCCATTCAAGTACATTTTGATGCACAGTTGCTTGACATCATTCGAGTATTGCCAGGGGCGGTAAAACTCAAGAAACTGGCGACCGCACTGCTTACACTTGTAGCACTGTCTGCCCTTGCGATGTCCGTTCTTAATTGTCTGGCTAGAGTTGCAATAGAAGCATTTCATACATCCATTCTAGCAAAACATCATTACCTTTTCCGCAACACCCGCACATTTGCGGTCTAACTGGTGCAAATTCAGAAATTATACTGAATTAGTGCGGTTTAACACCGTCTCTGTCGTAGTTATACCGTACCCGAATTATCTGTAATATTTAACCGGAAATTTTATTGGTGAATTCGCGTCTATTCATAATTTCCTCTGGGTTTATTTGCGTAAATGTACGTTGTACAGTCAGAGGGTTAATGCGTTTAAATTTAGGGATTAAAAAGACGCACGTAAGCTGGGAAGCGGCAAAAATGTTAGAATTCAGCGTTAGGAATGTAGGGTAAATCTCAATGCCAGTAGCTGGTAACGCAATCAAGTTTGGTACAGACGGCTGGCGGGGCATAATTGGCGACGATTTCACGTTTGATCGCCTAGCTCTAGTCGCGCCAATTGCCGCAAGAGTCTTGCTAGAAACCTACGGTACTGGGGGTAACGGTACGATTATTGTAGGCTACGATCGCCGTTTTATGGCGGAAGCATTTGCTAAAAGAGCAGCAGAAGCTGTTACGGCGGCAGGATTTGATGTGCTGCTTGCCGAAACTTATGCTCCAACTCCAGCTTTTAGCTGGGCAGCCAAACAATATAATGCTTTGGGAGCTTTAGTAATTACAGCTAGTCACAATCCTGCCAGCTATTTAGGTTTGAAGGTAAAAGGGGCTTTTGGTGGCTCGGTTCCCCCAGAAGTAACTAAGCAAATTGAAGCGTTGTTAGCAGCAGAAACTCCCTCAAGCGCTAGTCAGGGGAAGTTAGAAACCTTCAATCCTTGGCCAAATTATTGTGAGACGCTGCGGGCAAAAGTTGATATTGCCGAAATTCGAGAAGCGATCGCCACAGGAAAGCTAACGGTTTTTGCTGATGTGATGCACGGTGCAGCTGCTGGGGGACTAGAGCAACTACTAGAAGGCTCAGTTCAAGAAATCAATAGCGATCACGATCCCCTATTTGGTGGTGGTGCGCCGGAACCTTTACCGCGCTATCTTTCTAATTTATTTCGCTCAATAAGAGCTTATCGGCGCAAGGTTGGTACAGGTTTAATTGTCGGTTTGGTATTTGATGGCGATGGAGATCGTATCGCTGCTGTTGATGGACAAGGTAACTTTCTTAGTTCACAAATTTTAGTTCCCATCTTAATCGAACACTTAGCCGCAAGACGCGGTATGACTGGAGAAATTGTCAAAACTGTAAGCGGTTCTGATTTAATTCCTCGCATTGCTGCTATGTACGAACTACCGCTATATGAAACGCCGATTGGTTATAAATACATTGCCGATCGAATGTTAACCACCAGGGTTTTAGTGGGCGGCGAAGAGTCGGGGGGAATTGGCTTTGCTGATTACATCCCAGAGCGAGATGGCTTATTGTCGGGATTATACTTGCTAGAAGCGATCGCCAAATCTGGACTTGATTTAAGCGAGCTTTATCGCAGCTTGCAAGAAAAAACTAATTTTACCTCTGCTTATGATCGCATTGATCTGCCGCTTGCCAGTATGGACGTGCGATCGCGTCTTTTGGAACAATTGCAAGCCTCACCCTTAAAGGAAATTGCTGGACAAGCTGTGGTAGATTGCCTAACGATTGACGGCTATAAATTTCGTTTAGCCGATGACAGTTGGCTAATGATTCGATTTAGCGGTACTGAACCAGTTTTACGGCTATACTGCGAAGCTGCAACCATACAGCAAGTACATCAAACTCTAGCATGGGCGAAAGAGTGGGCAGGATGATTGCCAATTGGTGATGGAATAAACAGATGTTTTAGCATATAACGCATTAGTCTTGAGCTAAACAAGTTTAGCTTGACGATTAAAGCAATATATGAAAGAACTCAAAGAATATATTGACAGTTTGTTTGACAAGGAATTTATTCTGACAGGCTTCAAGACTGCTATAGTTGTAGGCTCTCTATTATTTCTAATCAATCATGGGGCGGCATTCTTACGCGGAGAGATGAATCTTGAGCGCTGGGCTTCTGCATTACTTAGTTACTTAATGCCTTATCTTGTCAGCGTATACGGTCAATATGCCTATCGTCGTAAGTTATCAAGAAATCAGTATCGTCATTACAGGGGTTAATGAATTCAAAATCCAAATCCAATAACCAAAATCTAAAAACGCTTGTGGTTGCCACTGGCAATCCGGGTAAGCTGAAAGAAATGCAAGCTTACCTAAGTAATTTGAATTGGGAATTAACGCTTAAGCCAGCCGAAATAGAGATAGAGGAGACGGGAGACACTTTTGCTGCTAATGCTTGTCTCAAGGCTTTCCAGGTGGCACAGGCGACAGGAAATTGGGCGATCGCAGATGATTCTGGTTTACAAGTTGATGCGCTTGGGGGCGCTCCTGGCATTTACTCTGCTCGTTACGGGAAAACGGACGGGGAGCGGATTGGGCGACTATTGCGGGAATTGAGTGACAAAAATCGCGCAGCTCAATTTATGTGTGCAATTGCGATCGCGCGTCCTGATGGTACTATTGTGCTGCAAAGTCAAGGAACTTGTCGCGGCGAAATCCTTTATACTCCTCGTGGAACTGCTGGCTTCGGCTATGATCCAATTTTTTATGTTCCAGCCTACCAAATGACTTTTGCAGAGATGCCACCAGAGTTAAAGCACAAAATTAGCCATCGTGCTCAAGCCTTCCAAAACTTACTCCCCCAACTTCCGCTAGTTCTAAATGGGGAGATGAGGAGATGAACAAAATATTATTTCTATTCCCTAGCCCCTAGCCCCTAGCCCCTAGCCCCTATTACACTGCTTCTAGATTCTTTTCTCCAGTACGAATCCGAATCACTTGCTCGACGGGCGAGATAAAGATTTTACCATCGCCAATTTCACCTGTGCGGGCAGCAGCGATTACTTTATCAACCACCATATCAACCTGACTGTCTTCAACGACAATTTCAACCTTGAGTTTTTGTAGAAACTCAACAGTGTACTCAGAACCGCGATAGCGCTCGGTTTGTCCCTTCTGCCGCCCAAATCCCCGTACTTCGGAAACTGTCATCCCGACAATACCAGCATTAACTAGAGCTATTTTAACTTCGTCTAGTTTAAAGGGGCGGATAATTGCTTCAACTTTTTTCAACTTCTTCACTCCTTACTTTTGTTCTATCTAATTATCTGGATCAACAGCCGAAAATACTCACTATGAAGCTTTGTGAACAGTCAATCACAAAATGGTTCATTAAAGTTTAGTGGCATCAGCTATTTGGTGTAATTCCTGAATCACGTTGTCTTAAATACCTCGCGCATACGGCATTCAATACGTTTCGGAATAGATCCACTACTGACATTCTTCTCAGGCAATAAGTTATCAATTGCGCTTGGTTATTATCCTAAGAATTGCAAGCACTAGCAAAGGTTTAACGCTTGATAGTGTCAAGTGAGTAGATATAAATAGCATGACCCTTTAAATATCATCCAACAGTACGACAGATTGGTAACAAATAATACACTTTAGCTAGTGCGATCGCTTCCTCCTTGTAGTGTCAACCGATTTTAGATTAATTTGCTCACAAAAAGCAGGGCGTAAGCTAAAAAGAGGTTATTTAAATACTTAATAGCTTGACAATACCTGTTCATGAGCAACTGATATTATTCAACGATTTGGCAACAGAGGACGTACGATTAAATAGCCAGCGCCAAAAGCTGTTACCATAGTTAGTACAATAGCGATCGCTAACCACCGTCTACTCATTTTTGGATGCTCTGCTGAAAAACGTCGACGGTATCGTACTGATTCCTGTTCAGTAAACACTTTTTCTAAACCAGCTTCTTTTGTTGGCAGCGATACTACAACCGATTTTTCTGGCATTGGCAGTAATTCTGATCCCGGATGCTGGGTTTCAGTTCTAAAATTATTTGTAGGCTGGGAATACCTACGGCTAATGCTTCCAGCAGAATCTACACTCTGCTGTAGTTGCAAAACTGATTGCACTGTTTTTTCAATTTCTTGGCGGAGATGCTGATTTTCTGTAACTAATTGTTTATTTTGGGCGTTGAGCGAGTTCAGCCTCGCTTCTGTTGCTTGCAATTCTGCTGCTAGATGCCGATATACCGAAAGTGGTACTGAGGCAGACTGAGTATGGCTTGCTTTTGGTGGGTTATGGATTGTACTTACTCTCATCAATAACTTAATCAAAAAGAATTGGACATAATAGATTAGCCAAAGCTGATCGCACCAGCTAACCTGTAAGATTATGCACAACAATCAGCGAAATTAAAACAATTTAGAAGTTTTTTAAGAAAAAGCTGCTTTTTAACCGCGTTCACAAAGCGGAAAAAAGTGTCCTACAGGTCCTGTCCCTTTGCCAATGTCGAGGCTGTACTTGAGTGCAGTGGTAACATATTCCTTGGCGCGTTGTATAGCTGTTAATTGATCGTGAGACAATGCCAGATTTGCTGCGATCGCCGCAGCTAAGGTACAACCCGTACCATGAGTATTTTTTGTATCTACTAAGGCTGTGGTTAATGTTTCTAAGCGATCGCTATCAAACCAAACATCAACACCGCGCAAATCACCCGCCATTCCCCCTCCTTTGACTAATACTGCCTTCGCACCTAGCTTGTAAATTCGCTCCGCCGCCGCTTTCATGTCATCGAGGGTATTAATATCTAAGCCACTTAATAATTGCGCTTCGTAACGATTAGGTGTTACTAAGGCAGACAATGGTATCAGCTTATCCCGCAGAGTTACCACTGCCGCATCATCAATTAACTGAGCACTTGTGCGCGATACCATCACCGGATCAACTACTAAGTTAGCGATTCCTAAAGCTTCTATCTGTTGTGCTACAGCGATAATAATTTCCTGATTTAGCAACATCCCAGTTTTAACGGCTTGTACTGAGATATCTTGTACTACCGCTTGAATTTGAGCTACAACAGCTGCTGCTGGTAGCGCATCAACCCGCGTTACCCCTAAAGTATTTTGTGCTGTGATGCAGGTTAAAGCGCTAGTGCCATGAACACAGTGGAAAGCAAAGGTGCGTAAATCTGCTTGAATCCCTGCGCCGCCACCACTATCTGATCCGGCGATCGTCAAAGCTGCTGGTATTGGTGTTGTCATTTTCACTTTAGTCGCATTCCAGTATGAAAATTATTAAGCCTCCAACATCTGGAGGCTTTTAATAAATATCACGAGTGCGAAAGTTCTTGCTGCATTTTATGAACTTGTGGTAACTTCCACCAAGGAACGTGAGGATATTCGTGATGTTCCTCATGGTAGCCAAAATGATAGCAGGTAATAAAAGATAAGAAAGTTGGTAGCGGATTAGTTTCAGCACAATGAACATTCTTATACCCACCTTCTGGCTCTTTATGAGGTATAAATGTTCCAAAATAAAATAATTGGGCAGAACTTAAAATTGAAGGAATAATCCAAAACAATGTTAAATTTTTCTCAGGTACATGAAGTGTAAAACTTACAATTTCAAATATAATTATTAAACCTATAAGTCTTGTCCAACTCCAGTAGTTCACCATGAACTGAAAATACCAAGCAAAAAAGTTTTTGTGCTTAAAATCATGAAAATCTGGATCAAGTTCAGTAGCAGGATGATGATGATGTTCCCAATGTTTTTTTAGTAATTCTTTGTAAGAAAACAGCCCATAAACAATTAATGCTAATGAACCAACAAAGTTATTGATGTTCTTATTTTTGGGAAATACTACACCGTGCATAGCATCATGAGCAGTAATAAATAATCCTGTATAAAGAAACATCTGCCAAAGCATGGCTGGTAATAGCCACAAAATTGGAATATTAGAAATATCGAGCGAAAGAAGAAAAATAAGACTACTTGCCCATATACCAATAACAGTAAAGGCGATTACAAGACCTAGAGGCTTGTCTTCACTTGCGATCATTTGCTTAACTTTGATTGACTGAGGAGCTATTGGAGGTGATTGTAACATAATCTTAACAAAAGTATACTTATGCTTTGCGGTTGCTTTTTTAGCAAATATTGAGTAATGTGATTTGCGAATAATATTATTCCGCTTTTAATACTAGCTAGCGACTACTACGTAACTTTCTATCTATAGGTACAAAATGTTAACGACCCGTAAGGGAGATTAAAATTATCTAGATACTCTTTATGACAGATTTTGAAAATTAGCTTCTGCTTTATGAAGATATAGCAGGAATCAGAAAAGTATCATCAACTCAAATAGCGATCGCATTCCCACTAAATAGAGTCGGCATATTATCACATATGTTGCTTTAAAAAAAATTAAAAAAATCACCTCTAGCGAAGGTTAGATTTGCACTTATACCCTCTATATGCTGTAAAGCTCAATCTAAAATTAATTGATGTTCTGCTGATAGTTAAAATTAAACATTCCTAAAATAAATTATTTCTGCCAAGGGAGAGAGGTTGAAGGCAGGGCAGATCAAGGTAAATCTTAATTAATGCAGCGTCACTTTAATTACAAGTATGGCTCCCACAGCTCTAATTACGGGTGCTTCTCAAGGGATTGGCAAAGCAACCGCGCTCTTATTTGCTCAAAAAGGTTACGATCTTGTACTCGCGGCTCGCCGAGATGAAATTTTAGCAGAGGTAGAGCAGGAAGTACAAAACATTGGTCGTGCCGTGCTGAGTGTCTCCACTGATGTGAGAGACGCTAACCAAGTGCAAAATCTGGTAGATAAGGCACTGGCGCGTTTTGGTGCTATTGATGTTTTAATTAACAATGTAGGCATTTATGTCTCGGGGCCAGCCAAGGATTTTTCGCTTGCCGATTGGCATCAAACTATAGACACCAACTTGTGGGGTTACATCCACACAATTCATGCGCTATTGCCTCATTTTTTAGAACGAGGAAGTGGAACAATCGTAAATTTAAGTTCTATTGCTGGTAAAGTCCCAGCGCCTTATTTAGTTCCCTACTGTACTAGCAAGTTTGCTGTTACTGGGTTGACAGAATCGCTGCACTCGGAATTAAAGCCTAAAGGTATTCACGTTTGTGGGATTTATCCGAATGTAATTAAAAGTAGTTTAATGGAACGGGCAATCTTCAGAGGCAAAGATGCAGATGAGACTCAGGCGCGGCGAGAGCAGCTTGAGACAGTGATCAATACCCCCATAGTAGAGAAGCCGGAAGATGTGGCAAAAGCTATTTGGGACGCAGTTAAAAATCAACGACCCGAAGTATTGGTAGGCTCTGCAAGTGTCTCGAAGGCAGCTTATAACGTATTTCCTGGTGCAATGCAGTGGATTTTCCGGCAAGGATTGAAGCTGAAAAGTTGAGGTGCGTAGGCGTTAGCGTTCACGTAGCTTGCTTCCCCGAAGGGGAAGTGTACCGCAGCGTTTAGCGATCTTCGAGTCTTTTCCCAAGGGGAAACGCTAAGGCGTTGCCTTGCGTCAGCCCGCCGCAGGCATCGCCCTTATAAATTTTGCTATACGAGGTCGCGTTCCTTAGTAAGTATTAAATTGTGGCTGAGGTACAATCGACTATCCAACCGGAATAATTTGGTGATCACCCTTATGCAATCTCCTGCTAAAAATTTCGATGCAAATTGGCATGAACTGCTAACCAGATCCAGGGGGGTTCTGAACTGGTGTGTTCTACTCGGTGCTTTTGATGGGCGGGGATGAAGACATAATCACCTGCCCTAAGCTGAATAATAGAACCGTCGGCATAGCCCAGTGTTGCATTACCCTGTAAAAGAATTACCCACTCATCTCGTTCTTGGTTATACCACTCACCTACTGGTGTGGTCTGACCCGTAGAAATGATGCGCTCAATTAATAGGTTCTCACCCAATACTAAAGGTTCAAAGTATTCTTCAGTTAGCAGTTTTGGGGGTAAGTCGAAAATGTTAGCCATGTTCAGGTCAAACACTAAACCTCTTGCATAAGTGCTTCATAAGTCATATTGAACAAGAGCGAAACATGGGCTATCTTCTTCGCTACACTCCATTCTACTCAGAATGAAATTTATAATTTTTTGACTAATGCCGCGAAGTCTACTGAAAGGGCAGAAACGTGATCGCTCTCTTAACTTAGGATAAATAAAATAGCGCTAGCACAGCCTTTCAGCAAAAGCTGTGACTATAAATAATGCTAGAAAGCAGTAATTATCTTGAGATAATTGGCGATCGCGCTTTTTCGAGTGCTTCTCCAATGTTTTGGGATCTTACTCAGCTGGTGAAAGATTGTAATTGTTAAGCACAAAAACTTTTTTGCTTGGTATTTTCAGTTCATGGTGAACTACTGGAGTTGGACAAGACTTATAGGTTTAATAATT
>Ga0181465_100419_pt1 | contig 16713 bp, 14 predicted proteins | sample InSIn3gowninarea_FD_119076 | JGI IMG/M metagenome (GOLD analysis project Ga0181465, IMG submission 119076) | Clean room microbial communities from NASA Spacecraft Assembly Facility at Jet Propulsion Laboratory, Pasadena, California, USA -... ... | reverse complement strand
TACACGCAGGAGCACATCACCTTTGTTCCATAACCACTTAAAATTGGCAGCACTCTACTAATGAAAACACCGGCATACATTAACCCATCCAACTATTCTTCCGAATTGCATGCGAACCTTATTATTGGGCTCGTAATACTATTTATTTCTCTTCTACCAAAACTAACAGAAATGACAACATCTACACTGAGAGGGCATTTCATGTCCCTAACTAAATTGCTGCTTCTCGGCATCATTCTCTCATTTTCGGGCACCAGTTTCGCACAGCAAACATGGAGTGCGAACGGCCATGCTTACCTGTTCGTGTACGCCCAGGATATTACCTGGAGTGAAGCGAATGCGGCGGCTTCAAAAAGCTGCTTCAACGGTAAGCAAGGTTACCTTGTTACGATCACTTCAGCTGCTGAAAATGAATTTGTAACCAAAATATCGAAGCGTTATATCGCAGATAAAAATGAATGCAAGTACCAGAGTGCCTGGATAGGTGCGAGCGACGGCGATGAGGAAGGCTCTTTTAAATGGGTGACTGGCCCTGAGGCAGGACTTCAATTCTGGTCGGGCGGTCAGCCGGGAGCACCTGTTGGTGGCAACTACAGCAACTGGCGCAACGGTGTGCCGGATAATGCTACACCTCCCGGAAACGAGAACTATGTGCATTTTGATCCCTACCCGGCAAACGGTACCTGGAATGACCTGCCTAATAACCCGGTTGTAACACCGGGAACAGCATCGGTGGTGAGCGGGTATGTGATTGAATATGGCGATATCGCATGTGGCGTTAACTTCTACAGCAACAGCCAGTATGTGACAATTTGCAAAAATGGCGATACTAAATCGATACCCTGCCTGTTGGTGCCGCTTTATGCTGCAATGGGGTACACCATCGGCGTTTCGTGCCAAAACATTGAATGTCCTGTTACTCCACCACCACCGCCACCGTGTAACTTAACTGCAACGGTAGTGGGCAGCAATATTAAATGTAAAGGTGAAAACAACGGTAGCATAAATGTAACTGTAACCGGTGGCACTGCGCCATACACATATAAATGGAATACCGGTGCTACAAGCCAGGACCTGAGCAATCTTTGTCCGGGTACTTATTGCGTTAAAATCAAAGACAGCAAGAACTGCACATTCGAGAAGTGTGTAACCATCACCGAACCCGAGAAGAAAGTATCAGGCTCACTGACGGTTACGCCGAAGTATAATGAAGGACAGTTGTACACGCTTTACCTTGGTTATGGACCAACATCTTTGAAACTGGTTGCTGAAGGAAGTGGTGGCACTCCGCCCTATACCTATACCTGGAGCCCTACCACCAATATGACGGGTTCGGCCAGCAACACTAAATATGTAAGCCCTACCACTACTACAAAATACACAGTGACCATTAAAGACGCTACTGGTTGCAAGGCATACAAGTATGTTACTGTTAAAGTAATTGATGTAAGATGCCAGTACAATAAAGTGGTTCTGTGTAAAAACTACAGAGAAGTATGTGTTTCTCAAAGCCAGGTTTATAGCTACCTCTGTAATGGTTATTCGCTGGGTGAGTGCAAAGACAGATATGATGATGATGACAACGATTGTGGCGACGACAACAACTGGTGGAACTATTATGGCTATCGCACCACCGGACAAGCTCAGGAAGATGCATTCAATGGTGTACCATCACCCGATGATGCCCGTGAAAAATCGGCCGGCGCTCCGCCATCAGCAGCCAACACAAATGCCGGCAAGCTGATCCCGGTTGTATCTGATAAACCGGTGAGCGTTTATCCAAATCCATCCAGCGGAATCGTGAATGTTCAGCTAACCGGATCGGTTAATGATGTTATCGAAATCAGGGTGATACAGAGCAACGGTAAAGAAGTTGAAAGAAAGAAGGTTGTTCTTAATTCAAGTCGGCAACTGGTTACATTCAACCTCACCGGAAAAGGAAAAGGTATTTACCTGGTAAGCATTATCAGTAGCACGGGTACCTCTACACACAAGCTCATGATTAACTAACAATTTCAATTTTTATTAAACAAAAGAGTGGTCCTGATTCGGCCACTCTTTTTGTTTTAACCAAATGCTGTAGGCCACATGCACATCATTATTCGTTAATTTTCAGCATGCAAATGTTGAAGAAGCAAAGGAGGTTTAAACTGTTTTTGCTGTTATTGTTTATGGCTGGGTTAATGTATGCCGGTGTTTTCATTAGTAGAGTGCTGCCAATTTTAAGTGGTTATGGAACAAAGGTGATGTGCTCCTGCGTGTATGTCGGCAACCGGGCGCCCGACCATGTGCTGCGGGAAGAGCTGGGCAGGTTTCCTTTTTCACTTGGCACTTTTCAAGTAAACAACAGTGATTCGTCGGTTACGGGAAATGTGTTTGGAATGGCGAAACGAAAAGCCATATATCGCACTGGCCTGGGATGTACGCTCCTAAGTGAATTAAGCGAAACAGAAGTGAGATCAAAGGCAACTGCTTTACCGGTTGCACCCGTGAGCGACACTACCGGATGGCATGTAGCCCTAATGGATACGGTAGTGACGACGGCACCTTCCGGTAAACTTGGTACAGCAGTAGATTACGCTTTTAAAGAAAAGGATAAAGACAGCCTGCGCAGAACCAGGGCCATTGTTGTGGTGCACAAAGGCAAAATCGTTGCCGAGCAATATGCTCCCGGTTTCAACAGGTTAAGCCGTCTGCCCGGTTGGTCGATGACAAAAAGCATTACCAATGCATTGACCGGCATTTTAGTCGGCCAGGTAAACTGCGCATAAGCGATAATAACTTGTTTGCCGAATGGGACAATGATGAACGCAAAAACATTACCATCGATCAGTTACTGCACGCAAACAGCGGGCTGGAGTGGGATGAAGCATATGCCACCCCGTCTCCGGCAACAAACATGCTTTTCACAAAAGCAAACATGGGTAAATACGCTATGAGCTATAATCTCGAATACGAGCCGGGCACGCACTTCGAATACTCGACCGGCACCACGAATATTCTGTCGCGGGTGATACGCCGTAAAACCGGGCAGCACTACTATCGCTTTCCCTATAATGCGCTCTTCCTTAAAACCGGCATGTACAGCGCCGTGCTCGAGACCGACGCGGCCGGAACTTATGTCGGATCTTCTTATTGTTTTGCCACAGCACGCGACTGGGCAAAATTTGGGTTGCTTTACCTGAACGATGGTGTTGCAAATGGCTTGCGAATACTTCCCAAGGGTTGGGTAGCATATACGCGCACACCTGCCAGGGGTGCAATCATGGGCGAATATGGTGCGCACTTCTGGTTGAATGCCGGCGCGCCCGGCAATCCTTCTAAACGCTTGTACCCGTTGGTGCCGACTGATTGTTTTTGGGCCGACGGATACCAGGGGCAATCGGTGTGGATCATCCCATCCAAACAACTCGTGGTGGTACGGCTTGCGCTGCAACAAGGCGATAAGCTGGATGAGAACAGGTTTTTAGCGGGCGTATTGCAAGCATTGGAATAATGCAAATGCATATTGAAAATGCAAAAAAGGCTCATGTTTTGCGCCGCCAATATTTATCTTACTAAGCGAAAGCGAATTACTCCCGAGTCGCAGTGAAAGGGAGTTTACAATTATCCGGCACTGGTATAAGCCAATGAAGATCTGGCTACACAAGCCTTTCTGTTGCAATTTTAATTGTACCGCATTTGCAAAATTTTGCACTGATTGAATTCTTTTATTTCGTGTTCTCTCCGGCTAGCTCTGCGTTCCAATCACTTTTTCTATCTCCGCCGCAGTTTCGGTAAACGGACCAAACGACTCAATTTTTAAAGTGGCCATGGCTGCGCCATATAGTCCCGCGTCGTAGGCGTTTGCGCCCCTGATCCTTTGATAGAGATAACCCGCCATATAGGTGTCGCCACACCCGGTGGTGTCAATTGTGTTAGCAGGCGTAAAAGCCGGAATGTGTAAAAAAACGCCATCTGCCAAAATCAGCGAGCCTTTGCTACCGAGGGTTATCACAACCTCTTCTACGCCCAGGCCTGCAAGATAGCGTGCTCCTTCCTTTACATCAGTGGTGGCTGTTAGTATTTCAAGCTCAAACTCATTAGCCTTAAGCACATTCACATACTGCAGTGCAGCTTTTTGTTCCCAGTTTTTGTACAACACTTTACGGTTGCTAACATAACGTAGCAAGCCTTGTACATCCAGCGAAACCCTGCCTCTTAACGATAGCGGCTTAAAGAGTTCAACAGAAATATCGCCGTGCAGTAATGGCCCCAAATGAAAGAAGACAGCATCGACTACAGGCATAGATTCAATTGTAAACGGGGTTGCGGTATGCAGCACATTTTGCTCCCGATGGTCGGGGTTATCGCCATAAATATTTTCAAAGTACACGGTGTGTTCACTCTCAAGGCACATTACGTTTGAACCATCTTTCTGAAGCGCGTGTACTATGTATTGTTCGCTTTCGGCCACTGCGGTAATCAACAGGTGATTGATGTTTAATTTTTGTAAGGCTTTACACATATAAAAACCGGTACCTCCGGGCATATAGCTGACGGAGGCCGGTGTTTGTATTTTGTCGAGTGTAATGTGACCGATCGTGCAGAGTTCGTACATGTATAATTAAGATTCGCCGGCAAAATACTTATTTATCCTCCGGGAACTTAAACCCGCTTTCAAATGCAGTTTTTTTTATGGGCCGGGCGGAGGATATTCTATTTGGCGGCCGTTGCGTCGCACTCTTGTACTGTATATCGATGTGCACCAGGCAGTGTATTCCTATGCCGAAAACCCATGTCAACAACCACTGCAAAGCAGCGGGCTCCAGCGCTTCGGGGTGAAACCTGGCTTGCAGGATGAACCCTTACCCCCGGTATTAATAGTGCACCTTCCGGGTGATTGTTCATAATGTAGGGTTGTTGTTTTATTCTTTCGCTTGAATGCTCAATAGTGTTTGTCTGTACAAGAGTGCGACGCAACCGGGGTTGAATGATGCTCTTCTGCTGGTCCCACAAAAAAAATTACAATTGGTAAACTACACACCAATGGTGAAGCAAAAACCTCCGTTTTAATGTTGTTTGTTCGATAGCAGGCAATTGATCAGCACTTCCATGTTGCGGCTGTATCCGGGTCAATTATCTATGCAAACGATTCATCATGTTGCACAGAACCGCCGGGAGTGCATCAGCGTTTATTCAGCAAGGTTATTTTTTCCCGGCAAGGTACTTCTGGCTTCTGTGTTGGGGTCGCCAGGTTGCCACGGACGAATTTTAGTAAATGGTAATTTTAGCAGGTAGCCGGCTGTTAGTTCGCTGTAATTGTTGTAAGCAGGCACACCGGTAACAATCGCATTGTTGCTTACATTCAGGCGAGCTGTATTGTGTAAGCGATCCCACCAGGAAAATATAACCGAGTAGTTGCTGTCTGTTTCGCGCCGTACAATTGAATGGTGAATGCCGTGCATGCGTGGGGTGACAACAACTTTGTTAAGCGCTTTTTCGAGCCGGTAAGGAAGTCTCCAGTTGCTGTGATGAAACTGGGTAGCACTTTCAAACAAAATTTCATACACAAGCACATTCGTGGGCGTTGCACCTGAAATAAAAACAACGGCACCACGGTACAATACCGAACCAATCATTTCGCCAAAATGAAACCGGATAGCGGTGCTCACATCCAGATCGGGGTCGCAATGGTGCACCAGGTGAAAGCGCCACAAAAAAGGTAGCTTGTGGTTGAGTATATGCCAGATATAATTGCTGTAATCGAGCAGGAGGAACGCGACCAGGCTTTTTACAACCGGGTGAGCATTGTAACGGTGGTTGAGGCCCCATTGTAGTTGCCGGCTTTTAACAGCAAGCTTCACCATTACGGGGAGCAACAAAAGGCGTAAAAGCGTGAACGCAGGAGCTGATACCAATGCATTTGTAACAATGCGATTAAGGCGTGGCTGTCTGCGTTTGCGAAGCTGGCGTTTACCTTCCACAACCAGCAGGGTTACAAAAATTGCGGCCAGCAATGGTGAGCCTTTGAAATCGTATATGCGCCTGATTATTTTCATAAAAGCATTTATTTTTCCGCAAACAGAAGCATCGCGGATTAACACAGATGAAAATAGAAGATTTTATACGCTCAGCATCTCAGATATTTCGGGATGGTATCTTTGTTCATTTGCCGGAATTTTGGAGAAGCAGAGCCGTTTGTGAAAACATTATTCCCGCAGTTTTTCACCTTCGCTTTTTCCCGGCTTCAACGTGGTATCGTTGTTTAAGCCAAGTTCTTTTTGTTTTTCATTTGAGGAGTTTTCCGGAGTAATGCCAAAGCGCAACATCCATGCGCGGATGCCTGTCTTTGCTTCTTTCCACAAATTACCCGGACGCTTGTATCCATACGCCCTGTACTTGCCGGGGGTAACTTTGCCTTTCGTGTTTACAAAGCCGGCAAATTCGTGCGTCCATTTTTCAAAAGCATCCATGAACGCATTTTCTTCAATCATGTGTTCCGCCTGGTTTTCGCTGTACTTCTTTCCTTTGCCGCTGGTGCAATGTGCCCATAGTTGGTCGGGTACTTCAATACCGCCATACCGGCATTGCCAAACCAGGGGAGCATAAGCGTCGCGCTCATTTGTGTAAGGCTCGTGTTCAGGGTTAAAGTAGTTTTTATGTTGTAAAACCTTTGGTCTGCCGGTCTCATCCATTTCGTCACCACCCTCATCGCCATAGCAAAAGAAACCTGCTGTTCTGCCTTCCAGGTGGTTAATGCTAAGTGTTTTCCATTCATCGGTATGTTCAAGCGCAATGGCTTTCTCCGGGTCTTTGTGGTCGATGAGTTTTTCGTCGGGGTTGCCGCCGTTCATACATACGAGACGATCAAACATCAGCTTCAAATTGCTGCTGGGTGCATACCAGTTAATAGGACCAATGATCGCCCATGCATCGGCCATGTCCAGGCGGGAGTACAGGTCCATCTCCCACATCAGGTCTTTTTCCATCAGGCTGCCTTTTTCATAACAGTTGCAGGGCCAAACGCAAAGTGCCATTGAAGTGGAAACACACGCATTACAGCTTTGAATTTTCGCCCTGCCATATACATTACCCAGGTCTTCGTAATCAATCTCCCAGTCGCCCGGCAGCATAGCGGCCATTTTAAGCATCAGCGTCCTTGATTTGCTGTCAACACCAGGGCAATTGTACTGCCGCCTGTCGGACCCCGAGATGATGAGTACTCTGAATGGCCGCTGTGCCGTCGGCAACTTTGCATTATCGTCGTTTGGTTTCATACCGTTATAATTTATGTTTCCGGATGAGTGATTTATAAACATGTACAATGTGCTGTTGGGAATAGCCCAGGTAGTACAACAGCCAGATTCGAAAAAAGATCCACTGCATATTGTAAATGCCATTGTCGTGGTACTTTCTGGCGGATGTTACAACATCGGCTTTCATCACTTTAAATGAACCAAGTTTTTTCATGCGATGAATAATTTCCTGATCTTCCATTACCAACAGGTCTTCCCTGAATGTGCCGCTTGCTACAAAAACGTTTTTATATACAAATAAACTCTGGTCGCCAAAGCGAACGGCATTCACATTAAACCGAGTAAACCAGCAATTTGCTTTTAAAAACCAATGATCGTAATCGAACTGAAGGCGGAAACAACCTGCTGAAGCACCTGAACTAATTGCAGCTAAAATGTGGCCAATAAAATCGTGTGGAGGTATGCTGTCGGCATGCAAAAAATAAAGAACATCGCCTTTGGCGATAGAAGCACCTCTGTTCATTTGTGCACCTCTCCCTTTTTTATCGCACACAATTGTTGTTGCTCCAAGCGCCTGTGCTAATTCAACCGTTCCGTCGGTACTTCCACCATCTGCAATAATTATTTCTACATCGTGTGTTTCTTTTGCAACACACGTGTTCCGGATTGTTTTCTGTATTTGGTCAGCTTCGTTAAAGGTTGGAATAATAATGCTGATCATGATCGTAGTACGGATAATATCAATTCTTTTAAATCATCTACTGAGTCACATTGTTCCAGGCGCTCTTTGCTGATCAATACCTGTGCACCTCCCGCATCTTCACAAAATACTGCGGGCAATTGTTCGGTGATGTTGTAATTTTTCCTGAATTCATTCCTGTGCAAAAAGATACACTCAATCGGCAGCGTTTGATAAAGTGCTTCCAATCCTGCTTTACCGTGAAGTTGCCATAGGTTAGTAAACAGAGCCGGCAATCGTATGTTGATGGCGAAAGTATCTTGTGCGCGAAATCGGATATGGAGCTGAATAACCCATCATCGGCATTATAAACAAACAATAATTTACGCGTGCTCATCAAATTATTTTTGTTTTTTTAAGGTACGAACAACACGAATTTTATTTGGCATCCTGGTGCATACGCTGAACCCGTCTTGCGCTTACCTTTTTGTACGGCATGTTTATGTTGTGCGACCGGCAAATGAGCGTACTATAATTCCGACATAAATTGCTGGGTCCGCTTAACTTCAACCCCGGGCATTTAAGATGAAGACACCCTGGGAAACAGGGTGTTCACGTTTTAAAGTCAAACTTCCGTTTTCGCCGGTATTACGGATAATGCTCAGGAAATAATATCCTCTTCCAGCCCGCTGTTTATTAAATCTTTTTCTTCATCAATATCGCTTAAAACGGGCAAAACACTATAACTGAGTGAAAGCATCCTGCACTTGGAACGGGTAGTTTGAAAAACAGTTGCCGTACTCCACGCAATGTTTTCAAACAGCTGAGCGTGCAGCGAATTCATTCCAATTAAATAATAGCCACCATCTGTCGCCGGGCCAATAACAACATCATGATTTATGAGTTGATCAAAAGCCTGTGTGATAATGTGCGGGTTTATTTGAAAGCAATCCGTACCGACAATGACCACCGACATGTAACCATTAGCGAACGAGTCACTCAAGGCATTTCTCATCCGGTCGCCCAGATCGGTTCCACGCTGGGATGCCTTGGTGTATTTATTCCAGACATCACTTTGTTCCGGTTGTTCTGAGTAATAAACGATCTTTTCAACGTTGACTTGTTGTGTTACAGCATACGTATGATTTACCAACTTTTTAAAAACGCGGAAAGCCCTGTCGTGCCCGATGGTAGCGGCAAGCCTTGTTTTTACTTTACCGTATACTAAATTCCGGGTAAAGATGATCAGCAGTTGTTTGCTGTTCATAGCGCCACAATGGTTTGATAAAACAATTGGCTCAGCTTTTCGTCTGCTTTTCCCGCTGCTTCGATAATCTCCTGAATGTTCACCGGCTTCAGGTTGTCGGGATCGCATTCGTCGGTAACAACTGAAATGGCAGCACAGGAAAGTTGCATGTGGTTTGCGGCAATAACCTCGGGTACGGTAGACATGCCAACCAGGTCGGCACCAATTACTTTAAGGTAGCGGTATTCTGCACGTGTTTCAAGGTTAGGACCATCAACCGCAGCATACACGCCTTGCTTAAGTTCAATGTGCAATTCGGCGGCTTTTTGCTGTAACAACCTGTTAAGCGCTGAAGCATAAGGTTCACTCATGTCGGGAAATCGCGGACCCAGTTCATCAAAGTTTTTGCCTTTTAAAGGGTTACCCGACTGAAGGTTGATGTGATCATTAATCAATACAAGATCACCTTGTTTATAGCGCAGGTTAATTCCTCCTGCGGCATTTGACAACAACAGGGTTTGTACACCCAGCAATTTCATTACGCGTATTGGAAAAACAATTTGCTGCATGTTATAACCTTCATAAGCATGAAAGCGCCCCTGCATAACAATAACGTTCTTGTCGCCGATAACTCCAGAAATCAGGTTGCCTTTATGAAATTCAACCGTCGCGATGGGGAAGCCTGGTATTTGTGCATACGGTATCGTGGCTTTTACGTTTATATAATTGAGTAATTGATGTAGTCCCGTGCCTAAAACAATGCCGATTGCAGGATTAATTACATTTTGCTTTAACAGGTAATCTTTTGCTTTTATCAGGTCTTCCATTCGATTGTTTGTTTGTAGAATTAGTTATCGAAAAAGCTGTTAATATCTCCGCTTGCACCAGCGTTTGATCCTTGCGAACTACGCCACGGTACCGCCACAACTCGAACCCGAACCGGCAGTGCATCCAAAACAATGTTGCCCCACAATTATGTCGCGGTTATGCAGGGTAGCAGTATTGAATTGTGAAATGTGCTTCGAAGAGCAGTCCACTTTTAGATCGAGCATCTGGTTGAAATCGCAATCGTACAGGTAGCCGTCCCACCCAACTGAAATCGTATTCCTGCACATTACGTTTGCTGCAGCAACAGGGTTATAGGCGTCAGTCAGTTTCTCCATGTACTTTTCGTAATTACCACTTTGCAGCAGGTAGTCTAAAAAGCGGCTGATGGGCAGGTTTGTAATGGCAAACAGGTTATTAAAGCGGATATTGTACTGCTTCAATAGCTCCTGTTTGTACTCTTTTTCCAGCATTTGTTGCGACGCAGGTAAAAAGGCTCCGGCAGGGTTGTACACCAGGTTTAGCAATAAGCTACTTTCATCATTGCCATAACCCACATTATTCAGCATTTGCAGTGCTTGTATGCTCTCGCCAAATACGCCTTCACCGCGCTGGCGATCAGTTCTGTCTTTGGTGTAAAAGGGTAGGGAAGACACCACCTCCACCTGGTGTTGCCGGTAAAACTCCGGCAGGTCGAAGTACTTTTTATTTGCGATGATGATGGTTAGGTTGCATCGAACAATTACATGCCGGTTAAGTATCTTAATCTGTTCTACAAACCACCTGAAATACGGGTTCATTTCCGGCGCCCCTCCTGTAATATCCACCGTTTGTAATTGTGGATTATTTGCGAGCACTTCAAGACACTGTTCCATCGTTTGCATGGTCATGATCTCCTTCCGATCCGGACCTGCATCCACATGACAGTGCTTGCAAACCTGGTTGCACATCTTTCCTATATTTACCTGGAATACCTGTGTTTCCAATGGTTTTAGCGGGTACAAACCGGAATCATCCAGCTTTTGCTGAAAAGGTGTCAAACGGTAATCAATCGTTTGCCGCTGCTCAAGTATTCTCAATTGTTCGGAAGTATCTGCCAGTGCGCTATGCCGGGCTTGTAACGACTTGATCATCTTACATTGCTATTTCTTTCACCTTGTTCATCATCTGTACACCATGCACCAGCGAAGCGCCGCCGCGTATTGCGCAGGCAACATGTACGGCTTCCATCATCTGGCCTTCACTCCATCCTTTTTCAAAAGCATCGCTGCTATACGCATCAATACAGTAAGGGCATTGAACCGCGTGTGCAACCGCCAACGCGATCAATGATTTTTCGCGGGCGGTGAGTTCCCCGTCTTTGAAAACTTCGCCGTAGTAATTAAAAAACTTCTCACCCATTGCTTTTTGAAAATCGGCAACGTTCCCAAATTTTTTAAGATCGTCTGAATTATAATAGCTGTTCATAAAAGATTGTTTAATTGTATGGTATTGATGGTGTACCCACCGCTGTTGTTGTAAATGTCGGCACCATCGTTCACAATAACAAACGTGCCGGCACTATCGCGATCCCGATTTTTATAAACGTCAGAAGCCGGTTTATGTTCGTAGTATCGAACATAAACCGGCTTCTGCAGCTGTGCTATTAACCCTTTACATGCGTCTTCTTGCAGGTGCGGGTGCCTGGCCGAAATTGCGAAGGTTGTACGAAAAGGTGAGCATAAAGTATTGTTGCAATACCTGGCTTTGCAGGTCTTCAATATAGGCGTCGGTAACAGTACGGGTGATACTGCGGTTCTGCTTTAACAGGTCAAACACGCTGAGTTTCAGTTCTCCTTTCTGGTCTTTTAAAAATTTCTTTCCCGCGCTCATGTTCCACAAAAAATAGCTTTGATTAAAACCTTCGGTTAAGCCGCTGTACAGCTGGTTGTTCAGGTCGTTTTGAAAAAACCAACCTTGTTTGGAGAGCAGGTTGAGCTGCAATGAAGCAACATGCGAAAAGTACTGCTGATTCAGGCTGGCGTTAACCTTGTTTTTAACATCGTTAAAGTTGGCTGAGTAGGAGGCCGTAAAATCGACATACTGGCTAACATTGCTCGCTATAACAGTTCCTAAGGTAAAAGTGGTATTGTCGGATCTGTTTAGCTTGTTGTTGATAATGCCCGGCAGCTTGTTAAAGGTCATACCCGCATTCAGATTAAAGTTTGATTTGATAAACTTCAGTGGCATTGCGAAAGTAAAAAAGGAGCGTATACTGGAAAATCCATCCAGATTTACGGGTTTAGACAATTGCTGACCGCGTGACAGAACTATTTCCTTCGTAAGCGTTGAGTCTTTCGTAGCCGAATAAGTGGCGTTTGTAATATAGTTATTCGCCGCCTGGTAGAAGATGTTCCCAACCAGCAGTAAACCTTTCTTTGTATTGGTGTAAGTATAACGGCCGCTTACAATGTGCATGTATTGTTGTTCCAACTCGGGGTTGCCTGCCGTAACAAAGGGCAGATTGGTAACATCATACACATCCTGTAGCTGGTTAACCGAAGGCTGATTCGTATTTGCGCGATACATCAACCGGATGTTGCTGTTTGCCGACGTTTTCAGCCGCAACATTGCATTTGGGAGTACGTTGTTAAAGGTTTTATTAACAGCCAGCGTTCTCGGAAATTCCTGGTCGCTTTTCAAGGTCGATTCCTGGTAATCTGCTCCCAGAGAGAATTGGTTGTCTTTGGTATTGTACCTGTAGGCAATTCCGCCGCGTTGAGCCGTGGTGGTATTATCAAATTTGCTGGAAATTGTAGGATTGAAAGTGGAGTATTTGCCAACAAGATCGTCGAACTGGTAGGCTTGCTGATCGGCCTTACTTTTCGAATAGCTGGGATTATAACTAAACTGCAGTTGCGAATTTACACCCAGCGGTTCGGTGTAGTTGATGTTGGTCGATAACTGGTAGCCGCTGCTTGTCTGGTCGGTAAACCTCCGTGATACTGAATCCCTGTAAGTGTTGCCGGTAAACGTAGTATCAAATACATTGGTGTACACATCACCAAGCCTTTTGTTGTACGAAGTTGAGAGGTTTACGGAAAAGGTGCGACCTCTTTTTGGAAAAGAGTGCCGATACAAAATGTTATTGCTCAGGTTCGTTCCTGTGCGGTCGCTCGTATTAAAATTCTGGGTTCTGTTGGTCAGCCTGAAAGCTGAGTCGGAAAACGAGGTCGTGGCATCGCGTACTGAGCTGTTCTCCTGAATGCTTACCGACGGTGTGATGATAATCTGGTTTGCTGAATCGAACTTATACTCTATCCGCATGTTCACGCGATGGTTGGCATTCTTGCTATTCGCCATATTGGTCTGCGTCATGTTCGGGATTTCGGTTGAAGAATATTGGCGGTTAAGCAATTCGTTGCTCGTATTGTTCGTGTTGTTGTAAAAATAGCTTCCCGAAACGGTAGCCTTTTTACCCCACAGATCGGAGTAATTAATACCAATGGCGTTGGTTTTGTTGATGCCATTTTGCTGTCCCACTAAAAAGTTTCCACCACCGCCAAAACCACCTCCCTGAAAGCCGCCGCCTCCACCACCTCCGCGCGGTCCGCCTCCGCCTCCGCCACCTCTGGGCCCGCCACCACCTCCTCCGCGTCCACCACCACCGGAATTGCTGGTAACACCCAGCAGATCCTGAGCTGCAAAGTTTTGCTGGTTGGTATTATTAAAATTTCCAACCAGCGATATTTTACGGTTCTCTTTCAAAAAGGTTGTATTACCCCCTGCCTGGTACCTGCTGTCGGTACCATAACCCGCATATACACGCCCGAACTGGCCGTTGCGCATGCTTGCCTTCGTAACGATGTTGATGCCTTTCTGGCTGTTTCCATCGTCTACTCCGGTAAATTGCGCCTGGTCGCTTAAACGGTCAAATACCTGAATTTTATCTACAATCTCCGCCGGAAGGTTTCTTAAGGCTGCTGTTGCATCATCGCCAAACAGCTCCCTGCCATCGAGGGTAACTTTTTGTACCGCTTCTCCATTCGCCATCACCTGGCCATTTTCGATCGTAACACCCGGCATCTTTCGGGCAAGTTCTTCTACAGTAGCGTCGGGATTTACTTTAAACTGGCTTGCATTGTATTGTACGGTATCACCTTTCTGGGTTACGGGACTGGTGGTTGCAGTTACTACAACACCCGCAAGTACACCAGCCTCGCGATCAATTTCCACAACTACATTAAGGTCGGTACTGTCTACCCGCACGCCTTTTGTAACCAGAGCATACCCCACGGTCGTAAAAATAAGGTTCAGCGTATCGGGTGAAACATTCAAAAATCTGAATGTTCCAAGTGAGTCACTAACCGTTGTACGACTATTGGTTGTATCCGTGACGCTTTGTAAACGTACCGTTGCCGACTGTACCCGGCTTCCCAATTGTTTATCTTTTAAACTGCCTTGAATAGTATAGCCCTGCGCAATAGTGTCGGCCAGGCAAAAGATCATTCCCGCAATCAGGAAAATTGGCTTCATCATAACAGTTTGTTGAAATTGAGTAATGACTTAAAACTGTCAATTCACATGCCCTCCTGGTATAACGTGCTGGTTTATAGGTAAACTAAAGCTCTCATCGGGTAAATGCCGCTAATTTAGCAGCTCTCTCCAGTCTGATCAAAACGTTTCGTGATCGCTTGAACGATACGCTTCTCCATCAGGGAAACAATAAAAGAGGCTGTCCCTTTATTTGAGACAGCCTCTTTCTATTTTACATCTTCTTTCTCGGGCCGTATGATTAACCGGAGCGTTGGGTCGTTGGTAATAAAAGACCATAGCCAGCTAAACGATAGCTTAACCTTGTTTCTAAACCCAACCAGCGGAATAATATGTATGAACAACCATACAAGCCATGCAAAAAAGCCTTTGAAAAAAACCTTCGGCAAGTCGGCCACAGCCTTGTATTTCGAAATGATTGCGAGACTGCCTTTGTCGTTGTAAGCAAAAGCGTTCAGCGAACTTCCGTCTACCAGTTTCTTCAGGTTTTTAGCCAGCAACTCTCCCTGTTGTATGGCCACCTGTGCCAGCTGCGGATGCCCGTTCGGGAAGTTCTTATCAGTTGTTTGCAGGCAAATGTCGCCCAGCGCAAAAATGTTGTTTGTGTTAAGTACCCTGTTGTGCTCGTCAACCTGTATCCGGCGACCGCGGCCAATTACTTCCGGCGGTAAACCCGGTACCTGCCGTCCGGTCACCCCCGATGCCCATATCAGTACATTCGTACGAATGGTTCTTCCATCAGCCAGTACCACTTTATCTTCTGCATAATCTTTCACTGCGGTGTTTACAATTACATGTACACCAAGTTTGTTAAGTACACTCGTAGCTTCTTCCTGCGACTTCTTGCTCATTGGGCCTAACAATACGGGCCCCGCGTCAATCAGGTAAATGTGCGAAGTGAGATCTTTAATTTCGGGGTATTCTTTGGCTGCAATGTTTCGCCCCATCTCGGCGAGCATCCCGGCTACCTCAACGCCGGTTGGTCCGCCACCCGAAATAACAATGTTCAGGTACTTTTCTTTTTTCGAAAGATCGGTTGTACGCACCGCCTTTTCCATATTCAGCAGTATATGGTTGCGCAGGTTCAACGCATCATTGATGGTTTTCATCGGCAGCGAGTTCTTCTTCACGTTTTCCATACCGAAGTAATTGGTCTCCGTGCCGATGCACAACACAAGGTAGTCGTAACTGATTGTTCCGGTATCTGTTTCAATGGTATTGCTTTCCGGATTAACCCTGCTCAGGCAACCCATGTGAAAACGGAGATTCTCTTTTTCCTGAAACATACGGCGGAAAGGGTAGCTAATGCTGGAGGGTTCAATAAAGGCAGTAGCAACCTGGTAAAGTAAGGGTGGAAAGAAGTTGTAATTATTCGTGTCTACGAGGGTAATGTGAAAGCGACGGTCTTTTGATAGTTTTTTTATCAGGTTGATACCTGCAAATCCACCGCCTACTACTACAATCTTTTTTGTTGTTTGTTCCATAGAAGTTGTTTTCATGCCCGTGAAAGAAGCGCCTTTTTTGTACAGCTTACGCGTACTAATATGGTGCTAAGGCGGTATATATCAGAATAGGTAATGTATTCTACAAACAGGTACATCCATCCGGTCCAAAGTCGATCGTGGGCTGCCACAAACGACTCAATAAACATGGTACACGGCAGCAAACTTCGCGGTTACAACTTGTGCTTGCTGGTAATGACGGCAAGTTTATGTTTGCAATCCGGGTAACTAACCATGGCTGTTACTTGCTGCGAGTTCAAAAACCTGGTTCAGTTTAAATGTGTGCGTACCAGGTGTTGCAACAATACCCGCATTAATCATTGCCTGAGCAACGATCCTCCCATGAACCGGCCGGTATGATTTAAAAATGCCGGCAGCATTAAGGGCGGTTAAAATTTTAAAGCCCAGCTTTTCTCCCAAACGTTCTTCTTTGCGTTCACCAACGAGCAACCCGGGTTGTATAATGTTTGTGCTCGCGAACGGCAACTTTTTTATATCCCGTTCCAGTTCGCCCTTCATACGCGGGTAAAAAAAAGCCGCACCCGGGTTTGCTCCCGCCGATGATACCAGCACGTAGGTACCAATACCATTCTGTGCCGCCGTTTTTGCAAAGGTGTATTGGTAAGTATGATCAATTCTGTATTGCGCCTTTTGTCCGCCCGCCTGCTTTAAGGTAGTTCCCAGGTGCCA
>Ga0181465_100340_pt2 | contig 16759 bp, 15 predicted proteins | sample InSIn3gowninarea_FD_119076 | JGI IMG/M metagenome (GOLD analysis project Ga0181465, IMG submission 119076) | Clean room microbial communities from NASA Spacecraft Assembly Facility at Jet Propulsion Laboratory, Pasadena, California, USA -... ... | reverse complement strand
TTAATGATAAATACCGGGTAGGAATATACCTGTATAATTTGCCGCTGGAAGAAGTGCTGTTTTTTATAACGGTGCCTTACGCTTGTGTATTTATTTACGAATGCCTGAATGTATACGTGAAGCAAGACTTTCTGCAAGCCGGGTCGCTGGTAGCTACTATTATCTTAGCTATTTTTATTATTCTGGTTGGCTTGCTGCACCTGCGGCAATTATACACGTCCGTCACGTTTTTGTTGCTGCCCGTTATTATGTTGGTGCATTACTGGTTATTCCGGGATAAGCTACTCGGCCGGTTTTACCTGGCTTACCTGGTGCATCTGATTCCGTTTTTACTGGTAAATGGGGTGCTTACCGCTTTGCCGGTAGTTTGGTACGACAATGGCCATAATCTGGGAATTCGATTAACCACTATTCCCATCGAAGATACCATGTACTCCATGATTATGCTGCTGATAACCATTACGGCTTACGAATACTTTCGGCGCCATCAAAAACAAAACCTTCCGGCCCCAAAATTTGTTTAAAAGATATGTTACAGTTGCGCGTTCGTATCGATCCTAATTCGGGCTTTTGCTTCGGGGTAATTTATGCCATTCAAATGGCGGAAGATATTCTGGATGAGCAAGGTTACTTGTATTGTTTAGGTGATATTGTGCACAACGACGAAGAAGTTCAGCGGTTAGAGAAAAGGGGATTGCGCATTATTAACCACGAGCAATTTAAGGAGCTCCGTAACGAGCACGTTCTCATCCGGGCGCACGGCGAACCGCCCAGTACTTACCAAATTGCTTTGGAAAATAATTTAAATTTAATAGATGCCTCGTGCCCGGTAGTGCTAAAGTTGCAGAACCGGATTAAAACTTCGTACGATAAAGACGAGAAAATCTTTATTTACGGCAAACACGGCCACGCCGAAGTGCTTGGTTTATTAGGTCAGACTAATAACAACGCCGTGGTTTTTGAAAATATCGAGGAGCTGCTGCAAAACGAATTGCCCGCTAACATTACGCTGTATTCTCAAACCACCAAAAGCACCAACAATTTCTATAAAATCAAGGATTTGCTCGAAAGTAAAGGCTATCAGGTAAACGCGAACGATACCATTTGCCGCCAGGTAAGCAACCGTGACCAGGATTTGCGTAAGTTTGCCAGCCAATTCGATAAAATTGTGTTTGTGTCGGGTACTAAATCATCGAATGGTAAAGTGTTGTACCAGGTCTGTAAAGATACTAACCTGAATACTTATTTTATTTCGAAAGTAGAAGAACTCGATCCGGCTTGGTTTCGTGAAAACGAAACGGTGGGCATTTGCGGGGCTACCTCTACGCCCATGTGGTTGATGGAAGAAGTACAAAGAGCTTTACTGGCTTACTAATCAACGTGCATGCAACAGTCGTTTTTTGAAAAAAACCGGGGTGTTATCATTGCCAGTATTATCATTGTACTATGGTTTACTAGCCTGGCGTTTTTGCTGCAATTACTGGTAAACTGGGCTTCTCCGACTACTTACCTGTTTGTTTTAATCCAGACGCATTTATACACCGGGTTATTTATTACGGCCCACGATGCCATGCACGGCGTCGTTTCGGGTAATAGGAAAATTAATAAAACTATCGGGGTAATTACGGCCGGCTTATTTGCCTATAATAGTTATTTTCGGTTGTTGCCCCGCCACCATGCCCACCACCACCACGTGGCCACCGACCTGGATCCGGATTATCACGGCGGTAATTTTTTTGCCTGGTATTATTCATTTTTGAAACAATACATTACCTGGTGGCAAATTTTGTTCATGGCAATTAACTTCAACGTTCTAAAGTTATTCTTCCCAGTGGACAATGTCGTTATATTCTGGATGATTCCGGCCATTCTGGCTACGTTTCAGTTGTTTTACTTTGGCACTTATTTACCGCACCGCGGCGAACACGAACCTACTAACAAACATAAATCGGGTACTCAGGCTAAAAACCACGTTTGGGCGTTTCTGAGTTGTTATTTTTTTGGCTACCACTACGAGCACCACGACAAACCTTACTTACCCTGGTGGCAATTATACAAAGTGAAAACCTGAATCGCGGATTTTCGCGGATTTAACGGATTACGCGGATTACTTTTTGATTATCGTAAGCTTCTCCCGATTGATCGGGTTTGATTAATTTTCTTGCTGAAATTTTAAATGTTTGTTTTTAAACTTTGTTTGAAATTTTTTTAAAACAGAAGAGCCACTATAAGAATTATAGTGGCTCTTCTGTTTTCATTTACTCTATCGAAATTATAGATGAATTTAAACTCAAAAAATAATCTGCGTAATCCGTTAATTCCGCGAAGATCCGTGATCTAGTCTTTGTGCACGGCTTTGTCTTTCTTGCAGCAATCTTCCAGTTTGTTGTAAGCCCGTTCGTTAGCAGTTACCTGGTCCGCATCGTATCCGGTTAAGGTTACGGCCTTGCGTAATTTATCCGGGTTGGTTTTGTTCGGGAAGAAAGCTACGGTTAAAACCTGCGAGTCGACATCCAATATAGCTGATTTTACGCCTTTTTCGTAAGCCATTGATTTTTCAATGGTTTTCTTACACATGTTGCAAATCGAGGAGGTTTTGATTTTAATTTCTTCGGTGATCTTGCCTTTATCTTGCGCTTGTCCGGAAGAAGTAAAACTTATCAGAGCAACAATGGCTAACATTGATTTTATAGTTTTCATCTTGTTTTCTATGCGTAATTATATTTTATTTATACCTAAATATTACTTTAACTTTTAATTTAGCAGGCTAAATCAAGATATTAAGTGTTTTGTTAGATCCTGGATTTATAATCCGCGGAATCCGCGGAATTCCGCGATCCTAGTCAATTTTAAACCGCAGACCACCGTAAAATACCCGGCCCACTATTGGTCCCCACACCATACTGGCATCAAAATTACTGCTAAAGGGGTTTCCCGGTTCTATAATGGGATTAGCTTGTTTAAAGTTCAGTAAATTTTCGCCCCCAGCGTATAGCTCAAAGTGTTTAAAGGCCCGGGTTACCTGGCTGTTTAAAACATAGTATCGCTCCGAGTAATTTATCTCTTGTGGCATGCTGTGGTGGGCGTGCTCGGTAGCGGGTACCGGACGTAACCCAAACCATTGCGTAGTAAGATCCAGCCGCCATTTATCAAACGGAGTAGCAAAGGCCGCATTTACAAAAAAGCGGTGTTTCGGGTTAAAGGGCTTATTTAGCAAATAATTGTTGTAAGTAGTCCGCACGTCGAAGTATTTATAAGCTGCTTTTACATCCAGGCCTTTCGCCAGTTCTAATTGAACTTCGGTCTGAAAGCTACGGGAAAACGATTTGCCTTTGCAGATTACTAAAAATTACCGCCCCGGATTAGAGTACATATCGGCTACCACCTGATTTTGGAAGCCAGTATAATAATAATCGGTCACGAAGGTGCCTTTCCGATTAGCCAAAGTAAAGTATTGCGTAAAGGAGCCACCCACATTCCAGGCTTTTTCGGGTTCTAACTTCTGACTGAAAATAAATTCGCGGGAGCTAACCAACGAGCCGGTATTTTCGGCAATGGGGTTGGCCACCCGGAAACCTTGCCCAGCCGCTAACCTGAAAATGCTATTCGGCGTGAAATCGTATTTTACATTTAACCGCGGGGTAAATACCGAACCGTACAAATTGTGGTAATTGTAGCGGGCTCCGGCCACCAAGGTCACATTTTGATTATTCTGGTACACATACTCGAAAAAAGCACCCGGCACCAACTCGTGGCGGTTGAAATTTTGATTTGTAAATAATTCTTGGTAGTCATCCAGTTGGTAATCTAAGCCGGCTTTGTAAGTGTGCTGGGTATTGCCGAAAATTGATTGGAAGAGCAAACGGGCCAGTAAACTATTTTGTTCCCCGTGGTAGGTTCGTTGGCCGTAAATAGAATTAAACTGGTGGCGCGTACCCGATACAATTACCCCCACACTTTGGTACGGTTTACCCGGCAAGGTATAAGAAGTTTTATTGTACGCCTGGAAACGTTTGGTATTAGATTCAATGCCGTAGTTTACCTGTGAGCCCGTTTCGGCTTCGCCTTTTTGGTAATGAACCTGGCCCCCTAAGCGTTCTTCTTGTAAAGCCTGGATGCCTACTTCCGAAACTACGTTTTTACCGCTCAAGTATTTCCATTTATTAAAAACATTGTACTGCGTACTTAAGGGCAAATCCAAAAAGCTATCGTGGTTGCGGTCCACGCGGTTACCTAAATGATCGGTGTGGAACATGAGTACGGTGCTCAACTTTTTGGTGAGATTCGTCGAAAAGTTGAGGTTCTCGTCGAATTTAGCCAGGCTGTTGCCGTATAAATTTAAAAAAAGCCGGTCGGTTTTCTCGGGTTCTTTCAAGCGTACGTTTACTTGCCCCGAAATAGATTCGTACCCGTTGATCACCGATCCCATGCCTTTGATAATATCAATAGCCTCGATGTAAGTGCCCGATAAGTAGTTGAGCCGGTAAGGCGTAGCCAAACCACGCAAGTTGGGAATATTATCGGTAGTAAGTAAGGTATAAGCGCCATCCAGGCCCAACATCTGAATTTGGCGCGCACCCGAAACCGCATCGGAAGTCGTAACTTCTACGGAGGCGTTAGTTTCAAAGCTTTCGGCTAAGTTACAGCACGCTGATTTGGTTAAATCTTTGGCCGTTATTACCTGGGAGTGCGTAGGAGTAAGCGCCGAAAACCGCTCGGTTTGCCCAATTACGGTTACTTCGTTTAAAGTTTTTGCTTTTTGTAGGTAAACTGTTATCGACGAGTTGTTACCAATTGCTATTGTATCGGTTTGATACCCAATATAACTCACCACAATTTGAGTGACAGCAGCTGAACTATCCTTAGGGTAAGCTAAAGTAAATTGCCCTTGTTCGTTGGTTACCGTGCCAGCCGCTATTCCGGGCCAGTAAACCGATGCTCCAATTAGCGGGGAGTTCTGGCCATTTATTTTTTCAAAAACGTGACCAGTAAGAGTTTGAGCCAGGACGGGATTATTTAGAAAGCACAGGAGCCCCAGGAAGAATAATCCGGGAACCCGGAATTTTGATTTCATGACGTAAAAATTTAAATATTTAAAAAAACAGAAAAGCCAGGCAAAGCAGACCAAGCTACTCTATCTGGTACAGGGTGTTTTAATAAATACCTAAACTATAAATTGGTGCAGGGCTTTTAGCAGCTCGGTGCCAAAAAGTGGGGGGGACTTATTGTTATCTAATGCCAGTATAGCATCACCAGTAATTTGCGCTACCCATAAAAAAGCTACTTCACTCTCGGTAGGTAAAAGTACGGGTATTTTAATAGCAGCCGGCTTTTCAGAAGCGGGGGTTTGCAGCTTATGGTATTGTTTGGCCGTAACGCAGCATTTCTGACTTAGTTTGGTTTTGGCGCGTGCTGGCTTTTCAGCTTTCTTTTTCGCGCAGCAGGTATCCGCCATTGGCTTAGCTGGCATTTTACCGATGCCGGCCATTAAGCAAATTTGCTCGGTAGCAGCCATGCCAACAGATCCCATCGTAATCACGAGGGCCAGGCACAAACAGATTACCCGAGCTAATTGCTTTTTCATACTGCAAATTTAAGAAAATCCTTCCACTTTCTCCCACTTTTCACTTGAGTTCTTTGCACTCACTTAAATCCAATTCATTTCTAAGATTGTAAATATTTGTAATTTAAATATTTAACAAAATTTATGGCTGTTTTTCAGCTAAAAACGGCTATTCTGATTAGAGAAAGCAGTTTTTTAGAAGTGGGATGATAACTATGTGGATAATGTGCATAAGTGGTGGGGATAACCGTAATTTATCCACAAAGTGGTAAAAAGTGGGAGATCGTGGTTGACAAAAATTTTGGATTACGTACATTTGTTTACCTGAGAAATTTAAAAAACTCGGGTAAGTCCCATGAACTTCCTCTCCGGTGAATACGAGTGCAAGCTGGATCCTAAAGGAAGATTGGTTTTACCTGCCAAGATAAAAGCCAATTTACCGGAGGAGTCGGGCAACCACGTGGTATTAACCCGGGGGTTTGAGCCTTGTTTGGTTTTGTATCCCAAACAAGAATGGAAGAAGATCTACGATCGGGTAGCTGGCCTGAACGAATTTAACGAAGAGTACCGGCACTTTCAGCGGAATTTTTTTCGCGGCAATACCGAGATTGAACTCGATAACACGGGCCGTTTTATTTTGCCGCGCACCATGGTCCGGTACGCCGAAATTGACAAAGATGCCATTATTGTAGGTTTAGGAAACCGGGTGGAAATCTGGAATCCGGATAAGTATGAGGATTTTCTGATAAAAGATCAGGAGAGTTTTTCGCAGCTGGCGCAAAAGTTTTTAGGCGACCAGCCCTTAAATCCAGAGGTTGCATAAATGACGTACCATGTTCCCGTTTTATTACCGGAGTCCGTAGCGGCCTTGGATATTAAGCCCGGCGGTATTTACGTGGATGTTACTTTTGGGGGTGGTGGGCACTCCCGATCTATTATAGACCAGTTAACCAATGGCGCCCGGTTGTTTAGTTTTGACCAGGATAAGGATGCGGAAGAGCAGGCGCAGGAAATAGTAAGTCCGGCCTTTACTTTTGTGAAAGCCAATTTTCGCTATTTAAAAAAATACTTGCGGTTGCACGGGGTAAAAGAGGTGGATGGCATTCTGGCCGATCTGGGCGTATCGTCGCACCAGTTTAACGTGCCGGAGCGTGGTTTTTCTACCCGGTTCGATGGTCCATTGGATATGCGCATGGACCCGGAGGCCCCTTTGTCGGCGAAAGAAGTTTTGGAAACTTACGCCGAAGAGGACTTGCACCGGCTATTTGGGATGTACGGCGAAGTAAAAAACGCCCGGACCCTGGCCCGGCAAATTGTAATGGCCCGAGGTAGTCAGAACCTGGAAACTATTGCGGATTTTAAAAAAGTCATTGGCAGCTTGATTCCGCGGGGCAAAGAAAACAAGTACTTGGCCCAGGTCTTTCAAGCTTTGCGCATCGAGGTAAACGACGAATTAAAGGCTTTAGAAGAAATGCTGGAACAAGCCGTAGCCGTGTTAAAACCCGGCGGGCGGTTGGTAGTTATATCGTACCATTCGTTGGAAGATCGGTTAGTTAAAAATTTTATCGCCAAGGGTAAGTTTTTTGGGGAAGTGGAAAAGGACTTATTCGGTAACGAGATTAAACCGCTCGAGTCCGTTATTCGCAAACCTCTTGTACCCCAGGAGAAGGAATTGCAGGAAAATAATCGTTCCCGGAGCGCTAAATTAAGAGTAGCGCAAAAATTATGAGTTAAAATTTAATAGTTAAAAGTTATGCGTTAAAAGTTGAAAAGTGTGCTGGCGCTGACCCCGCGAAAGAAGAACGTAAAACCTAAACATGTAACTTACAACCAAATACAGAATGGCATACAACACAGTAAAGGAAAGACCCCCGGTAAAGGCAAAAACCAATACGCTGCGTCCGGTGCCGGTACCCGCCCCGGTAGAAGTGCCCCGCCCTAAAGGCACCAGCTTGTTTCATTTACTGGACCGCTACACCAAAGTAGATGTTATTTTTCAGGATGGATTACCGGTAAAGTACCTGCCTTACGTGCTCTATATTATGGGCGTAACTTTATTTTACATTGGTAATACCCATTACGCCGAAAAAACCATCCGGAAAATTGACCGCACCAAAAGCGAAACCGAAGATTTGCGGGCCGATTATACTACGCTAAAATCGGATTACATGGAGGCCAGTAAGCAAAGCGAAGTGGCTCGTAAAGTAGCGCCGGCCGGTATCATCGAAAGTTCCTCACCACCTTATCAGATTGAAGTAGATGGGGAAGAATATTAAAAAATCCATTGTTACCCGGGTACGGATAGCCTTTTTGTGCGTGTGCCTTTTTGCCGGCGCTATTATTTATAAAGTAATCCGGATTCAGTATTTTGAAGGTACCAAGTGGCGCCAGATTGCCAAAGAAAGCCGCATTATTTACCAGCCGGTTTTTGCTACCCGGGGCAATATTTACTCCGACAACGAAAGTATTATGGCTACCTCGCTGCCTTTTTACCGGGTAGCCTTTGATGCTACCATCTGCGACGATAAAGTTTTTAATAAAAGCATAGATTCGCTGGCTTTACTTTTATCGCGCTTTTACCAGGATAAATCTCCGGAAGGTTACCGCCGAAAAATTAAAAATGCCCGCGCCGAGCAACGGCGTTACTTGCGCCTGCACCCGCGCCAAATTAATTACCAGGAAAAGAAAATGATGGCTGCCTGGCCGATTTTTAAAGCCGGTAAAAACAAAGGCGGGGTCATTTTTGAAAAAGTAGATAAGCGCTTCCGGCCGTTCGGTTCTTTGGCCCAGCGCACCATTGGTCGCTTAAGCGAAGATGGGAACGGTTCTGGTCTGGAGTTTACTTATAATCGCCAGCTGGCTGGTAAAGACGGAGAAGCTTTATTTGAACGGATGGCCGGTGGTAACAAACCTATTTACGACGGTACCGAAATAAAACCGTTGCCGGGCTACGACATTAAAACTACCATTGATATCAATCTGCAGGACGTGGCGGAAAACGCCTTGTACAAAGCTTTGGTATTGAATAATGCTCAGTACGGCTGCGTAATATTAATGGAAGTAAAAACTGGTGCCATTAAAGCGATTGCTAATTTAGGTAAAGCTAGCGAAGGCATTTACGTAGAGAATTATAACTACGCGGTAGGGGATCACGGGCGAACCGAGCCAGGATCTACCCTTTAAACTGGCCTCCATGATGGCCTTATTCGAAGATACCAATTTAACGCCCGAAGATACCGTGGATACCGGGCACGGCCGCCAGGTATTCGGGGGCGTGAGCATGGGCGAGGCCCACGGGGGGGGCTTCGGTAAAATCTCTATTTCTCAGGTTTTCGAAAAATCTTCCAATGTTGGAACGGCCAAGCTCATCGAAACGCATTTTGGCAAGAACCCGGAGAAATACATCGACTATTTGCAGCAGTTCGGCATTGATAAACCACTGGGTTTCCAAATGCACGGCGAAGCGAAACCGTACATTCGCAAAACTACCGACCGGGGTTGGAGCCGTTCTACTTTGTCGCGGATGGCCATTGGCTACGGTTTAAAAATTTCGCCGCTCCAAACCCTGGCTTTTTACAACGCAGTGGCCAACAACGGCATTAAAGTAAAGCCCATGATTGTAAAAGAAATTCGGAAAGCCGATGCCGTGGTAGATTCGTTTCATACCGAAACTTTGGGCCGGATTTGCTCCGAAGAAACCGCGAAGCAATTGCGTTCCATCATGGAAGCGGTGGTGGAAAAAGGAACCGGGAAACAAGTTAAAAATTTAAATTACAAAGTGGCCGGTAAAACCGGTACTTCCTGGAAAACCAAAAATGGAAAGTACATTAAAGATTACTCTACTTCGTTTGCGGGTTATTTCCCCGCCGATAATCCGAAATACTCTTGCATTATTATTATTGATACGCCAAAAAAGGGCCGGATTTACGGGGGTGATGTGGCGGCTCCGGTATTCCGGGAACTAGCCGATAAAGCCTACGTGCGCGACTTAGCCATTCATAAACCATTCGCGGCGTTAGTAATGCCGGATAAACGCGTTTTGCCGCCTGTAAAAGCGGGTCAGCAGGAAGAATTAACCTTGATCTGTAACCGCATCGGTATCAGTAGCCATCCGGTTCCGGACCAAGAATGGATTAAAGCCGATTCGCAGGCCCATTCTTACGCTTGGAAGCCGGTGCCTTTGCGAGTGGGCCGGGTACCCGATGTCAGCGGCATGACCTTGCGCGATGCGTTGTTTTTGCTCGGCAACCAAGGTTTAAAAGTAAGGAAAGTGGGTATTGGCCGGGTGCAAAAGCAATCCCTGGAGCCCGGTTCGCCCATTCAGAAAGGCAGTATTATTACCCTAACGCTTAGTTGATGGCGGTATTAGAGAATATTTTAAAAAAAGTGCCCGTCATTCGGCTTATTGGCCCGCACGACGTTGCTGTTCAGGGACTCACCTTCGATTCGCGACAGGTAGCTACTGATACCGCCTTTTTTGCAATTAAAGGAGCGCAAGCCGATGGCCACGAATTTATCGCGAAAGCAGAAGAAAAAGGCGCTTCCGTAATTGTTTGCGAAGTATTGCCCCAGGAGTTAGCGCCGCAGGTAACGTACGTGCAGGTAAAAGACACTGGCGAAGCTTTAGCGTTGATGGCAGCGGCATTTTACGGTAATCCTTCCCAAAAATTACAATTAGTAGGGGTAACTGGTACGAACGGTAAAACCACCTGCGTAACCTTGCTGCATAAGTTATTTCGGGAACTAGGCTATAACGTGGGCATGCTTTCTACGGTGCAGAACCAAATTAACGAAAAAATATTGCCGGCTACGCACACCACCCCCGATGCCATTAATCTAAATATCTTGCTGCGGCAAATGGTAGAGGCTGGTTGTACCCATTGCTTTATGGAAGTAAGCTCGCACGCCCTGGTGCAGCACCGCGTAACCGGTTTAATTTTTACCGGCGGTATTTTTACTAACATTACCCACGATCACCTGGATTACCACAAAACGTTTGAGGAGTACATCCGGGCCAAGAAGTTGTTTTTTGATATGCTTCCGGCGCAAGCTTTTGCTTTAGTAAACGCCGACGATAAACGGGGCGCCGTAATGCTGCAGAATACCCAAGCCAGTACCCACGAATACTCCTTGCGGAAGGCTACCGAATTTAAAGCCCGTATTGTCGACAATTCCATTCAAGGCCTGCACTTAGAAATAGAAGGCAACGAAATCTGGTTTAAGCTGATCGGCGCTTTTAATGCTTACAATATTTTAGCGGTTTACGGGGCGGCCGTTTTGTTGGGCGAAGATGCGCACGAAGTATTAACGGTTTTATCCAGCTTAACCTCCGCGGCCGGCCGGTTTGATTATTTAGTTTCGGATACGCAAATTACCGGAATTGTGGATTATGCCCACACCCCGGATGCTTTAGAAAACGTTTTGCAAACCATTCAGCAAATCCGGACGCCCTCGCAGCAAATCATAACTTTGGTGGGTTGCGGCGGTAACCGCGATGCTACCAAGCGCCCCATTATGGCCGATATTGCCTGCAAACTCAGCGAACGGGTAATTCTTACGTCAGATAATCCGCGTTACGAAGATCCGCAAGAAATTATTAACCAAATGCAGCAAGGCGTGAAGCCCCTGGATTTTAAAAAAACCTTATCCATCGTGGATCGCAAGGAAGCTATCAAAACGGCGTGTGCTTTGGCCGGCAAAGGTGATATCATTCTGGTAGCAGGCAAAGGCCACGAAACTTACCAGGAAGTAAAAGGCGTGAAACACGATTTCGACGACAAGAAAATTTTACAGGAAATGTTTACCCAAATGGGAAAGTGACTCATGAATGGTTGAATTGTTAAATGGCTGGATTGTTAAATGGTTAAAGTGTTGAATGTTTGAATGATAATTCCTAGAATCCTGAAAGCCTCACTTTTATTAATTGGCTATTTAACAGTTTAGCAATTTATCAATCTAACAATCCAGCCATTCAGCAATCCAACAATATAGATATAAATGCTCTACTATCTTTTTAAATATTTAGACCAACAGTTCGATTTTATTGGCGCCGGAGTATTTCAATACATCTCTTTCCGGGCCGGTATGGCGGCTTTAGTGTCGTTGCTGATTGCGATGATTTTTGGCGGCAAATTAATTAAAATATTGCAAAGCCGGCAGGTAGGCGAAAGTATCCGCGATTTAGGCTTGTCCGGGCAAATGGAGAAAAAAGGTACGCCTACCATGGGTGGCTTGATTATTTTGCTGGCTATTTTGGTGCCTACCTTATTGTTTGCCCGTTTGGACAGCATTTACGTCATTCTGATGCTAGTTACCACTATCTGGTTAGGAATCATTGGTTTTCTGGATGACTACATAAAAGTATTCCGCAAAAATAAGGAAGGTCTGGCGGGTAGGTTTAAAGTAATCGGGCAAATCGGAATCGGCTTAATTGTAGGCTTTGTTTTATTTTTTAACGACGATGTGGTGGTGCGGCAATACGTTACCGAAACCGGCATGAGCGCGGTAGATGCTTCGGCGAGGTATAAAGATGTGCGGCAAATGATTACCACCATTCCGTTTGCCCGCAACAACGAACTTGATTATTACCAACTATTTTCCTTTGCTAGTCCCTTATTCGGTTCTTACGCCCGTTTCTTATACATTCCTCTAGTTATTGTAATTATTACGGCGGTTTCTAACGGCGCTAATATTACCGATGGGATTGATGGATTAGCGGCGGGTACCTCGGCCATAATTGGTATTACGCTGGCTGTTTTTGCCTGGGTGTCGGGTAACTCGTTTTTTGCCGATTACCTGGATATTATGTTTTTACCTAACTCCGGAGAGTTGGTAATTTTTTGTACGGCGTTTGTGGGCGCCTGCGTGGGTTTTCTCTGGTATAATTCGTATCCGGCCCAAGTTTTTATGGGTGATACCGGTAGTTTATCTATCGGCGGTATTATTGCGGTTTTAGCTCTGATTCTACGCAAAGAATTATTAATTCCCATCCTATGCGGCATCTTCTTAGTGGAAAATTTATCGGTAATGCTGCAGGTAAGTTATTTTAAATACACCAAGAAAAAATACGGTGAAGGTCGCCGAATTTTCAAAATGTCGCCGTTGCACCACCATTACCAAAAGTTAGGCTACCACGAAGCGAAGATTGTCTCCCGCTTCTGGATTGTAGGCATTATGCTGGCGCTTTTGACACTAGTTACTTTAAAGCTTAGATAAATTGTTGCATTGCTAAATTGTTGAATGGCTAAGTGGAGGATTAAATATTGTTAAAATTGCCCTCCTGATTTAAGAAGAAGTAAAGGTGAGTAATTTTGACCTAAAACAAATTTCTAATTTCTAATTTTTAATTTCTAATTCAAAACGAATGATAGCAATACTGGGAGCCGGGGAAAGTGGAGTAGGTGCCGCCCTGTTGGCACAGGCTAAAGGATTGGAGGTATTTGTTTCGGATAAAGGGGAAATTAAGCCGGTTTACCAGGAAAAACTCCAGGCAGCTCAGATTTCCTTCGAATCTGGCTCGCATGATTACGCCCGAATTTTAAGCGCGGCCGAAATTATTAAAAGTCCCGGTATTCCGGATAAAGCCGATTTAATTCAGCAAGCGAAGGCGAAAAACATCCCGGTAATCTCGGAAATTGAATTTGCTGGTCGCTATACGCAAGCTAAATTTATTTGCATTACGGGTACCAATGGCAAAACCACTACCACGCTTTTAACTTTTCATTTACTCAAAAGCGCCGGGTTTAACGTGGCTTTGGCCGGGAACATCGGCGAAAGTCTGGCCGAGAAAGTTATTAAAGATGAGCACGATTATTACGTGGTGGAGCTAAGCAGCTTTCAGCTGGATGGTATGTTTCATTTTAAAGCGCATATTGGTATTCTGCTCAATATCACCCCGGATCATTTGGACCGGTACGAATACAACATGGCCAAATACGCCCAATCGAAGTTGCGAATTGCTCAAAACATGACTCCCGCCGATTATTTTATCTATAATCTGGATGATGTCTTAACCAACGAATATTTCCAATCGGACACTTTTAAAGGTCAAACAGTACCATTTTCCATAAACCAGAAAGCTGATGCCAAAGCTTTTTACGAGGGAACCAGACTGGTAACAACTTACGCTGGAACCGAAGAGCACATTGAAACCAGCACCTCGGTATTAATTGGCAAGCACAATCAGTATAACACCGCGGCGGCGGTTTTAGCGGCTAGAATAGCTGGTATGGCGCCGGAAGCAATTACAGCGGCCTTGGCCACTTTTAAAAATGCCGATCACCGCTTACAAACCGTGGGCGAAGCCAATGGCGTACGCTACATCAACGATTCGAAGGCTACTAATGTAGAGGCCGTGTGGTACGCCTTAGACGGCATGACGCAGCCGATTATCTGGATCGCCGGGGGCGTAGATAAAGGCAATCATTATACTTCCTTAAAAGCCTTGGCGCAAGAAAAAATTAAAGCCTTGATTTGCCTGGGAGTGGACAATAAAAAATTAGTAGAATCTTTCACGGGCATAATTCCGGTAATTTCCGAAACCCAATCGGTAGAAGAAGCCATTCTCCTGGCTAAAGAAACGGCTAGTCCCGGTGATGTGGTATTGCTCTCGCCGGCTTGTGCCAGCTTTGATTTATTTAATAATTACGAACACCGGGGTAAGCGCTTTACCCAAGCGGTACAGCAAATGGTATTGGAGCCAGTAAAAGTAAATTAAAAGAACTTCTAACATATACTGTGGACTGTGGTCCATGGACTATCGACTGATAATTAAATCAACACCGTGGACTATGGACCATGGACTATCGACTAGAACCTATCGACTAAAAATTATGATGCAGGTAAAGCTTTGGTTACGGGAAAATCTAAAAGGAGACCCGATTTTGTGGGGCATTGTAATTGCTTTTTCGCTCATCAGTATTGCGGTGGTGTATTCGGCTACGGGTACCCTGGCTTACAAAAAAATGTCGGGTAATACCGAGTATTTTCTTTTTAAGCACACCAGTTTGATTCTGGTGGGTTTGGCCTTTATGTGGTTTGCGCATAAAGTAAATTACCGGTATTATTCCCGCTTATCGTTGCTGGCTTTATGTTTGTCCGCCCCCTTACTTTTATTTACTTTTTTGTACGGCTCCAATATTAACGAAGCTTCGCGGTGGTTAACCATTCCGCTGATCAACCAAACTTTTCAGCCTTCGGATTTAGCCAAACTGGCGCTGATCTCGCACCTGGCCAGTATGCTTTCCAAACGCCAGCACGTTACCACCGACGTAAAAAGTACCCTCATCCCTATTATGTTTTGGTGCGGCAGCATTTGCGGTTTAATTGCTTTAACCAATGCGTCTACGGCTACTTTGTTATTTATTACTTGCTTGTTGCTCATGTTTATTGGTCGGGTACCCATGAAACACATTATTATGGTTTTAGTAATTGGGGGAGTGCTGGGCGTAACCGCATTAGCCTTAGGGCAACGCATGAAAACGGTAATTAGCCGGGTAGAAAATTTTACTAACACCGATGCGCCGGTATTTCAGTTAGAACAATCTTATATCGCGATTGCTACGGGGGGAGCGTTTGGGAAAGGGCCGGGTAACTCCGACCAGCGTAATTTTTTACCGCACCCTTATTCCGATTTTATTTATGCCATTATCATTGAAGAATACGGTATATTGGGCGGCGCTATCATTTTGTTTTTGTACCTGGCCTTCTTGTACCGGGGGCTGGTAACGGTTAGTAAAAGTTTTGGGGCGTTCGGGGGCTTGCTCTCGGCGGGCTTAAGTTTTAGTTTAGTGTTGCAGGCCATGGTAAACATGGGGGTAGCGGTAGGTCTGGGTCCGGTTACTGGTTTACCCTTACCCTTATTAAGTATGGGGGGAACTTCCTTGATTTTTACCGGTATTTCTATCGGAATTATCTTAAGCGTGAGCCGGACCGAAGCGGAACAAGCGCCGGGAGGAACCATTTTATCGGGTAATATTTCCAAAAAAGTGGTAGCGCATGCCGAATAAAAAACCATACCGGGTAATTATCAGCGGCGGCGGCACGGGCGGACATATTTACCCCGCGGTAGCTATCGCGAACGAGTTAAAAGTGCGGCAACCCGAAGCGGAGATTTTGTTTGTGGGGGCCAAAGGCCGCATGGAAATGACCCGAGTACCGGAAGCGGGTTACAAAATTATTGGTTTACCCATCGCGGGTTTGCAACGCCGGTTAACGCTTAAAAATTTAACTTTCCCGTTTAAAGTAATTTCCAGTGTGCGGGCGGCCCGGCAAATAGTAAAAGATTTTAAGCCTGATGCCGTGGTAGGAGTGGGTGGTTACGCCAGTGCCCCGGTACTGTTTGCGGCTACTTCCTTAAAAATTCCCAGCTTAATTCAAGAACAGAATTCCTACGCCGGTATTACCAATAAGCTGCTCGGGAAACGGGTGAATAAAATTTGCGTGGCGTATGCGGGAATGTCAGCTTTTTTTCCAGCCGATAAAATCATATTAACCGGTAATCCGGTGCGGCAGGATATTGTGGGCAGTCAGCACAAGCGCCCGGAGGCCTTAACTTTTTTTGGGTTAAAATCCGATAAGCCCACTATTTTGGTAATTGGCGGCAGCTTAGGTGCCCGTACCATTAATGAAAGTACCGCGGCCCATTTAGAGCAACTCAGGCAAAAGGGTTACCAGCTGCTTTGGCAAACCGGTAAAACCTATTACCCCAAAGCGGCCGAACAAACGGCTAATTTAGTGGAAACGGGCATCAAAAGTTTCGAGTTTATCCAAAAAATGGATTTAGCGTACGCCGCCGCCGATATAGTTATTTCCCGGGCGGGAGCTTTATCTATTTCGGAGTTGTGCTTGGTTGGCAAGCCGGTTATCCTGGTACCTTCGCCGAACGTAGCCGAAGACCACCAGACCCAAAATGCTTTAGCTTTGGTTAATAACCAGGCGGCTTTGCTGGTAGAAGACGTGGATGCTGCCACTCAGTTGTATCCGGCGGCCTTTGCTTTGTTACAGGATAAACCGCAGCAGCAGCTTTTGAGTGCTAACATTCAGAAATTAGCCAAGCCCGAAGCGGCTCAAACCATTGTGGATGAATTATTACATTTGATCAAGTGAGACCAGAAGCGTATAAATATATTTACTTTTTAGGCATTGGCGGCATTGGCATGAGCGCCATTGCCCGGTATTTTAATGCCAAAGGTTTAC
>Ga0181465_100415_pt1 | contig 16788 bp, 6 predicted proteins | sample InSIn3gowninarea_FD_119076 | JGI IMG/M metagenome (GOLD analysis project Ga0181465, IMG submission 119076) | Clean room microbial communities from NASA Spacecraft Assembly Facility at Jet Propulsion Laboratory, Pasadena, California, USA -... ... | reverse complement strand
ATGACCTTTTTGCTCCTCCAAGGTCGACCCACTAAATGTATGATGTCGGCCTACTCATAAAAATATGTCGGCCCAACATATGAATAAATTGGTCAACACTTAGTTTTTCTCTGCTGCACTCCACATGAGCTAGTGAGTCATGTATCATGTGGCTCCACCTAAAAGTTATAGTTTTAGGGATTGTGTGGCACATGAGTATGAGCGTGAAACAAATTTTAATTCCAATAATCTCTCCCTCACACACACACATCTGAGAAATGATAAATAAATAATTTTGTGGCTTCTAAATTTGGTTAGCTACAGCAACCATCATCACTCATCTCCCTATGAAACGAGCTAGTTACATGAACTACATGAATATCTTATATTCCTCGGTTATGGGAAGACACTCGAAGCCCTTAGGTCCACTAGTGTCAAGTCCTTGAGTTGAATAGACGCGTGACCAAATTGTAATGGCTATGCCCATGTGCTATGGGCACTCGTGTTTACGAACTCCAATGGAGAGCACGTACAATCGAGGTGACTTGACACAACTTTCGATTTTATGTGACAAACGAGCATGCCACTAGGTCCGACAAGTCGTATGTTTAGTGAGTGCGTTGAGTGAGGGTGACTGGGTGGGCACGCTCCGATAGTGGGCAGGTGAGATGTATGGACGTTGAGCACATCATGCAAATAGGTCGTACAACGGTGGTTGGGCGAGTCAGGGGAGCGGGTGACCGACCCGAGTGACACATGTGGGAGTGCGATGGAGAAAAGCTAAGTGACACATGTTGGAGTGGGACGGAGAAAAACTAAGTGACACATGTGGGAGTGCAGCAGAGAAAAACTAAGTGTTGACCAATTTATTCATATGTTGGGCCGACATATTTTTATGAGTAGGCCGACATCATACATTTAGTGGGTCGACCTTGGAGGAGCAAAAAGGTCATGTCCCTTGGGTCACCGTGGTGTGGAGGTATGGGTATATATTAGAGATTGTTCAAATGAGTGGAGGATCATAGAACTCGCTCTGAAGTAAATCGAAGATAGAAGAGGAGAGAGGGAGGCATAAGGAGAAGAGTGAAAGAGAACAAACGAAGCAGCGAAGGGCCAAGTGCCAAAGGTTTTAGGTGGGTTGGGTCACGTCTACACAAACTGTGAGTAGGGCAAGTCGGGTAGGGAGAACTATAGAGTGTATGAGTCATGCACCCATGCCCATAGGCAAGAAGAACAGCTGCAGAATGAACAAATAGTGTGGGTGGACATGGCGAACATGTTGCGACAGGCAGGCATGGGTCCGTATGAACATTACAATAGACTTAGATGACAGGCATGGTTGTGAACAATTTTTTGGGCAGCTGAGATAGCTACACGGTTTGGTGGTGTTGGGTGCATCACTCAAGTGCAAGCCACGGGTAAAACACAGCGGGCATCTCAGTGGTGCGACACGGCTGTAGAGGAAGTGTGGAGATTTGGGTGGGTGTTAAACAACAACAACACAACGTGTGTTGAGACTTACTTTTGGGTTTCTGGTGCAGGCAAGGGCAACACAAGCAACACGACTTGGCCACAGTGAACCAGTATACTTTGTTAATTGCCTAAGTGTGCAGGTCAATAGTTGGTTGCATGACTTAGCTATAAATTATTGTGCACTTGTAAAATATTGAAGTTATATTATTATTAACATGGGAAGACTTTATAGGAGTTACCCCTCCCAAGTATAACTATGTATACTTGTATTATTATTGATTTCCATTGCATAATGATGATGAAATTTAATTGAAGTAAATTTTATTCTCATGCATTGTTAACACTTGATTGGATAATTACCTATTTGTTAAAGTTAGGCGTAGTCCATACGCTCTAGTATTGGTGAAAAGAAAAAGTGTAGTGGTGTCGCACCCGTTATACATTGGTTGAAAGACTACCATACGTATAGGGTCGTGATAGATGGTATTAGAGCCCTCTTTATGTAGGGATTTATTAATTGAATATTGTGAAGAAGAAGTACAATGGCAGGGTTTCAATTGGTATTAAATCTTGAGCACTTAGGTGTGACATAGTTGAGCAGGGGTGAAGCGTTGTACTTGTGTCAAGCTAAATGACAAGACATGGAAAGTTGGGAAGAATTCCATGGGAGGCTCTTGCTGACCTTATATAGGTTGAGGCATATGAAAGAAGAGAACCCATGGATTCGAAATGAACTTGAATTCTTGGAAAGGAATGTGGAAGAACAGCTTCTTCAACTTGGTTGGGCAATGGAGCAAGATGTAGCTGCAGATTGCAATGATGAAGAAGAAGGCGTGATATATGAGGAAGAGTATGTTGCAGGTGTGTCAATGGTACAGGAATAAATTGGCGCGCCCTTAATTGCCCAAGTTGGACCAGGATCATACATATTGCAAACATTGATGGATGAAGGCACTCACATGGAGGAGCTTCATTATGAAGTAAGTATTGTTATTACTCGTGTTTCATTAGAGCTTTTGAGGATGGGCCATATGCAGGGAAGGGGAAAGGAAGTTTTCCAATGTGATGGACAACCTTACCTTGGACGACTAAAATGAGACCTTATGCATTGAGGCAATGAACATCTATTGTTGCAAGACTTGTTGGGCCAATTTATGACCTTATGGTAGAAGGTGAAAATGCCCATGACAAGGGAGGAACATGATGAGATTTTCAATGGATGAATCATGCTTAGCCATATGGATTGGTTAACTGCCTCACATGACTTATGGATAGCTTGGAGAGAGGGCACACCGAAGTTATGATGATATGATACTTGGGTGGACTTCTTCATGGTTAAGACGAAGAGGCAGTCTTGGTGGCCCTTTAGTGTGGGAGGCAACAATGATGGAAGGAACCTATGATATGATGTGATATGGGGTTTTAGTAACCAAGGGAATTAAACCTAAATGAGTATGAGGATGAGATGACCATAATTATGATGAGTCTACTCAGATAGACAACATTGGCAGTTAGAGTCATGGACATCGAGTTGGATAGATGGGAGCATGGAAAACTTCATGTAGGGACCTTATGCAAGAGCACTTATAGAGATCTCACTTAGGGGCATCCAATGAGGAGTTCCAAGGCAAAAATTATGTGCGGATGTACTTGTTGATGTGACATGGAGACATTTTTAGCCAATGGGGATGTTGTGCACATTTTCACAACTAGACCATGGTTGTTTTATGAGAAACCTATGAAAGCATTCATACCACATGGAGTGTAGAGGCATATTGCAGTGGCACTTGAGATTGATACATGTATGCTTGCCAGGATGTTGAATGGAGATGGTTCATGGGAACTCATGATGACTTGAGAGAGTTGTAGCTAGTGGAGGCTTCATATTATGGTGGTATTTAAGTATCTAGTTCATTAAGGAGCTGAGGTTAGAGGTGTACCTGACTATGATGCAATATGGGATGCATACTTTTGCACACATTTATGGGGTGTGTTCATGAGGAGTGACTTGATGGATGTTATAAAGACAAGACACTTTGGAGTTGATAGAGTTGCAGCGATGGGGATGCCTTAGTGGTAGCATTTAGGCATGGGTTGAGTTGATGAGACTTAACCACTTTGATAGACCTGGTGGATGATTGGTCTATGACCATAGGTAGCACATGGATGATGAGGCAAGTAAAGACTTGCCTCTTTGATAGGTTTTATGGATGGCATATTGCAGCTAAGATGGAGGTTACTTCATGGACCTCGATATGGCACATTGAGAATTAGATAGATGGGAGAAGCTCTTCATTGATTTGAGGAGATGAGCCTCTCACACATGGATGATGGTGCTTAGATAGATGTGACTGAGAGATATACAGTGCATCGACACCAACATCATGGACAAAATGTTGTGGATGAGATGGAGACCACTCCATGGACCTCGACATGGCTTACTTTACACTTTGATAGATATGGGATGGATTCTTGATCGATTTGATGTTGTCAGAGGATGATGAAGGAAACAACCAATGATAGCATGACAAGGTGCATTCTCATGGTTTGAGCATGACAGTTGGACTGATCACCTGACTAGAACGAGTCATGAGGGCTAGCAGTGTATTGAGATGTGTTTGAGTTCATTTGGAGTGTCATGGCAGTTGTTCACATGATGACGATATATGGTTAGTCAATACAATATATGTTGCAGTGATAGCATGTAGCTTGAGTTGGAGGGACCAACCTTCCACAGTGGAGCGACATGTGGAGATTGCGACATATATTGTTGATGATCATGGACTGAGGAGACTTCCCCATTTTTGGAGACATGGACCTTGATGGAGGTTTACGTGATGATTAGCACAGTTGGGTAGCATGGACAGTGTTGTTGGAGCTAGCAACACTTTGTGATGATTTGATGATGATGGTGTTTTTGAGGATGAAAACCTTATTTAGAGTGGGGAAGGATGTTAGGTCCCTGAGTTGGATAGATGTGCGACCGAGTTGTAATTGGCACACCGATGTGCGACGAGCGCCTGTGTTGACCAACTTAGGTGGAGAGCACATGCGGTGGAGGCAACTTAACACAACTTTTGGTTTTATGCGACAGGTGGGCGCACCCCTAGATGTAATGAGTCGTGTTTGGTGAGCGCATCAGGAGAGGGTGACTGAGCAGGCGCATGCCCATAACAGGAAAGAGAGACGTGTGGGCATCGAGCACATCATGTAGATAGGTCATGCGATGGAGGTTGGGCAAGTCAGGTGAGCAGGTGTTCGACCCAAGCAACCCAAGCAACCCATGTTGGAGTGCAATAGAGAAAAACTAAGTGTTTGTCGATTTATTCATATGTTGGCTCAACGTATGTTTATGAGCAGGCCGTGGTTATACATTTAGTGGGTTGACCTTGGAGGAGACGAAAGGTCGTGTTCCTTGGGTCACCATGGCATGGAGGTATGGGTATATATTAGAGATGGTTCAAATGAGTGGAGGATCATCGAACTCACTCTCAAGTATATCATAGATACAAGAGGAGTGAGGGAGGCATAAGGAGAAGAGTGAAAGACAACCGGTGGGGCAGCGAAGGGCCAAGGGCCAAAGGTTGCAGGCGGGTTAGTGGGGTGAACCGCAAGGTGTGCGGGTCATGCACCCACCCTGACCAGCAGGTAGAACAATTGCAGAATGGGCGAACGGTTTGGGTGAACATGGCGAACATGTTACAGTAGGTAGACACGAGTCTAGGTGAACATTGCAACAGACTTGGATGACGGGTGCGGTTGTGAACATTCATTGGAAAGCCGAGATAGCTACACGATTAGGTGGTGTTGGGTGTGTTGTTGAGGTGCAGGCCATGGGTAAAACACAACAAGAAACATGGTGGTGCGACACAGTCACAGAGTAAGTGTGGAGATTTGGGTGGGTGCCTAATGACAGCAGCACGACATGGGTCGAGGCTTACTTTGGGGTTTCTGATTCAAACAATGGGAGCGCGAGCTGAGTGACTTGGGCATAGTGAACCAATATACTTGGTGAATTGTCTAAGTGTGTAAGCCAATAGTTGGGTACACAAATTAGCTGTAAATTATTGTACCCTTGTAAAATATTGAAGTTATATTATTATTGACACGGGTAGACTCTACGGGAGTTTCCCCTCCCAAGTATAACTGTGTATACTTGAATTATTGATTTCCGCTACATAATGATGATAAAATATAATTGAACTAAATGTTATTCCGCTGCATTGTTAACACTGGATTGAATAATGAACTAAGTTTTGAAATTAGACGTAGTTCATACACTCTAGTATTAGTGAAAAGAAAAAGTGTAGTGATGTCGTACCCACTATACTTAATTAAAAGACTACCATAAATATAAAGCCATGACAACTAGGATAAAACAACTCTTTATATCACAACTCTCTATATCACATTGTATAATCCAATATATCGCCGACAAATACAATATATGTTTCTAAATTATATGGATTAGTAGACATTTAGGTAAGAGATATACCTGTAGTCATAAAAGAAGCCACTTAGAATTGATATATGGCAAGATGAACAGAATTTGTATAGGAACCAAAACAAAGAGTTTCACGAGAGGGGTAGACCTAAGTAAAACGTGCATGGCACTCGTTCTTGTCTAACCTGGAGAATATTAACAGAATATTTTAGCATAACAAAAGAAATTGTTAAATGTGATAGTGAAAACACCAGATATCGTTGCCATGAATATAATTAAAATTAAGAAAGAATTAGAAACACCAATACTTTGCATATCAATTGACTCTAAATTCGACTCACATAACATCAAAGTAATGAATAATGGCTTTTGTCCGTATCTCTCCTTTCTCTTGAGGGAACAGGAAGGAAAAAATAATAATTATACCTTGCGTGAATGGTGTCTAGATTTATACACCAGAGTCTTCGCCTTTTTCGCTTAAGCATGGCACAAATAGATAAATAAAGTCAATAATTTTAATGAAAGCAATGCATTTGATAACGAATTCAGAAGAATCAATCCTAACAAATTGTGACCTAAAGATTAGCGGTCATGGAATAAGAATTCCATTCCTCTCAAGTCCGGATAGACAGGGCTACCCCTGCCGCTGCATCAATACTGTTAACCACTACGAAAATTCAAGAGTTAAGGTAAATCTCCCTAACAAGCTAATACAAGTAAACTGGAACAAAAAATTGAAGTATCAACCCGAATGTCATGAAAAAAAATAAGAAAACACTATACGGGTCTTTACCTCATTCGAAGTAAGCGGCCATAGCCGAATCTCCAGATACTACTACTCTGGAGGAAAATAACTCATCGTGAGCATAATGACGGCGATGATGAGTTCAAAATACATTGGGTTGTTGCAAACCGGTCTTCTGGCCAACCCAACAAAACAAATTAACAAAATTCTAAATCTAAATTGGGTAGTAGGGTTTTGACTTACCCTAATGAACTCCTACCGTCCGATGGAACCTTGGAATCTCAATCGTTCACAAGAAAAGTGCTCACAAGCGACGTGAAGTCACATGTAAATAGTAACGTGGCGTACAATTGCGATGACAAGTATGCGGTATAGAAGTCCTTCATTAAGACGTTATGTCATACACCTAAAGGTTGGGTTTCATATATGGAAGGTGTGAACTTAAATACGCCTGGAGCTTTCGAACCAAAATAAGTTGGCACAAGGTAAAATATACCGTTTCATTGGGTATGGGCCATGTGAAAATTAAAAATATATAAACAACCTTTAGACGTCAATATTTAATTGTTGAACCCTTACATGATAAAACGCTTGCTAATAAAGTCAGAATTCACAAAGAAGGGCTTTGGGGTATTTAGTTATAATTAATTAGTTAATTTATAGTAATAATTATTAGTTAGTTATAATTATTATAATAACTAATTATGATTAATAAATATTTAAATTAATTATAATTATTAATTAATTAGTTAATTAATCAATAAATTAATTTTTTATTTTTAATTAATAGTTAATAAGTTATAATTATAATTCATTCATTCATTTTTAGTAATAAATATTAGTTAATTATAATTATAATAATACTTAAATAATAATTAGTAAATTAATAGTTAATGGTTGTTAATAATAATTAATAATAGTTCATTAATAATGAAATAATGTTAGGATATTTCGACACATATGAAATAGTTAAGTATAACTTGGTTTAGTGTAGAGTCAGGTAAAGTGTGTTTCTTTACTATGTACTTTGTAACTTACAATCCAATGGACAACATGTAGTGATCCGACGATTCATTCCCTCCTCGGTATTACTGACACTTGATTCGTGGCTTAACACCCGATTGGTCCATGATCTCTATTTAAAAAGCATGGAGGGTGATTTGTAGGGTAACCGTCCATGAGAGAAGTTTATGTAAATTTTCATTGTATTATTAATAAATTGCCTAAAGTGGCTACATTGGCTCAGGCCGTGGACTGTTTTCCTCTTTGAGGGTTTTAACCACATCAACAATACTGGTGTATTAATCTGTGATCTATTTGTGAGCGGTGTCGTTCGGGATTCTATCTGAGGAGCTTACCTTGTAAATTCCTACATTGTATCAAAGCTATTTGAGGGCCGCATCCATTGATGATCCAAATCTGAAGCCGGTAGAACTACATCCGTTTGTTGTTTCCTAGATCTATTGTATATGACTGCTTTCGGGCTGAGATGACTGCTCTATTATGTTAGGAGCATCTGTTCCAGGGAGGAATCCATTTCGTTTCACGCGAAAAGGTTTTTGGTAGCCCTAGCTACATCATTTTTAAGATTTGGAAGTATACAGTGTTTATTTGGAATTTCTAGTTATTTTCACTCTATATATTTCAGTTTATTTAGCTCTTTGTTTTTTTTATTACTAAATCTATACCTTTAATATATGTATATGCTCTTTACCCCGCGACCCTGTGCTATCTCAGCAAATCAAAAACATAAAGGAAGGATTTTTCTCATGTGTATGCTCTTTTCCGCCACGCCTTAGTGTGATCTCAGAAAATCATAAACATTGAGGAAAATATTTAGTTTTCAGCGAAAGCTAACTTCAAGCCGTAAGGTTTTTTTTTTTGTATGTTTGTGTTGGGTTCTGTGTTTTTTGTTTTGTAGGGAAAGAAAAGCTTTCTCAAGTAAGCACGTAGCCCAAAACTTCAGTGACTTAAAAAAAAAAAAAAAACCCTTCCTCTTTTCCAAAAATTACTAAACTTTTAATCTAGCTCACTTGGTCCAGAGCTACTTTATGAGAATAGAGGTCTTGAGTTCAAGTCTTATTTTGTTGAGCTAATTAGATTATGTTTGGAAAGGGGGCAGATATTTTTTAATATAACATTATCATTCATTTCTGCACATTCCCGCACTTCATCAGCATCCTCATCAACTTTTCTTCAAAAATCCATAACTTCATTATCTGGAAGTCGTTTTCAGAGGCGTTTCTTTTGAAGCAGCCTAATTTTTTGAGATCTTTCCATTGGAACACTTAGTTTTAGCATCTATAGCTTTAGTTTCTGTTAAAATGGAAAGTCCATGCCAGGTTATTCTTGGCAGCACCAACTACTTCCAATGGTGATCCTACATTGTGGATTTACTTAGAAGTAAAGGTCTTTACAGAATAGCCTCAGGCTAAGAAACCAAACCGAAAGATGAAGATAAGGCATCCAAATGGGAAAATAAGCAAAATCAAGCACGTGGGTTGATAGGGATATCTATTTCTCCAAACCTTAGATTCCATATTGCAAAACTTGATACTCCTAGTAAACAAATGAAATAGATCACTAAATTTTTTGGAATTAAAAATGAACTCAGAGCCCATCAACTCAAAAATGAGTTACTTACATTGGAACCCAATAATTTTTCTTCCACTGAAGATTTTCTGTCCAAGTTCAAGACCCTTAGACTTCTCTTGGAAGGTGTTAAGGTTAGGAAAGAAGATGGCAACCTTATCTATTCCATTCGTACTAAGTTGAGACCAACCTACTCTGTGTTTGTTTCCACCTTCCATTCTACAAGAGAAGCCTTCATTTCTCAAGGACAAGCCTACAAGTCCCCTTCCTTTGATTCCTTTTGTGATTCTTTAATAAGAGAACAAAAAAAACTCTTACACCTTGTTCTTCTTAATCTTGGAAACTCTTTTAAGAAAGCCTTAGCTGCCCAGCAGCAACCAAATTCAAAGAATCCTAAGAAGCTATATCCTAAAAAGAATGGTCCTAAACCAAACAAGGGTCCGAAGCGATTTCATTCTCAAAATGAAAAGACATTTCAACAAAATGATAAGGCAAATAAAAACAAAGGGAAGAAGACTGATAGACATTGCCACATTTGTAATCGAGATAGCCACTTAGAATCCAAATGCTTTAAGAAGATGGAAGCCTTGGAAGCAGCAATGAAGAAGCATAACATCCATTTGGAGCACTCTTCAACTTCAACTTCAACTTCATCTTCAAGAATAGCACTTTCTACATGTGGGTCAAGCACCTCGATCTGTCTATGCACTAAATGTATCTTCTTCTTCTCATTCTCATGAGTGGCTCATTGATTCTAGAGCTTTTTATCACATGGCCAAAAACAAAGTCATGTTTTCTTTTTTAAATGATTGTAACATCAAAAATATATATGTTTGTGATGATAGATCTCTTAATGTTGTAGGGACTGGAACTGTTCATATAGACAATGGTCAATTTAATGATGTACTATGTGTTCCAACCTTATCCTGTAACCTTCTATCTATATATCAGATAACTCATTCAAGTGACGTTAAAATCGTTGAATTTTCACCTCATGATGTTGTAATTAAGGACCTAAGAGATCCTAGACAGATTTTAGCTACTGGCATTGCTGATGATTCTATAAGGTTGTATAAGTTTAACAACTTTGGGTCATCAAATCTTCCCTCGGTATTTGTTGCTCATAACAATGAAATGAGAAAACTTTGGCATGAGCAATTTGGTCACTTAAACTATCGCTCTCTTTAGAATCTATGTAAAGAAATATGGTGACAAGTCTTCCAATGGTATCTTACAAAGATGTTGTTTGATCCAGATGTGTACTCAGAAAACATCACCGAGATAGTTTTGAAAAACGTGCCTCTTGGCATGCCTCTACCCCTTTAAAGCTTGTGCATAGTGATTTATGTGGTCCACTTCTAGTTGTTTCATTCTCTGGCTACAAGTACTTCTTAACTTTCATTGATGATTTCTCCAGATGCACTTGGGTATACTTCTTAAAACTCAAGAGTGAAGTATTTAACATGTTTTTGGCCTTTAAGGCCTTTGTTGAAAAACAATATGGACATCAAATTATTAAGCTAAGATCTGATAATGGTGAAGAATATGTTAACAACAAATTCATCAACTTTTGCACTGAGAATGGAAATCAAATGCAACATACTGTTCCATATACTCCACAACAAAATGGTATAGCTAAAAGGATGAATCGCACCTTAAAGGAAATGGCTAATTGTATGCTTCAATCTAAAGGACTTAGTCTTAATTTTTGGGCAGAAGCAATTAACTGTGAAAATTACACAATAAATCGTGCTCCTACTAAGTTTTTAAAGAATATCACTCTAAAAGAAGCATGGAGCTCAATTAAACCAGATGTAAGTCATTTTCGTGTTTTTGGAAGTGAAGCATGGGCCCATATTCCATATGAGAAACATAAAGCTTTAGAACCTAAGAGTGAAAATTTTATTTTTGTTGGATATTCTAAAGATGTCAAACGATATAGACTTATTCCACTTACATTCAAAAATTTTATCATTAGAAGACATCTAAAGTTTGCTGAAAATATATCGGCTTACGAGCCTAGTTCGGCGGAGATGCCACCTCTCTCTATTTCTTCTACTTTTGAAAATATTTCTCCTTTAGATGATGAAAGCGAGGATGACAATCCTCCCACACCTTCTCAGGATCCTTCTTCAGCTCCTCAACTTCCAAAATGGGTCCGTGCTACTCGAGATGCAGCAGGCACTCTTCTCGGTGGTCCTACATATCAGCAACGTACACGTTCTATGTTTGACAGAGCCTCTTCTTTACTAGCTCAAGCTTTAGCGAATTATGATCATGACACCTTTGCAGAAGCTTCAAGCCATCTAGATTGGGACACAGCTATGAATGAAGAATATCGTTCATTATTGGAAAATGATACATGGGATCTTTTTCTTCTACCGAAGGGACGAAAACTTGTTAGATGCAAATGGGTTTACAGAACCAAGTATGGACTAGATGGGAAAGTTGATAAACATAAAGCTCGTCTTGTTGCTAAGGGTTTTTCACAAGTTGAAGGCATTCACTATACTGAAACCTTCTCCCTTGTTTCCAAAATGAACTCTATCCACCTTGTTCTTTCCCTTGCTGCCTCTTTTAAATGGGAAGTCCATCAGATGGATTTTAAATTTGCCTTCTTACATGGGGACTTGCATGAAGAAATCTATATGGAACAACCTACTGGCTTTATACAAACAAATTCCAACCTTGTATGTCAGTTTAAGAAATCCCTTTGTGGTCTAAAGCAAGCTCCTCGGGCTTGGTATACCAACATGGATAGCTTTCTTCTAGAAACTAGCTTTTCTAGGTGTCATTCTAACAATATTGTCTACACCAAGAATGTGGGCAAGTCTCTTAATCATTCTTGTTCTTTATGTTGATGATCTTATCCTCAATCATAGTGATCCCAACCTTATAAACCATGTGAAGTCCAGCCTTAAAAATCAGTTTGAAATAACAGACTTAGGACACTTGCATTATTTTCTTGGTCTTCAAGTCTTGCAATCTAAGGAAGGTATTTCCCTTTCCCAATCCAAGTATGCCTGTGATCTTCTATGCCATTTTCACATGGAAAACTGTAAGCCAACCCCTTCTCCCTTTCATTTTGGAGTCAACTATGTTTGTTTTAAGGTTTATAATATTTATCTTATGGTTTATATAGCTTGGTTTTACAATATTAATCCCTTGGGTTTATTAGTGCATTGGGTTTAGTAATCTAAGGGTTAATCAATCCCTTGGGTTTATTAATCTAAGGGTTCTTATTCCTAAGGTATAAGATTATTGAAAGGATTTAGAATCTTAAAATAACTCATGGCCAACCATGGTCCACTGTCACATTTTGAACAATATTGTCTCAATATGAACATAAACCTTATGTGAACCATCGTCAACCATGGTCAATGATGTTCAACCATCATTAACCATTGTTAACCATGATCCAATGTCACAATTTGGCAAAGATTGTCTCAAAATGAAAATCGTCCATGGTCATCCATGGTCAATAACCATTTTCACATTGTGTCAGTCAATCATGGTCAACCATGGTCCATCATTATTCAACATTGCAATCTGATAAAGATTGTCTCAATCTTAAAATCAATCATGATATATCATGGTCAATATGAAAATCAACCATGGTCAATCATGGTCAGTTATGGTCAACCATGGGCCAACATCACATTGTGACAAATGTTGTCTCAATATGAACATCAACCATATGTGAACCACGGTCAACCATGGTCAACTATGGTCAATGATCATCAACCATCATCAACAATTGTTAACCATCGTCGAACCTCGTATTTCAACAAATATTGTCTCAATTTGAAAATCAACCATGGTCAATAACAATGGTCACATTATGTCAAAAATTGTCTAATGGTCCAACATCATATTGTGACAACCATGGTCAACCTTGGTCCAAAGTCGCATTCTGATAAAGATTGTCTCAATATGAAAATCAACCATTGTTAACCATCATCAATCATGGTCAATCATGGCCAACCAGGGTCCAATGTCGCATTATGAGAAATATTTTCTCAATATGAAAATCAATCATGGTCAACCATGGTTCAATAGATTTTTGTGACAAAGATTATCTCAATATGAAAATCAACCATTTCCATATGTGGTCAACCATGTTTGTTTTAGGGTTTATAATATCAATCCCTTGGGGTTATTAATCTAAGGTTTCATATTTCTAGGGTATAATATTATTGATAAGGTTTATAATATTATTCCTAGGGTTTGCTATAAATCCCTTGGGTTTATAATCTATTTAGTTTATAATCCATTAGGTTTATAATATAAATTCATTTGATTTATTTATCCCTTGGGTTTATTAATCCCTTATGTTTATAATAATTCCAATATGGATTTATAACAAAGATTCTCTCAATATGGAAAGAAATCATGGCCATTCATGGCCAACCAAGGTTAATCATTGTCATCCATGGTCAATCATGGTCCACATTGCTCAAGCATGGTTGACCATGGTCATTTATTGTCTACTAGGATCCTACTATTGACCATGGTCAACCAAGGTCCACCATCGTATTGTGAGAGAGATTTTCTCAATATGGAAATAAATCATGGTCAACCATGGTCAATAATAGTCAACCATGGTCAACCATGGTTAATAAGCATGGTCACATTGTGAGAAATATTGTATCATGGTCTCACATCACATTTCGACAACCATGGTCAACTATGGCCAACCATTGTTCAACGTCGCATTGTGAAAAAGATTATATCAATATGAAAATCAACCATGGCCAATGATTGTCCAACGTCACATTGTGACAAAGGTTGTCTCAGTATGAAAATCAATCATGGTCAACCATCCTCCAATGTCACATTCTGAAAAATATTATGTCAATATGAAAATCAACTGTGGTCAAACATGTTTATTTTAGGGTTTATAATATTTATCTTAGGATTTATGCACCTTGGGTTTATAATATTTATCCCTTAATATTATTCCCTTGGGTTTATAATCCCTTGGCTTTTTAGTATTAACCTGTTGGGTTTATTATTCACTTGGCTTTAATATTATTCGCTTTTGTTTCTAATACATTGGGGTTTTATTGCCTTGTGTTTTTATTCCCTTGGATTTATAATATCAATCGCTTATATTGTCTCAAAATGAAAATCAACCATGGTCAATAACCATGGTCACATCGTGTCGGTCAATCATGGTCCACCATATTCAATCATGGTCAACCATGGTCCACCATGGTCCAATGTCACATTTCGACAAAGATTGTCTGAAAATGAACCATGGTTTCTCATGGTTAATATGAAAATCAACCATGGTCAATCATGGTCAGTCATCTTCAACCATGGGCCAGTTTCACACTGTGATAAATGTTGTCTCAATATGAACATCAACCATATGTGAACCATGGTGAACCATGGTCAACTATGGTTAATGATTGACAACCATCATCAACCATTGCCAACCATTATTGAATGTCCCATTTCAAATAAAAATCATCCTTTTGCATTTCTTGAATTGTTTTTTGAATTCCAGTTTATCATTTGATGCAATGGTAATGTTGTTGGAGTAGAACTGTGAGGAAGGACAATCAGTACCTCCTAAGTTAGAAGCCCCTTCTTGTGCTTTCTACACATCACAAACTGCTGCTATTTAGTTTCTCTTCTTGAGGACAGTACTGTAGGGAAGGACAATGAGGACCTCCTAAGTTAAGAGCCTCTTCCTACGCTTACTGCATCTTGAATCATAGAATTTTTAGTTTCTTTAAACTTAGAATTTATTTGTAATATGAATTTCCCTTAACCCTTGAGCCTTGCCTTCCGAAATTGACTTTACCTAAAATCCATATACTTTGGATGTGCTTCCAAGTCTACAAACCTAGATTAACAAGTAAAACACCTGTGTTACTTTACTTAGTAAATTGACCTGAAATTTTTGTCCATGGTTGACCATGGTTCATTTTCATTTTGAGACAATGTTTGTCATAATGCGGCATTGGACCATGGTTGACCATGGATGAACATGGTTGTCAAAATGTGATGTTGGACCAAGAGACAATGTTGCCACAATGTCACCATGGTTATTGGCCATGGTTGATTTTCATATTGAGACAATATTTGACACAAAGTGACTTTGGAATATGGTTGACCATGGTTGATTTTCATATAAATATAGTCCTTATCACAATGTGACATTGGTTGCTTTTCATATTAAGAAAAATATTTGTCACAATGTGATGTTGGACCATTATTGACTAAGATTGATAAAGCCAGGGGATTGATATTATAAACGAAAGGGATTAAAACCACAATGTAATAAAATGCAAAGGTATTATAAAAAAAAGAGAATAATATTAAACCCAAGGGAATAATAAACCCAACGGATTAATACTAAAAACCCAAGGGATTATAAACTTAAGGGAATAATGTTAAGGGATAAATATTATAACCCCAAGTATATAAACCCTAAAATAAACATGGTTGACCAAGGTTAATTTTCATATGGACATAATATTTGTCATAATACGATGTTGGATGATGGTTGACCATGATTTATTATCATATTGAGACAACCTTTGGAAGAATGCGACGTTGGAAAATCGTTGGCCATGGTTGACCATGGTTGATTTTCATACTGATATAATCTTTGTCACAATACGATGTTGGACAATGTTGACCATGGCTGTCAAATGTGATGTTAGACCATAATATAATCTTTGTCACAATGTCACCATGCTTATTAACCGTGGTTGATCATGGTTGACCATGATTGATTTCCATATTGATAAAATCTCTCTCAAAATACGACGTTGGACCTTGGTTGACCATTGTGGACCATGGTTGATATTCATATTGTTACCATCTTTGTCATAATGTGGCATAGGAGCATGGTAGACAATAAATGACCATTGTCAACCATGCTTAAGAAATGTGGATCATGACTAACCATGGTTGACCATGATTTATCTTAGTTGCCCATGGTTGATCATGATTGTTTCCATATTAAGAAATTTTTTATCAAAAACCCATATTAGCATTATTATAAATGTAAGGGATTAATAAACCCAATGAATTTATATTATAAACCCAATGGATTATAAACCCAAGGGATTTTTATTAAACCCTAGGAATAATATTATAAACCTTATCAATAATATTATACCCTAGAAATATGAAACCATAGATTAATAAACCCAAGGGATTGATATTATAAACCCAAGCTATATAAACCCTAAGATAAATATTATAAACCTTAAAAAAGCATGGTTGACCACAGATGATGATGGTTGATTTTTATAGGAGACAATGTTTGTCACAATGAGCTACTGAACCATGGTTGACCATGATCAATTTTCATATTGAGAGAATCTTTCTCACATTGTGGCATTATACCTTGGTTGACTATGGTTGACTATGTTGATGATGGTTGATGATGGTTCATTTTCATATTGTGACAATCTTTATAAGGATGCGACATTGGACGAATGTTGACCATGGTTATCACAATATGACATTGGACCATGAGGGAATCTTTGACACAATGTGACCATGGCTGATTTTCATATTGAGACAATCTTTG
>Ga0181465_100413_pt1 | contig 16801 bp, 12 predicted proteins | sample InSIn3gowninarea_FD_119076 | JGI IMG/M metagenome (GOLD analysis project Ga0181465, IMG submission 119076) | Clean room microbial communities from NASA Spacecraft Assembly Facility at Jet Propulsion Laboratory, Pasadena, California, USA -... ... | reverse complement strand
CCTAATCCATAGTTAAATCAAATAACATATGTAGTGAATCAAACATGATCCATATTCCAAATAGAGCCTCATCTATCTAAGATCAACCCAAAATAATGTTATGTTGCATGTCATCTTCCATAAAATGGCAAGATATAGGAATTGTTCTTACCCTAACCTTGAGCAGAATCACAACTACTCCTAAAGTGGTAGATAAAGTATTTTTAAAGACCTTAATGGATAGAGTGGGAGTGCTCAAGTATGATAGAGGTATATTGAGATGTTGGAATGATGATATAGACACAACATTAATTATTTAACCTTCATCAATTATAACCTTGTCGACTCATTTACTATTTATGTATGTAACAATGTAGATGGTTGGATATTTTATTGATGCTCCCGGGGAATGATACACTTCATCCATATAAAAAGTGATGGAAGGTCTCATGTAATCTTGAATAGAAGCATAAAAGTCCACAAAGGCATTAGGATACTCATGATATAATTCAATGGTCTTGAGTATGTCATTAAAAGTATATTTATGAGTCTTGTATTATTGTAACAAATCCCATAACTATAACTTGATAGGAGTAAGTCTCAACTATTACTCTAACTGATTCTAAACTATGATTTCTACTTTGGAAGGTTGGAACTATATCTATATATTGATTTGATGCATGTAATGTTATACCCTGATTTCCTTAGGTGTATGTGCTCTCTTACCTTCTCTCCCTGTATGAGTAGAAATATAGATTAGATCCATGCCCATAATGCCAACAAATTCTATGTGTAAATCACCATCATATGTCACTTGCCTAGACATAGAGGCCATGACACTCACTTGATTTACATTGGTATAATATTTAGGTAATAAATTTTGATACACTCCAAAGTCCCTAGTAGGTGGTGCTTGGAGAGACCCTTTGGATACTTGACCATCATAAATTAATCTTTAGATGGTGGACCTTAAGTGTTAAAACTTACTTGTCACATATCCTTTTTGATGATAAAAAGATAAAATTAATATTCTCTATATCACTATGGTTTTAGTCCATTAGGATCCTCCTATCTAACCTCAAGAACCATGATGAGTCTTGGATCTAATAGCTTCTTGAGAATATTCTCAACTAGTTCTACTAATGGAGCCTAGTTATGTGGTTGTTGTTGAGGTTATCTTAGTGTTATAGGGTTTCTCACTTAATTATTAGCTTGATTATTACCTTGATTACCCTAATGATATTGATTACCCTTACCTTGTTGTGGATACTAATCCTTGGGTTAGTTGTTCCTTTACCTATGAGGCTCTATTTGGAATATGGATCATGTTTGATTCACTACATATGTTATTTGATTTAACTATGGATTAGGTGGGGGTGGGTTTAAGGTGCCACCATTGGTACAATTATTTTGATTGCTGTATTTCTTAGCTTAATCCCACCTTATTGAATTTTTACTTCTTCAATCACCTTGGCTTATTGCAACTCCTAGAAATAACTTGAACAACTATTCTTGAGGTAAGGAATAGGGTATATCGATCATAATCACTCTTCATCTATTCACATAATCTAAAACTGACTCATTATCAAATTAGGAAAACTTAATCAAATATGTAATGCAAGCTCTCTTCCTAGTGTTGATACCAAAGTGATCCAAAAACTAATTAGCCATCTGCTTAAAGGAGAAGATACTATGGTGAGGTAAATTATTATACCAATCTAAAGCTTTTGTTGATAAGGTCATAGAAAAATTCCAACATAAGAATATCATCATTGGATATGATGTGACAAGAATACTTAAATTTACTTAAGTGCTATCTTGGATCTTCTTTTCCATTAAACTTATGCATCTTAGGGATCTCAAACATATAGGGAAAATTCTTTATGATCACATATGGATGGATGGATTGGTTCATTACATATTGATCCATATGAAACCTTAGACATTACTTATTTATTAATTCTTTATTACATCTCTTTCAACTTCTTTAGGATCTCATCATTGAAAGTGGAATGTGTAAAAGAACTAATAACTTGAAAACCTAGGTCATGATAAGAATTGGTTGCTTGAGATTATCCTTGAGGTTGAAAATTAGTTATGCATGGGAAATACTTGATTGAGGTGATTGAGAGGATTAGACTAAAAACCCTTAATTCATTTGATTGTTCAAACCTTGGTTAGGAATTTGAGTTAGCCCAAGTGATGTATTTTGGACTTGTTGAAAAGTTTGGAAGTATTTTTGAGTACTAGAGTTAGGCCCTCTAGTTTTGGTTCCAACATATATTTATGTATGATTAGGATTTGGAGGGTTGACATATGTTGGTATAACAACTTGAGAGGAAGATAAATATTGAGGAGCAACATTGATGTGTACCTTAGGTTGGGAATCATTAGGTGGCACATGTGATTGGTAGATTTCTTGAGGATTATGGTTTATCATATTCCTAGGCATCATAGGTTGTGATTGACGTGATTCATAATGTTGGTCAATGCTAGCAACTTGAGGGGGAGTGGAAATCCTCAAGAATTGAGAACTAAGATTTTACTTTTGCCTTTGAGAACTAGGCATGATGCCTACAAAATAGGAGAAATAATAAATCCCTAGAGCTAGGGGTCTCCTTAGGGAACACATTGTAATATCTCAAATATTGCTTATTTTAGATAAGATATGATAAGATAAGATTAAACAAGTACATAGAGTTAGGATTAGATATATTTTCCTTTCATTGTGGAGCTCTAATGATGTATAATGATCTTCAATGAAAAACATAAGAGAGGCTTCTAAGCCCTAGGTCCTTAATACCCTAAGATCAAGCTATGTTTAGACTCACTAGCTTATAAGCCCCTTGAACCTTGATTCAATAAGGCACGTGAAATAATGTATATGCCTGTAATGCAATCTAAATCTATACTAATATTAAAAAGGATGAATTAAGAAAATTAAGAACTAATCTAGCCTAAGCCTACTAGAGGCTAGCCTAAGTAAGATATTAGGATGTAACCATGCATAATAACAAATAGGATAAATCCAAAGGATATAATGATGTGCTCTATTCCAAATGTAGCTCTTACAAAACCTAAAAAAATGTTGAAAATAAGAATAACTTTTCATAATTTAAAAAACAACAAGAAACTTACCCAATGGGCCCTTGCAAGATTATGGTTGAATCACTCTTTTACCTTTTTGGGAATGATAGGGAAGCTTATTTGGGAGGTACAAGATGAGGGTATTCATGCAAGTAGTACTATAGCAATAATAACTCATAAAACTCTTGTTGATGTACTTAAAAATTGAAGTGATAAAAAAAAGAGTGATTTGAAAATCACCTTTTATGTTTAGATAGGGACTAGTCGATGGGCTAGTTAGGGTTTTAGACCTAACCAATCAACTGGTAGACTAACTAGTAGGACAGTTAAGGCTAGGGTAGGATAAGTGGTAACCAAGATAAAGTTACCAAAAATTAATCCCTCAAACAAAAGGGGATGAAAGGTTGATATGATTATGATGAGCTACAAGATGAGTCAAATAATCATGAATCGAATGATCAAGTATTTATAGATGCCCTTTTTTATGCTAGGTTTTGTGAGGTGCAAAGTGTGGTATAAAAATAAGTGAAGTATGTACAATGTGATGTGATTGTTGATAAATGATGAGATTGATATAGTCGTATCAAAGGTACATATGAATATAATGCCTTGTGATACCAACATCATCATATCATAACCAATCTATATTATAAATAAAATAGGCTAAAAGATAAGCGATACGGTTGTATTAAGGAACACCTATTACTATAACATCTCATTGTGCCAACACTATCATGTTGTAATCAATTGGTACTGCTAGATGATAAAGTGCTAAAAGTAAATGATCATGAAAATAAAATTGAAAATTATAGGATACAACTAAATAATGAAAATTAAAGATCTCTAGTTTACCCTAGTACCTGAAGCGTATGATGAAAAATAAGATTGATATCTACTTTTCCCTAGTAATAAAAGGATGAAATGAGCAACAAAATGGTCTCTACTTTACCCCAACAGTTGAATAATAAGATACAAATAAAATAATCTTTGCTTTACCCCAACATTCATGGGGTAAGATGAAAAATAAGAGTGATATTTCCTTTTCCCCAACAATCAAAGGATAAGATGAAAAATAAAATGATATCTGCTTTACCCCAAGAATCAAAGGGTGAAAATATTGATCATAGTGAGAGTTAGATTCAGTGCATGATAAGTTGTATAATATCATCTCGAGTGTCTAACTTAAATATGGTTTTAACACATGACATGTTGTATAATACTAAGTTAAAAAGATTGAGTGTAGGCTCACATGCCTACCAATAATTAGACCATAGTATGCAATATTATGATTCTTGATAATATGACAAGAGATCTCTAATTTTCCCTAGTAGCTAAAGGGAAAAAGATCATAGGCTTGTTGGCCTACCAAGTGTTGAATTGCAACATACAAGTGTACGATACTTGATAAATATAACATGATGAAAGGTGATAAACTTTGATATGATCAAAGATGTTGATGAGATGAAAAGAAAGGAGGTAGAATGAGAAGCCAATTTTTTTTAAATTTACAAAAAGTTAATAGCACCTAATGGGTGCTTGAAAAGATTTAAGTGATAAAGATAACAAAAAGGATAGGATGAGATCCCCATCGAGCTAAAATAGGGAATGGGGATCAAGATAGGGCCATATCCTACTTATCAATGAGAGAGAGAGAGATGAAGGAAATGGGACTAGAAATGGGTGAAAAAAAAGAAAAGGGCTAGTTGAACCTTAGTAGGTTGGTTAAAACTAGCTAGTTGACCCTGTTACCTATTTGGTGGATTGGTTAGGGGGTGGTAGGGTTAAATAGAAAAAATTATGGCTTATTTATCACTTTTCATAATTGGAAATAAGTGATTTGATCTCCGACTAAGAGGAGACCATTGTACTTTTGAGAGATCAACAATGACATAGATTGACTAGATGAGATGGTATCAATGGTAGGAGGAGAACATGACCCACCCAAAGGAGGAAGAGACCACCTGTAGAAGTGGGTAAGTTTTGAAAAACATGGACCAAATTAAATCATGAAAGAGTAAGTAATTAAATCACATGCTGATTAATGATAAAAATTAACTTAGTTTTGGATTTTAATGGTTAGAAATTGATAAAATTCATAAAAATAGGAGGGTAAACCCCAAACTAGGGCATCATATTTTAGACTAAAATAAAAGGTAAAAAGAAATAAAATTATAGTCAAAATGATCACAATACTAGGTACAAAAACTTAGGTAAAGCAAAATTTAGATTTGGGTGGGTTTTAGGTTAATTTTGATGAAGAAAAGATGGAAATCTAGGTTAGCATGCCTTAGCTTCATTAATCAATTGGGTGCATACTAGTCTTGATTTAGGGGCTAATACGCATCCTACCAATTAGCACCTAACTAGAGAATACTAATCAACCCTCAAGGGACCAGCTAGGGAAGACTATGTAACTTGCAAAAGGTTGGCTAGGTCTTGAAGAGAAATATAGGCAAGATGAACATAGATAAGACTTGATGACTAGGTTAGGAATAGATAGGGAATACATAAAAATAAATTACATAACAAACACTAACTTAGAACAAAGAGGATTGAATTAGCAAGATAGAAAAATAAGCTAACTCATATAAAAAATGGCTAACACAAAATGCTTGAAAGGGTACCAGGTAAAAACTTGGTGCAAGTTCAAGCCTATCTTCCATGATGGGCATAGGGCACTCAGTGATGCAGAATGGATCTAGCTCAAGGTGGTTAGATTGGTAGGTGCAACTTGACTATGCATGGTCATCATTGATCAGGCATACATCTACACATTGGTGTAGCATTAGGATAACCAATGTAACACCTTTCACTTTTTGATAAGGAAGATGATGATCATCTTAGAGGATACCTATCATATTTTTAGAGTCTCAATAGAGGGCATGATGATTACTAGGGAAACACAAAGGGGGTTGATGATGCAACACATATTTGGTGATGGCTAGAAAGTGATTTGGATAGGACATGATAAAATCAACTACATGATGATGTACAAGGAGGGACTCTTGATAGCATAATATACCATTATCATGATAATGACTAATTTCCAACCACTTATTTAGGAATTACTCTATTTTTTGGGAGATTAAAAGCTCAATATTGGAATAGTTTCATTCATAGAATTCAAAATAAATTCACAAGGTGGAAGGAAAAAAATTTGACCTATGTTGGAAGGCTCATCCTTATAAAAATAGTTCTCCAAAGTATACCTATATACTTAGCTATGATTTTCAAAGTTCCAATCACTATATGTAATAAAATTGATTAGATTTACTATAGATTCCTATGTGAAAAAGAGGTAAACAAAAGTAGCTTCTCTTTGGTGGCATAGAAGACCATTTGTATTGATAAATACCTAGGAGGACTAGAACTAAGGAAAATAAAGCAAGTAAGTCTAGCTTTAAGGGGTAAGCTTATTTGGAAATAGGTTTGTGGTAATAAGAATGAATGGTCCCAAATCATCAAAGAAAAATACATGATGGGAGAAGATGTCTTTCTAAGAATCCAAAACCCTCTCTATGGCTCTATAATATAAAATGACCTTATCTCAGCTAGATCACAGATCATGAGCCACACTAGGTGGGAATTAGGAGATGGAAGTAATGTTATGTATGGGAAGATACTTGGCTCAAGGATAAACCCGTTATCCAAATACCTTAGTTCCAAAATGGGGGTAGATGGGACCAAGATAACCAAGGTTAAACTATAAATAATTATTATGATAGTTATTCAAATAAATGGTTTCTCTTCCAACCTATAGATGATACATGTAGAAGACAACTTCAATCCCTGGAATAGGAAATGAATGAAGATAAAATTACCCTAAATAGCATTAAAGGTAAACCAAAGTGGGGGAGAAAAAAATAAGGCCACTATATGGTAAAGGAAGCCATTAAGCTCATGAATGAGAATCACCTACGAGAACCAGAAAGCCAAATTTGGAGGAAGATATGGAGACCTAAAATTATACTAAAGGTAGCCTTCTTTGTTTGGTTAGTTGTTAGAAATAGACTGATGACTATCAATAATATAAAGAAAAGGGGGATCATAATGGTAAATAGGTGTATACTATGCTATCATGAGGAAGAAGATGCTAGTCATATTTTTATACACTATGATTACACCTAATAGATTTGGAATAGAATGTGGAGAGATGGAAATATAATTGATCAAAAACCTCAAACTATATGAGATTTAATCCAAATCATGAGCTCCAATTAAAAGGATAAGAAAATTGAAAATACTTGGGTTACTCTTATTACCCATGTTTGGTGGCAAATATGAAAGCAAAAAAATTCAAGGATTTTTGAGGACAAATATATCGAAGTAGAAGAGGTTTATAAAATAAGCCTGCATAGGGCTTATGAAAACATATTGCATGGTGGAAAACTAGAAAAATAGGCCCCATTTTTTGAAATTTTTTTTAATATTGAATGAAGATTAATCTTAGAATAAGATCCATCCTAAAAAAGTATAAGCTAAGCTATAACATGGTGGAGGAAGATTTGCCTCCTATGATGGCACAAATTTTAAAAATTGACTTCAATGGTGCAATGAATAACTATGAGGTGATAGGAAATAGCTGGCACCATGAAGGAAGATAATCTAACTCCTGCATGCAAAACATAATTCAAATTAATGATACAAGATAAAGTAATGGGGGTCGATAGCTAGATTTCATAAGCTAAATTAATTACCATAGGTACAGGAAAAACATTCTTATAGCTAGACCAAAACCTAGTTTGGAATAGGCTAATGAGAAAAAGACTAAGAACCAAAGGTTCCAATTATATTCAGTAATGGGGGGTGCTTTGGTGTTTGTTGAACCTAATAATTCCTCAAAGGCTAAAAAGGACTTGCACATTTAGCACCTAGTTTGTAGGGGGATTTGAATACCTTTATAAATAACTGTAATGGGCATGATAGGAGATTGATAGATATGATTATTCAAAATTGGAATAATGGGAGGTGTCCAATACATGGTAAGGAGATCCTGTTCACAACTGATATAATTTCTTAGGCTACTGGTCTCCCAAATTGGGGAAAAGAAATCAAGTGCAATTCTAAGGTAAACAAAGGGGATGACATAAGGAAATTCAAAATATGAGGGATCCAACTACATCCATATAGATTAGGCTACCATCATAATAGTTTAACTTACACTTGGTATAAATTATGCAAACTGATCATGAAATACATTACCCTTGATGGTAGACATACAAAGGTTTATGGGCATCATATCATACTCCTAAATCATTTCCACTTTAATAAGGAAAGAGTTAACCTAGTGAACTTTTTCTAATTCTTCATCTATGTTATAGTGGGGAAGTGTAAATCCAATCCCAATTTGGTTTCGCTTCACCAAACTATTATGCTACTTATCTACAAACATGCATTGGCCATGTAGGCTTAAAAATAACCTTTTCAACATCAAAGTGTTTAGGAAGAAGAGGAGGATGAAGACAAAACAACACTTTGGTTTAAGAGGCTAAGAAGAAAAGGGGTTGAGGAGAATTCAATGCAAAATGTTATTCAAGAAGAAACAACAAAGGACCAAGAATCAAATCATACCAAAGTAGTCTACAATACTAGTTTAGAGACTTTTACCCAAAATTGAAGACAATAAAACTATACGAAAAAGAACTTTTGCTTCCTCTTCAACTCTAGCTCATGCTAGTGAGATTTCATGTATGAATGATCCCTCTCAAATAAACCCTATTATAGTTGAAGAGATCACTCCCACAATGGATTTATTTGATAAAATATATACCAAGAATTAGAAGAGAAAGAAGAATTTAAATAGGCCTAAGTCCTCTCAATTTCTACCACCTTTGAAAGAGGAACTCGATACTACAATTCAAACAAACCAAGCTCCTTTACTTCATCCAACTTCCATTCCTCACCCCAAGCCAAGTTCCACTCATTTACCCAACCATTATCAACAACCATCTACTACCTTAGATTATACCCTTTCTCTTCCCCCCTAAGCATAAATACCTTATAGAAAATTCAATCTTACTGTAGTTAGACCCCCCTAGAAAATTCACATTCATAACCAGATGTTAGCCAAAGCAACCTAATGTAAAGGTGCCCCTAGCATTATATTTGAATCTCTCCTAGTATTTCATAATATGTGGGGAAATATGACTCAAAGGAAGGCCATCATGACTACTAGAGAAAGGTGGAAACTCATGTATTGTATGTTCTACAAACATGACTATGAGAAGTTGGAAAGGTTATTTGAAGAAGAGCCTAACAAGGAGGATAAATGAATAGCAGCATATTGAGATTTCATCTTTAATTCTATTGGCTGAGTTCTTAATTAGTTTAATGAAGGTATATACTTCACTCCTAAGCCCCTCAAGGCATGCATGTTGAGTGATAGTGTAAACTCCAATTGCTTATGGAAAACATGATCTCTATTTTTTTAGAATCATTTCTTGGTGATAATCTACTCATCAATGTTGATATGTATATTGTTACTAGCTTCCACTGGAATATTTTATATAATGAACAATCACATTGCTTCATTTTGATTTGTACTTACATGACATTAGTTATTTTTTATTTTTCTTATGCAAAGGGAAAGTATTTTTTAATGTCTCATTCTACTATTTACTCTCTTCTTTTTTCCCTTATTTTTAATAGAGGAAAGGAAGGCCTTCAGGTTTAGCTCTTCTAAGATCATTTTTTTGTAAAAGGTTTTAGGATATCTTTCAAAAATCCTTCCTTTTTTTGATTAATATCAAATTTACCCATCGATTTTAATTAAAAAAAAATGACCAATAACTTTCTACTTTGAAACACCAATGGGCATAGGATCCCTTGGAACATGCTAGATATATTTGCATAGTCATCCATGATCCTATAATAGAACTACAAATAGCTAGTAAACATGCAATGAGGGTGAGTCAAGATCACAAGATTGCTCTTGATATAGATTTGGGCATGGGAGTAGGTATGGGTGGCATGGTCCTACATATTACCATTTGATATTCATAATATCAAAGTGGTAGACCAGGGAGAGAAACCTATTGTAGGGTGAGAGACCATAAGTCATTGAAGAGATAACCATATGAGGGGATGTATATATAGCACCATGGCATGTGGAAGAGTTTGAGAGTGGAGGATATCATCTTTCAGTCATGGTGAGATGGACCCATATGGGTATATGATGTAGAGAAACTAGCATGAGTGCATCAATCCCATGATGTGTGCAGGAAGATACCTAAGGATATTGATATATTCTATTATGAATAGGTCACTCAATAATACAAGATTTGATAGGATATCCCCTCAAAGCTGGTCCTCTATAAGAGGATAAAGTTACAAATAGATTTACCTAGAAGGGTATATACACCTCCTAATAATGGGGCAAATTTGATTATGGTGATCATGAATATGGATGACATTGGAGTCATAGTTAGATACACTACATGGTGGAGTCCCTATATGGAGAGAGTAGTAATTGATAGAGTGCTATAGGCACCACTCATAGTACCACCACCACCAACCATAATAGGACTAGGGGTAATAACCAGACTAGCAATGATAAGATAGGTAGGGTAGGAGGGAGGAAAAGTAGCATCTCCCATATTTGGTATGGAGGATCTATAGGGTAGGATCAAGGACCCTAAGTTTGATTATATGCTCAATGCATTCATGAGTTAGCAGGAGACTCAAGATGCACATGTTAGAGTAGAGAGATATGCTAATATGTAGGTGAGGGATGTTACATAAGAAGTAATGGATATGATGAGGGAAGAGAGGGATGACCTTATGGATGAGTGAGATGGACTACAAGCCCAACTAACAACAACTTTGGTAGCCACATAGTGATAGAACTAGCTACCAATAACATAGGGTAGGATGAGGGTACCTCAAGCTGAGGTAGGCACATAGATAAAGGGGATAAGGATAGAGGAAGCATGAGAAAAGGTGTCTATAAAGACTAAGGGGGACATGATCATCCCTAAGACCTTCTAGATCACCTAGGATAAATGATAGAGGGAGGAGGTTAGGGCACTGGTATTTTGGGGTCAGCTAATGGTAGTGGGAATTATGGTGGTGGAGCAACCATCAAGAGGGAGGAGCCATATGAAGAGTAGGTCAATGACCTACACCATAATGATATCCTAGAGGAGTGTACATCGATCTAGTAGCAGTTAGTCCATAAGGGCAGGGTCATAAGGGCCACATGGATTCAATCTATCATAGGTGCCATGGGCTCATAGTTAGGCAGGAGGCCCATAAGGGGATATCGAGGGATCAAGAAAGAGTCTAACATCTCCTAGCACTGGTTAGGGTAGTGAACATGGATACACTCCATGGGGGGGGGGGGGGGAATGTGGGTCTACATTTTGTTAGGTTCCCTTGAGTGTAGACTTTGTATGATTATGATAAACTATACATGCTATGTATGTGATTGTATATGATACATTATACAATGGACATATATGGATTCATATTTATGATATGGACACTATGTATGGATGATTTTACATAGTATGCTATATGATGGAATTATATTTATGGATATGGATGTGTGTACTCATATTTGTGAATGCATATGCATTTATATGATGGATGTGATAGATGTATGCTTATGATACAATGTATATGGTATTGTATATTCATACATTTGTTTGTTCATTTTCTCGTCTATTCTTTGATAAGTTCAAATTGGAACAAGTATATGAGGAAAATATGAATAAATCTGGAGCCTAGACTAAGAGTCGGGCTGATGTCATTCATCAAAGACTACTATAAAGACCGAAAGAAAGAATGAGGTGATGTGAGCAAAAGGGAGCCAGCATTTCAACCAAGCAGTGAAGAAAAGGAGCACCGCATGATGCCTGCCACATGGCGAAGATCCCACGATTCGGAGTCATGAACAAGGAAAAAGCAAAGTCCCGAAGATGATGTCACCAACTTCCAAAACAATGGAAGCCGGAAGGAAGAAGGAGGTGACGTAGGTGACAAAGAGCCAACATTTCGGTTGAGTAGTGTAAGAAAGCCGAGCAGCCGCCTGATGTTCACCACCTGGCGAGGATCCGTCAGCCCAAAGTTCGCAGTGCGAAAAGACCAAGTCCCTAAGATGATGTCACCAAGATATAAATACAAGAGAAGCCGGAAAGGAAGAGGAGATGATGCAAGCGGAAGGAAGCCAGCACTCCGGCCAAGCAAAGAAGAGAGAATAGCAACCGTCCGATGCCTGCCACTCGATGAGCATCCCACGGTCTGGAGTCAGCAGTGAGGAAAAAGCTAAGCCCCGTGAGTGATGTCACCAATTTTCAAAATAGTGAAAGCCGGAGGAAAAGGGGAGGTGACGTAAGAAGAATGGAGTTGATTTTCTGGCCAAGCAATGTGAGAAGAGCAGCATAGCCAGATGATCACCACCTGGCAAAGATCCAACGTTTCAAAAAATCCAAGCGTAAAGACCCAGCTTTAAAACACACCGCAATGGAAATGCAACGCCAACTCAGATCAGAGGCACCTGTAGCCAGATAAAGTGAGCAAATGATGTCATCAAAGTCAGATGAAGGTTTTGGCCAGCAATCAAAGGATCACATCACCAAGTAGTGACATGTGGCATCTCCCTCCAAATGTAAGAAGTAAGAAAGTGAAGAAAGGAAGAAGTGGTGAAGTTGCAGTGGGAGGAGATCGACCATCTAAATAGACCAAAGATAAGGTAGCATAGACATAACCAGACTTGGAAAATAGGCTTAGCACCACGTCCTTTTTGTTACATCGAATTATAGAAGCTCCATAGCCAACCTGCCACGGGAGCTGCCGTTGCAGAAGATTCGCCCACGATCGAAAAGGTGGTGCAGATAGAACATGAAGGCATCTGAGATGGTTAGAGCAGCAGGAGGAATGATTCACCACTATGCACTCGTCGTGCTGTTAGTTGTGTTTTCTATTTTGTAATCCATGATAAGATAGATGTTCTCATAATAAGAAAAGTTGTTAGAATCTAAGTAGTTAGGGCTTTAGTGGGAGAGCTGCGCCTTGACCCAAGTTGAAATATTATAAATAGTAGCATAGGCAAAGACACAGTGGTCGGATTTTGAGTATTTGCCCTTTATACTATTTGCTGTGATCTTCTATATCAGTTTAGTACATAAACATGCTTTGATCCGTTGTTTCAGCATACTTCGTTATTATGCTTAAATTGGTTTGATTATGGCAAATGAATGATTCCTATTTTAATAGCAAGTATGTTGTGATTTCTTGGTATCTGTTATGTTTGTATTCAGCTGAGTAGCTTGAGATTGGTGAGTGGAGATTTAGTGGCTGTTGCACTCTGTCTGTACCAACGGTTCCGGTATACCTGGAAGCCTGCATTGGACAAGAGTTGGAACCCCTTCCTTTTTTGCATTAACCTTTGGTTACTTGCTATTTTTAGTTCCTTTCTAATACTCTGTTTCTCTTTAGAAATTACATTTCCACCCAATAGATAAGGGATTGGCCTTTCAATCGGAGATTGAAATTGACACTCAGTCATTTCATTCATCTTGCTGTTATGGACATTCTGTAAGTATTGGTATTGCATAAATCCCATCAATAGTATATATATTTTGGCACGCCCGGTGGGACACGAACCACCCCTATTTGTATTGTTTACCAATTAGTGACTCTATTGAACCAACAGGGTAGTAATTGTCAAGACCTCACCCTGTCAATCGAATCCATTTTCCTTTGAATTTAGCCTCACTACCACTATCGCATCCTGAGCATATGTTTACACGATCAAAGGCCAAATTCTCACAAGAAGCCCCAAAATTTAGAGGGTTGACAACCCCCAAAACAAGGCTAAGGAGGGCAAAATCCTTGACCAGTCTTCCCAAAATTCAACCATCCCCATTCCGAAGCCCATTCCTGATCTCGGTCACTCCATCGTCACCAACAGTCATGGCCGCCCAACCTGTTTATCCACCATTTGATGGTGGAGTCCCATTGAACCTTGCACACCTAGACCCTATCCCATCCCAATGTCTTAAAAACCTACCTTACTTTGATGGGACATCCCACATAACTCCATTCGAGCACTGTGTAGCCATAGTAGCACAGGCCAAATGTCATAATGTCACACAAGAAAATGTGATTGTAAGGTTGCTTGCACTCTCATTTGCTGGTAAGGTCCTAGACTGGTACAGAGGTTTGCCCACTGATTCTATCATAGGCTGGGCAACCTTGGCTGAACCATTCATCCTGGAGTTCAATGAGGAGAGTGACTCGTATTCTTCCCTCATGCAATTCACTACCATAAAGAGAGATGAAAGGGAAAGTGTGATTGATTTCAATATCAGGTTCCAAAGGGAATGGAAAAGGATCCCTCAGGCAACAAAGCCTTCCTCAAAAGCAGCCCTCGTATACTACTTGAGAGCCTTTCATCCCAACTTATCCTTACAAATTAGAAACAGAGGAAGTAGGACTTTCCCTGAGATTTACAGAGATGCAATAGTTGCTGAAACTGACTTGATTGCTAGTGCTAAGTTACCCATGAGAACACCAAGGTTTCTGATAGTCCGACCTGTGTTTCACCACCCAGGTCAAGAAATTTTCCCTGCCGATCAAGCTCCCCCACTGGCCCTTATCCCTTTTCTTGGTAATACCCGATAGTTGAATGCTTCAAAGCTTTCCATCAGATCCCACACCCTATTCCTATACACCTTCAAATAATGATGCTTAGCTGAGAACTTGCCGGTCACTTGGTTTACCACCAGATCTGAATCTCCAAAAACCATCAGGTTCTTGATCTTCATCTTATGTGCTTGCTCCAGGCCTAAGCAAATAGCCTCATATTCTATGGCATTACTTGTGCACAGCCAGGTTAATCTGAAGGAGAACTTGAATCTTTTCCCTAACGGAGCTATGAAAACCATGCCAGCTCCTGCTCCAGCCTTAGATCTAGCTCCATCAAAGAACATTTTCTAGATATTATTTGAGACGTGTTCTATTTTAATCAATGCGGGGATTTCTGTGTCTGGCTCGGGGATGCAATAATTCCTGTGCTCACCGCTGGTCATCGTGTTGAAGCTCCCAAATGCTTCAGTTCCAAGAGTACTCAACTCCTTAGTCAGGAGATCAATATCTTCCATTTGGCCAAAATTCCCATCTGCTTCTTCTATTCTTTCTACATGATATGGGTATGCATCCTCTCTTTTAATCCTTATCCTTCTCCCTTTACAAGGAATTATGCAATGGTCATAACTCATAGACAAGTAGCCGCCTAGTTTGGATGTGAATTCTCTAGACAGACATAGGCCAAAAAGAGCAGGGAGTTCGATAACCATAACTTCCTGGACCACAGAGACCTCCGGACACTGGTGTAACTTCATGACTATGTCTTTTATGACCCCCACAGTTTTGACATTGGTTCCATTGAGTTGCAATACCCCACTGGACGACCTAGTGTGTTGCAAACCCATTATGTCGCATACTGCTTTGGGCATGACAGTTATAGATGCTCCGGAATCTATCAAGCAGTTATGAACTACGAATCCCTCCAATTCTAGGGAGATATAGAAAGGGGGAGGTCTATTTTTACCCATGCCCGGGTATTTAGCAGCTTCAGTTAGGTTCAGTATGCTATCTAGTCCTTCATTCATCACCTTCAAAGAGGCCCTTAATAAATCTAATTGGCCCAGGATTCTCAACGCATCATACAAAGACATTCTTGAAGGGGTTCTTTTTAAATCCTCAATAATACTGTAAGAATTTTCGGTTTGGGGCATACCTTATTTAACAAAAAATTTTTGTCTGAAGTGGTCGATCTGTTCCCTCCTGTGGATTTTCATCAAAGAGGGGAACCTCAACTTCCGGACCACTTGCTCTCTTGATTCTTCTTCTACATGCATGTCATCGTTTACTTGGGTTGGCCCTTTCAAGTGACTGTCGGGGGGTAGTTTAGCATTAGGGTGCTCCTTTCTTAAGATCCTTTCCTCCATTTTGTCCTTTTCTCCTCCAGACACTTTATGGTCTTCTTCTTCTTCCCTCCTTCTGCATGTGGCAAAAGGTCTTTTATCATCCTTTGCTATGTCGGGGGCCAAGGGTCTCTTCGCAGACCTAGTCTCAACCCTTAAAACACTCACATCAGCTGGGTTGAAGTTTACAAAATTTCCTACAGAAGCTGGGTCTGGACCATCATGCTCATAAGGGGAGACTCCATTGTTCTTTGATAAGTAAACTTGGTGCTGGTAAATTGGGCAGCTATCTTGGTAGTGGGGATCGTTGCAAGCCAGACACCAATCATTGTTAGATCTGGAAGAGGCCGAGGCTCCATCATTCATGTTGACCCTCCCCAGCTCTCTTTTTCCATCTACAAGCTCTTTCACCATCTAGTCCCTAGGTGGGTATCCTCTCTGTTACTGTCTTAGGTTGTATCTCTGGTTGGGTCTCTGTAACAGTGTCACCTGGTTGGCTAAATTTCTGACCAACCTCTTCAATTCTTGCATTTCATTATTGGGAGTATCCTCCAGCTTAGGCTTTTGTGGAGGGGCAGGCAAAGCTAAAGGAACCTCTGGTGCTAGAAGAGTTAAAGGAGGTCTAGGGCCGATCAATGCAGGCACTCTAGGTGGAGCATATGGGGGGTGCATTGCATACGGGATAAGGGCCAGTGGGGGAGCTTGATCGGCAGGGAAAATTTCTTGACCTGGGTGGTGAAACACAGGTCGGACTATCAGAAACCTTGGTGTTCTCATGGGTAACTTAGCACTAGCAATCAAGTCAG
>Ga0181465_100412_pt1 | contig 16802 bp, 19 predicted proteins | sample InSIn3gowninarea_FD_119076 | JGI IMG/M metagenome (GOLD analysis project Ga0181465, IMG submission 119076) | Clean room microbial communities from NASA Spacecraft Assembly Facility at Jet Propulsion Laboratory, Pasadena, California, USA -... ... | reverse complement strand
TGAGTTTCTGGACTCGGTATGTATTCTCTGACGTAGTCATCGTTGATTCTGACGCGGACAGCGTGGAAAGGATTCTTCTGCGACAAGCAGAGTGAAAGATATAGCAGAGGAATGGTCGATAGGACGACCCACGGTTACTGAAGAGGGCCAGGACTCATATTCTGAAGCTGACGTTACGGGATCCGTGGGCTCTAACGACGACCTCGACCTTGTAAACGAAGATCTGTTTCGAAGTCACGAATTGAGAGCTACCGGCTTCGTAGGCCAAAACTCCGAAGTATAATGGTTTCGGAATCTCAAGAATAAAATGGAGAGTTGAAAGCGCGTAGGATCAGTAAATTGGCCGCCCTACGGCCCTTCTGGCAGCAGTGACGAGGCCGCAGCGCAACGAGTGGTTATTTCGCATGCTCGGCAAATGTCATCTCAGCTGGGGAGCATTCCACATATTTCACACGTCTCTGAGTCCTCTTTCTATCTCGATAGCGAGGACCTCGAGATAGACGTCGTGGTAGATCTGTATGAATTGCCTCTGCCAGAGATAGCGCAGGCGTTATTTAATTATTACACGCAAACGGTCCATGCTTCATTTCCTATTTTCCTAGATACGATTGAACACCAGTTTTACAAGGATAACAAGTCAGTGCTCTGCCAGTCTTCTCAATTACACAACCCAGTTGCGCGGTGACCTTCTCTATTATTCTTCTGGACGAGACACAGAACAATGGCGACATCCGAAAAGAGTTGACATGCACCCTTTGAGTATGACAGCAGCTCCGAGGAGATCCCTTCGTCCGCTGACGTCTACGGCTCTTCGCGCGTCGACCCAATTCTAGCCAGGAAAATGGCCTTGGTCAATGCGGCCATTGACGAAATTGGCACGATACCCTTTCAATGGAAGCTATTCTTCTTCAATGGCTTTGGGTATGCTGTGGACTCGGTAAGCCATATTCATGAGGTGCGCTTCTATTTCAATCTTAGCGTAGCTTTTGGTTGTCTGCTCGACGATCTCGCAACCCGCGGTAGACCTGGAATTTGGTAGACCAGTAAAGAAGATTGCGGGGATTGCGCTCGCGTCTCAAGTGGGGATGTTGGTGGGAGCGGCGATTTGGGGATTCACGGCTGATGTTATTGGTCGAAAGCTAGCCTTTAACAGCAGTCTTTTGATCTGCGCGGCTTTTGTGTTGATTGCGGGTGGTATAGCGAATTATTATTCTTTTGCAACGATGTAGGTTCGGTCAACAAGTCACTTGGTTGACTGTGTTGGCGCATCCCGGTTCTGCAGACACAAAGGCTGACATGGCACAGGGTTGCGATTTACTCAGCTGGTGCAGGTGGGAATTATATCCTGGATGCAACCAACCTCTTAGAATTCCTCCCATCGAAAAACGCATGGCTCGTAACATTCATGGCGGTCTGGTGGTCCATCGGCTACACCATCACCGGGCTAGTCGCATGGGCTTTCTTGAGCAACTTCAGCTGTTCCTCGACAGCGAGCGGGCCGACTGAGTGCACCAAGTCCAAAAATTGGGGATGGCGCTACCTCCATCTTACTTCTGGAAGCCTCGTTTTGATTTTAAGTGTCGCGCGCTTGCTGTTCGTGCGCATGAAGCAAACACCTCGATGGCTTGTTGCCCAGAACCGAGACGCCGATGCGATCAATGTGTTACAAGACCTGGCCTCAGAATACAACCGTTCTTTCTCGCTTCGATTGCATGACCTCGAGGCCGAAGGGCGCGTCCTGCACACGGAAAAATCGCGGTGGTCTTCAATCCGTCTGTGGAACCATATTGGCGGATTATTCGAAACCCGAATTCTAGCTTGGTCAATGACTGTCATCATCGCGAATTGGTTCACAATAGGCATGGTAATGCCGTTGTCTGCGACTTTTCTGCCTTACTATCTCCCCACTCGCGGCGCAGATGTCAATGGTCCATCTTCAAATTATACCGTATGGCGCAACTACGCGATCAATCAGGTCTCTGGGTTGGGTGGACCTATCATAGCAGCCGTATTAGTCGAGCTGAAACTTTTCGGACGACGAGGGACTCTCGCTTTAGGCGCTCTGCTTACCATGGTGTTCCAGTTCGGCTATGTAAGCCTATATCTCCCCAAAGAGAACTTATCTATAGATGAGCTGACAATGCTAGACTCAAGTTCGGACACCAACGCAAAACATCGGTGTCAGTGCGGCAATCTCTGTTGCGTCACACATATACTACGGCACGATATATGCTTATACTCCCGAGATTCTTCCAAGCGCACATCGGGCTACTGGCTACGGTCTTTGTGTGGTGCTTAATCGAGTTGGTGGTATCGGTGGGGTTCTGATCGGTAGCTATGCGGATGTTGAGACTACGGCACCGCTTTTTGTTTGCGCCAGTCTTTTTGGCTTGTTGGCAGTACTTAGCCTTCTCTTGCCGTTTGAGACAAGAGGGAAATGTAGTGTCTGAATTGTGATGCTAACCAAACGTCTTGAATACTATGAAGTGACTCTTCTAATCTGTCAATACATGCATCTACGTGTGGTTTCTTTTTCAGGAGGTGGACGTGGCGGTATCTTATTTCTCCGAACTTGATTGAATGAGAGTTGATTGTGTGCGCTTGCGCACCCTGGAATATTCAGGCTCTGAATCTCCTGTGTTATGGTTTGGCTGTCGCATACCTACGTCTCGGCAAACGTGGCCATATTGTCTACCGAGATAGCATCAACTTGGAATACCGCAAATGCTGCTGGGCCTTCACTATCTAGATGAGGTCTTAACCCCAGATTTTTACGATCCCGAGACTACGCTCAGGGTTAGTTCCTTTGGTCTTGAGAATGGTTGTAGGAGCCTCAGTGAAGTATTTGAGGTTTGCACATGGACTCCTTTGTGTGCAATAGAACCTTGCTTGGTAGCAGGTACTGAATCACTTGAGGCCATTCCACTGACGCTTCGTCATTAGTGTTAAGCGATGGCGTTAGACGTCGCTCGTCAAGGGCCAGTTCAGACCGGATCAGCTGGACCCAGGTGCGTTCCAGGAAGGTTCCAATCTTATCTAGGCACCTGAAGGCCATGTCAGGTGACTGGCATCTTGAAGGTATAGGTGATATAAATATGTAATCAATTTGCGCTCGGAGTATGCCTCTATACCAGCGGATCATCGAAATACAATCATACAACATATTGCTATTCGCCTGCTTCTCGCTTGATTGAGCCACATTGGCACACCGTGACCTCACAGATGATCATGCAGGTGCAGATGGACGAGAGAGATAAGCAGAAGATGGATCTATGCTCACGTATGCGCATTTAGTCTCATCTATGCGCTAGCGTTAGGCCATCACTTAGCGCCTCCTTGTGTGGAGGCGCAGCCATTTAGACGACGCCCCTGCGTCACCATGGATCCCAAAGATATCGGGTTGTGCGATCATCATAGCACAGTAATTATCTCTATAAGGGTATTGTCATGGACAAGAAGGCGCACTTAGCAGTAGTGCTAATCCTCATATCTACAACGACGCCACTGTCAGACGTGAAGTCCAAGCACGAAAAGTGACCGTGTCCGTCCGACACCAGGAACTGCGCCTCCGGAGTCCGCTATCCGTAACGGCCAAGGGAGTATCCACTTCCAAGACTACAATAAGTGAGCACGATCTGCTCTAGCCAGCTGTCAGCACCTCCCTTCCCCCGCAATTGAACGATCGCAACGTTCACTCCCCACTCAACAACGCAAACGATCAGCCACACGTCACCACAGCACCGGATCGCAAAGCGCATAAACATTGCCAGTTCAACATGTCGACAGTCGTCAAAATGCGCACTTTTCCCATCGCGTCAGAGATCCTTAGCACACTCGCTACGCGAGCTTCCACAACCTCGCTGTCCTTGCCGCGAAATACGCTATCCTATGCAGTGTTCAAAATGATAGGCACACTGGTTTGCTTCCTGGCTGGACTATATATCGCTACCCAGATGTACAGCGGTGCATTGTACCTCTTCGATTCGCAATTACCAAAGGCTTTTGGAGTCGTATACGCCGCGGCTTATCTCTTCCAACTTTTCGTTGGCTACCTAGAGTATAGGGATGAGCAGAGATGGAAAGAGGCTGCGAGAGCAAAACAATGAGTTGGAATACTAGGATTCGAGTCCTGAACCAGGAAACGAAGGTTTTCGGGCGGCATAGGTGGGCTTCACATGACAGCAGATTTATTTTGTTTGGCGTGTTTGTTGGACAGCGGCGACTGCTACCTTCACATCATGAGGTACAATTCAAAGAAATAAAAAAAATCCACGTGGTTGCAGGTAAACGGGTTCAAGCCTATATTTCAAGGTCTGACGGAGGATATTTCCAGCGACATCCTGCTCAAGTCGTACACTACCAACTTTTGCCACGGCGCGAGGGAAAGATCTGTCGCGCTCCATATCAACCAGCGATTCTTACGTCCATCCCTGTTACGATTACCAATACAGGCATACACAAACAGCACCACAATATTGCCAAGTCATGAGTTTTAAAGCTTTGGCCCGCCAACAATATGTTTCTGATAGTGGTTCACTGAAGAAACGATTCAGCGTCATCGGCGTAAATGTCAAGCGCATTGTAGCGAAGTCAACAAAAGACCCGAAACAAAGACTGAGAACAGTCGAGCGGAGCAGAATAAAGTCTTCACCGATTCGCAGTGGCTATATATCCCCCAAGGACTGGGACTACGTTATGGCTATCACGGACCCCAACGCGTCTGGCGATGTCCTCCCCGCACCTGACTATGCTCCCGACGAGACCTCAGCAACATCAGAATTGGGCCATACGATACCTGAGAATCAGCCAGAGAGTATAGAGGATAAGGAAAATTTGATGAGTGAGGGCACTGAGGAGAACGGTGGAGCGGATGATCACAAGACTGCGACAGAAAGGTTGAATGAGCGATGGAAAGCAATGCGCAACTTACCAGCAGGCCATGTACACAATATCTATTGTCCAATCTGGAAGGCTGGCGATACAGCAGCATCTCGCCCAGAATGTGCAGACAAGACGTTCACTCTGTTCAGCGGCAATCCTTTCACAACGGCTGGCGTCGCGTACCTCGCTCAATGGAAGGAGTTTCACAGGCGAGAACAAGACTAGATAATATATCTCACTCGAATTCAGTGCATTTGCTTAAAGTCAAAGACTGGGCGAAAAATACTTAGGGTGACAGCTTTGTATTGTCTCTGAAGTACTAAAGTCCAATCCCGACCTGTTGTATAAAAGACCCCGTTTGTAATGTGTGATAAGAAGACAACAAAACCAGTAATCTACCGGAAGTTGCCTCTAGGTTCGACCAGCGCGAACTACCACTGTATTCCCATGCCCTACGCAGTCTCCTCATCATCACCCTTGGCAAGCTTAGCCGGGTGATCGTCTTCCTCTCCATCCTCATCCTCATCATACTCCTCATGCGTGCGCTTGGGTATAAGCGCCCGCCTATTAGCCTGACGAGGAAGAGCATAACGATCAAAGGCCGCCTTATCCAAGTGTCCAGGAAGAACCTCCTCCGGTCCACCAAGGTATGTGACCAAAGCTTCAAAGTCCTGAGGGTAGTACCACGTCTCATCTGGATTGTCCCTCGCATGCTGGACGCAACGCGTCAAATCCAGCGCATCTAGCCCAGCGGGCAAAGTCTGAACGTGCTTGACGAGATCCTTGAACTGAATCGGGCTCGAATCCAGATCATGCCGAGAAGCTCCCTTGCTGTAGAAGGGGCCTTCACAAGGTCGTCTAGTTCGGAGGCCCGCAATGTCCAGGTTGTTCTCGTCGTGATCGGTAGGCACGACGTGGGATGCTACGGTCCATTTGGCAATGCCGGCGCCGAGTCTCATTCGGGGTTGGACCATCTTCAAGATGGTGTTGCGCAGTGAACCGGGCTGGTTGCCAAGGTTGCAGTGTGCTAGCATGATGTGCTCGAAGATTCCGTGTGTGCCTCCGTTGCTGACTAGGCGCTCGATGATGTCGATGCAGCGGGTGTATCGAGGGAAGAAGACTAGGAGCTCGACCGCGGTGACGTTGGCTTGGGTTCCGGCCGCAGGGAATGGGACACTACAGGGAGGAGCGACAAGGAGGCAAGCGTATGTTTTATCGAGAGGTTTCTTCCTAGTTGCCTTTTTAGGCGCCTTTTCGTTCTGTCGAATGGACTGCTCGTCACCTTGAAGTTCATGGGGATGCGCTACATCCGAAGCGCCGTCATCGTCACGGTCCTGTCCATGAGTGTCTGAAGTTGAAAAGCCTGTCAGTCGAGCCCCGTGAGCAGACTTTGCTGCTGTGCGCGCCGCGTTTGGACGTCCGTTTGAAGGTACCCCGTGCGCCATCTTCTTCATACCAATCTGTGGGATCGCCTTCAACGAATTACCCTTCGACGATGGATCTGGTAGACGCGCCTTTCCCACTGCCTTTACCTGAGGTACGACCACAGAGCGTTGTTTTCGTACCTGAATGCCAACTTGAATTGCAGCCCAACGAATCGGGAAGGACTGGTCTTCGTTGGGTACATTCGTCGACGCATCGAATTGTGCACGTCCGCCCAGTCGGTCGACATTCCACTGCTGAACCACCCGAGTTTCGAACCAGATGGCATGCGCCATTATATCACACGGTGTCATTTGACGCTTGAACCAAAGATCTTGGGTGTTGTGAATGTTCTCTTGTAACTTGTCCGCCAGGACAGGCATACGGACACCGTACTGGAGCACATGACGGTAGGCATGGTCGAGCGCTGTGCGCATCTGTTCGTGCGACACGTCTCCCCCACTCTGACTGAAGTCTTGCTGCGCGTCGGCGGGGGAAGCTGCAGAATTGCTGGCGGTCTTGTGTTCATGGCCCTCGTTTGCCGATACCGTTTGTTCCTCGAAAAGATCTGCAATAGTAAATCAGTAAACAAAGATAGGACTCGGTAGCACGAGCGAGGCAACTGACCAACTGTATCTAGGGCGTGAGCGTCTTCATCAGAAGCTACCAACGAGGCGGGTGCATTCGCAGGTGTAGTGCATTTGTCCGACAGCTCCCGCGACGCATGGCGAGGCAGCGGATCTCCAGTCGCCAACGTTGTGATATCGCCTGACATTGTGTCTACGCTGTCCGCTTTGGGCTGTCCCGATGCGGCTTTTGATAGACAAATAGCAGGGCTTCTGAGGGTGCGCTCATTCAACGCGAGGCCGGGTTTTCGTTGCGGAGAGCTTGTGCGTTGCAGGGGCGTCTGTGAGTCGAGCGGGGAGTCCACAACGGTCGCGAGTTTGTATTGTTGCGGTCACTGGGCGACCCAAGTAAATGAAAGACTAGTGCTGTGTGTTTATATAGGGCAGGAGTACATCAAGTGAATGCGCTTGGCAAAAGCGCCGGGCGATTTCATTCACGTCGTATAGGTACCCATGCGCAGTTGAAAACTCTGGTTGACACTTTGGACTAGTTCAAAACTACGTTCACGAATGCAGTAAACTTCAACACACAGATTTCTGATACGATGGTTGATTTATGAAATGAACATGAGAATAAAGATAAGATGTATTTCTTTGTGTATCTGGTTATTATGCGTTGTGTGCCGAATAGCCAGCAGCGCATGCAGTAAAGGCTGGTGTTTCTGGGGAAACGGTACCTCTAATAGGGTATGAGTATCAGACGAACAATTGAATGGATATGAAATGAGTGATTATGAATCACCGTTGCTGCTGGATCGACCAGGCTCTTACTGCTGGTTCGCACTAAACGGAACAGACGTCCAACGATAGAATGCCATGTCGTCGTGATGATCTGGCTGAATCAGTAAAGCTTCCTCAGCACCGCGACGATATATGTGTTCCACTAACTTCTGCATATCGTCTGGGAATTCCCACTTCTCGTCGGGATGATTCACAGCATATTGAACACAGCTAGTCAAGCCCAGAGCATCATAACCGGAAGGAAATCGCTTGATATTCTGCGCTAAGCTCTTGAAGCTTATTGGACGGGTATCCCAGTCATTTCCCTGTAGCATCAAAGGTTTCTCAAGCTGGTAGTGGGTGCGGAAACCAACAATGTTGAGACTTTCCGGATCGTGATTAGGGGGAGCCCGATGAGTCGTTATAGTCCACTCACTATAGTTGTAGCCTCCCTTAGAGCGCTGATCGCCCTGATTGCGCATCCGTAGCGCCATCGTCTTCTGAAAGTGTCTAAAAGTAATTGGCTTGTGTGATTCCCGATGATGATCCGTAATATTCGCCATGATTACACCAGTGCCACCATTGCTCATGATACGGTTGATAACGTCGATACTCCGGATCCACCGCGGAAAAAACACGAGTAGCTCGACAGCGGTGACATTAACGGGCCAAGATCCGGGGCTGGGAAACGGGACATTGCAGCTTGGAGCATCGTAGAAGAGAGGCAAATTCGATCTAATATGGTTGGGGGAGGGATGCATTACTTCTGGCCTGCTCATTTCAACTGTAGCAGCCGATGTTGGCCCCGATGTAGCCCCTGATGTAGCCCCTGATGTAGCCACCGATGTAGCCCCCGATGTAGCCCCCGATGTTGCCCCCAATGTACCCCCCGATATAGCCCGACCAGGAAAGTCAGATTCTTCGCGCACCTGTGACGGAGAAATGTTGGCTTGAGGATCCTCGGATGCAGGCAGCATGATCAACGGTACCCGGAGTGGGCCCTGATCGACTGGACAGGATTCTTCAAAGAACTCTCCGCCTTCATCAAATGGTGATGACCACGCAAAATCGACATCTTCGTTGTTCAGAGATGAGTGGCTCGTGTTATGGCGTGAAGGCTCCATAGATGATGATGTAGTGCTGCTGGTAGTTGCAGAAAGCTGATGAGAATCCAGGTCTTTGACAGGAGAATGACTGGTAATAGTTTCCAATTCTCTGAAGCGGATCAAGTTAATTTGATCAGACTGTGAAGATTTACCGTTTATCTCAGGTTTCTGTTTGAGGCTTAAGTATGGTGAGTGTGGATTTAATATCCTTCTTCGGAACTACCATTGTATTGCCTTGTACTGCTCGCAATAGGTCCGGGCCACTTAGACGGAAGTAGTGTACACATGATGCGTATAGTCGATTCATGCTTGAGGACTTTACAATGCACAGTGTTACATCGTTACATGACAGTGAATCCTTGCTAGCACGAGGTGAATTCTCAAGGTAGTTTGAGTCCTACCTTTGTAATCGATGATATCAGTTGCCGCTTTATAGGAAGACAGACGATCTAAAGCGAATAGTATCCGAGAAACAGCAGCGCAGTCGTCTCACAACCCAAGATTCGTTTTCAGTGGTATTCATTCTCAAACATCTGCTTCAAGCTGCTAAGCTATGCCGTGTTTGAAGCTCAGATCCAATTAAAACCTTTCTGTGGTGCAAAAGTGTGCAAGCTTCTGTGTGTGTGAAGTGCAGCCATAGATACCATCCTGCAAACGATACCTATCGTTTTACTAGATTAATCGTTGTATATAATCATGCGTGTCTGATTCTGCCCGATCTCAGATCTGTCCAAACCTAGAGCCTCTGTACACAACTCTTGTTGGTCATGATACACACTCTGTAAGTTACTTTGTGGACGAACAAAACTTTATTGCGCGTTTTTGGGACGGTAAGGGTGAACGTAGAGATGCTCTGATAATGTTTCTATCTCCCCAGACCCGACAAGCTGATTAGTCCATGCGCAGATTCCTATCACATTTTTTGATAGTCGAGGACGTTAGCCGTGCTGGTGCAAAATGCACCATAAGTAATGCGAAATCGCCTTTTATGCTGCCAAATCAGATCGCAATGAACTAAATATTTCGACAACTAAGAGATATCAAATGTTTATTCTACAGCAGTAAACTGGAGTCTTGGGTTCCATGCGTCTCAAACAAATGCGATCGGAAAGAGCCCTTGAGGTACCCGCTCTGTGCAACAACGGACGAAAATGGCCGTATTCGCCTAGGATGAGCATCTGGAATCCATCTTTGTCTAAATTCGATACCCTATTCTATCGGCGCCGGCAGACCCGGCGAGCTTCAGACACGCTTCCAATCACGGGTAGCTAGATCCTCTGGTCCATGCTTTACTGCAGTTCTTCATGTTCTCTCATGCGCGCATCGTCCCGAACTTCATGAAATCTCATGCTTGACGCACCCGCATTTAACCCCGCGAATCATCGCCTTCAACACTGAACCCCGCATACCTTCTCAACTGCCGGCATATCATGTATATAAAACACCCGCATTCCCATCTTCCCTGTTCATAGCGAAACCCTCCCGTAAGAATTCCCATCTGCAATGAAAATCGTCACCGGTGCCGTGGTACTGTTTACACTCGTGTCTTGGAATGTAGCCGGGAGTGTGGTACACAGGCATGCGCCAACGGTAACGGTAGACGGCGGAATCATTGTGGGAACCACAACTCGGGTTCACGGAGCGACTGCAGCTGTTAACAAGTTCCTTGGTATACCATTCGCCTCGGCACCCATTGGAAGCGCGAGATTCTCTGTACCCAAGCCTACAAGCTGGATCGGCGAGATTGATACAAAAACGTTCAAGCCCGCCTGCGTGCAGGCTTTTAGTAAGCTGGAATGCGGCAACCATACCCGTGATCAGATCTCACTAAGTCTATCAGGGCCTTTTGAGGACCGCAATTTTATTCAAGATGTATTCAGCATCCCCCGTCCCCAGGAGAGTGAAGATTGCCTGTATCTCAATGTGTTTGTGCCAAAGAAACATTTCTGGAAGTCCCTCTGGGACCTTTTCTGGGCAAAGTTTTTCAAGAAACGAGGGAAGCCTGTGCTTTTCTGGATCTATGGAGGCGGTTTCAATTTTGGAAACGCAGGGCAGCCGATCTATGATGGTTCCCACTTCGCTGCGCTCGAGGATGTGATAGTTGTGTCCATCAACTACCGAACCAACGTTTTTGGTTTCCCGATTACACCTGATATCAAGAATCTTACGGAAAGAAATCTAGGTCTGCTAGATCAGCGCGCAGGTCTAGATTGGGTGCAACGGAACATCGAAGTCTTCGGTGGTGACCCAAACCGTGTAACCATATTCGGTCAGTCTGCTGGAGCGTACGCGGTAGATGTATTATTGACAGCGCCGTGGCCGGATGGAGCACCCTTTCATGCTGGTATCATGGAGAGCGGCACATACTCTTATAATCCTCTTCCGAATTGCAACAACACCAACTACGAAAGCTGGAACAAGCTCCTGACACGGCTGCAATGCGATAATGCGACGTCGACCTTCGGTTGTGTCATGAACAAGACTGCTTCGGAAATTCAGTACGCCCAAGAAAAATACAATATCGGATTCGGAATGGCAGGCGACAATGTCACGATTGTGTGCGACCCTCGATTAAGACGCGAAGCCGGCAACTTCACTAGGGTCCCAGTAATCGGTGGTACTAACTTGGATGAAGGGAGTTATTATGCTGCGAAGAATGGAACTGATATAGATCGGTATTTCAAAACGTACTTCTCGAACGAAACCGATTTGAAAGCAAAGATACTTGGTGCATATAAGCTTGACCCTGCCGAGGGCCGGTTTGACAACCAAAGTATCTTGGCACAAATCCATACCGACTGGAATTATCATTGCGTCAGTACTAGCTTGATGAATATCTACTATAGTACACTAACCTTTAGCAGCCAGCCGTCTTTCTGAGTAACAGCTCCCATCGCTATGTACCAACATATCGTTATTTATTCAATGCAACCTTCGCCAACCAACTCTTCACTAATCTGCCAGATGACAGATGGCCTGTATCTATACAAGGGGTTTATCACCAGGCAGAAATCCCCATCGTTTTCTCGACATACAATAAGACCAATGCTACTGTTGAGCAAAAACGACTTAGTAACACGATGCGGCATGCATGGGCGAATTTTGCAAAGGATCCATGGAAGGCTCCAATCAAAGGATGGAATACATCGGGCATCAACGGATCCACGGTTATGGACTTTGGAATCGATGGCAAGAGTCAGTATAGGTTAGTAAAGGATGTGACAGGGAAGTGCTGGGCATGGAGAGACTTTATATGGAATAAACATTTCTAGGTCATGCAGTTGTATCGATGATAAAGGAAGTACGTTAATAACGAATACACCAAAGAGCGTCTTGCTCATCAAAAGAGGAGTAAGATCTACAGTCCTCCTCCTAAATGCTCTTACGAATGACTTGAGAAATGTTTCGGACGTGGCCACATCCGATGCATTGGTCACATGCCGCACATAATTTTGAAGTTGATAAGTGAAGAAAGTATGCTCCCCGACTACAGCACGACAATTCTGGTGTTCTATGAAGACAACCGGTGTTCTAAAACCTTAAAGGAAGGAAATTGCGTCACCTTCAACAGTACCTGGCGGCCCAAATACGATATGAGACCTTGTGAGAAAGAAACTCCGATGCTTCCCATGACGCCTTCAAAGTTTCATTTACGTGATCGTCGATGCCCCTACAAGATTAGGATACGTCTATCGTGTCTTCAGTCGGCCCTAGAATCACGATATCAATGCGCTGTAGGAGGCCCTATGGCAGACCAATTTCACAGAGCGCTACAGGTAAATCATTGGTAGCAAGATACTCCGAGATGAGTGCAATCTACAACTGATTTTCGAGAACTGATATAAGCGGCACATTAAGTATCGAGATTTCCTTTTATAAAGCTATAAAAGGTCCTGCTACGCCCAGGAAGTAGTTTATGCAGACTGTATATAGCATCTTTGTCAGAGGGTTCAAAGAACAAGAAATCGTTCTTGATATTCCATGGATAGTCCTATCACCTTCTCGAAGATATCTATATTGCACGCTAGGACTTGAAAGGCCAACTAGGAGCTTTAAGATAATGTGGCTGCATGAGGTACTAGTTCAGTACTAGCATCTTGTTCTACGTCAATCTTCGACGCAGAGGCAGACCGTTGCGGGGTCAGAACTTTAAGGTCTCTTCGCCTTGTGTCCAGCATGTGATTGTTATCAGCCAGATCAAAACACGGGATCCGATATCTCTATGCACTGAGGGTGCTTCGGTTATCTCGATTTTTTTTCCGATTCCCACCAGTCTCTATGCACAGCAGTGTAGCTTGTCTATAGACCTCATTAACCGATTTTATGTAGGTCGGTTCCAGTTATAGAGAGATAGCGATTTCCAGAAACCCTATAGGGGGGACTTACACACCTTTTTACGAGTATATTTTGCTTCACAGATATTTGTTGCAAACATCGAGTTAACGAGTTCTTTTTGGCCGACCTTCACGTAATTTTTGATTCGGAGGACTGTTGGCAGCATAAGCTGTTCTATTAACTGCGCGGGTACTATAAGACTTTCATGATATTCTTTTGTTGAGAAAGAACCAGAGACTTCCAAGCCAACGGGCATGATCCACAAGAAGCAACTGCAGATCTAACCATGGCTTTCCCTTTCAAGACCAACATTCGCCGTGACCAAGGATGCTTGACGAAGGGCATCTTGGCGCGTTCTCCTGAAAACAAGGCCATCGAAAAGAAGGTTACTAAAACCATGAATTTATCTAATCTCTGAACAGCTTCTGTAGATGGACGATCGATCGGATTCCTTGCATATGTTGCAGACATACGAGCAGTATTCTGGGCATTCTCGCTAATATCAGTAGTCTGACTATATTGATCAGACCGCTCTTTTCAGATCGGACTGATCAATGCGGATGGAACTTTCCACAGTACTCGGGAAGAGCTCTAGTGTCTTAGTATCGCGAGGACGAATTTGCATGCTTAGTTATTCGTAATGTCCTATTGGATAAGTAGGTCCTGTTGTCTCGGCACAATGTAGTGTCTCCGTCAAGCGTGGCCCAAGTATGACACTGTTCCGTGTTCGGGAAGAGTCTTCATTCGAAGATACAGCAGCTCAGCTGTGAGGTGTAAATCTACCCCAAGTGGAAACAGCTTCAAAAGTCAAAACATGTCGCTCCATTGAAATGGTTTGTATATTGTCTCACCCATATTGGCCGACGTGATAGGTTCATCGAGATAGACAAAACCCTGTCGGGGCCTGTAACCTGATGTTCGTCCTTCTGTCGGTTGCTATAGTTGTATATCCGAGACGTACATCTCTGTTCAAGAGACGATATTCATACTGGTGTTACAAGACTGTCTGCAAGATGCATCTTCTAGATACGATGCTGCTAAATGTGCGTCGGGTAGGTCCGGTAGCTTTACCAAAGAGCTATTCTTCACGATGGACGCGAGAACTGTGATCAGAGTGATAATGGATTCTTCTATACTCTGTGCTTGTCGAGGATTCGATGTGATTTGAAGACCGGTGAGGGTCGTGGCGGCTTCGACCAATAACAAAGAAGACGATCGGCAAAGCTAAGCCACACTATCGTATTTGAGCTTGGACTCCTGAAAGAAAACGAATACTCATCCGGTTGCGGCTGAGTTGTCCTAACCCTCTCTTTCACGCTAGCCAAGACCTTTGTCAATACGCCAATAACCATGTCCATTTTCCTCTGGAGGAATCTTTGGCCTGATGATCGGGAACTCTTTTTTGTCCTACAGGCCGGATACAGTAACGCCTACTGCCTCTACAGTTTAACAAAGAAGAACCACCTTCTTTCAGCCAATGCTAGCCTGGACTATCTATAAAAGTCCTCCTGCGATCCTAACTGCACCTCATTCAAGTTTGAACTTTCTTTTGGTCAACATGGAGGCAGATGCACCCCCGACAATTCGTAGCAAGCCACAAATTCTGATGGAGACATGGGGGACTCTTGATAGATCGGCAACCTACAGATTGTCACATGCCCAAGCGAAAAAACCAAATCCCCCCATCGAGACGTGGGCAAAATTGAAAATTCCTTACCATGCCCCTTCTTGCCCACCTCTCCCTTCCTGGTCACAAATACGTCAAGCGTCCAAAACGGATAATCTCCATCACAATTCCATGGGCACGGCAAATGTATGCAGAATCGGTGATACTGTTATTAAATACAGTGGACCAAATGTCGTGGATGTATGTCGCTCTACCATATCTTGTGTTTCTATATACTAAAAGTGATCAGGAAGCCGAAACTCTACTTTTCCTAGCGGAAAATTGCCCTAAGCTTCGTATACCCACTGTTCTGGCTGTCTGGGGAGTTAAACTAGAGGAGGGCACATGTTACTGCATGATGACGAAATATATCGAAGGTATACGGTTGGAGTTGGAGTCAGAGGCCTTCGCTGGATTTCCAGTGGAGACACAAAATTACCTTTGCCGAAAAATATCAGAGCAGATCCAGCATATCCGTGATCTTCCATCCGAAGGATATTACGGACGAGTTCACCGACAAGGATGGCTTGAACCGCCGTCTGGTTTAGTCATACCCGACCCAGCATCCGTATACAAAACCGTTACCGGCCCTTATAACTCTTACGAAGAATTCATGTCGGCTGTAAAACTGTCTATGGAGATTGCACTACCTTCCAGGTACGCTGCAGATGAGTTCTTGCCTAATACGGTGTCGTATGCGATAGAGTTCTTGCAGATCCTTCCGCATTGGAATCCCCACGAGCCCAAGTTCACATGGATGGATCCGAAGCTTTCCAATATGATAATCAGACCGATCAAAGGAGACGACGGAAAGGAAGACTGGGAGGTCTACTTTCTGGATTGGGAATGTTGTGGGTGGTATCCAGCTTGGGTACAGTCATTGCAAATCAGATCACGTGTAGGCGTCATGCTTAGGGATCGGACTAAGCCGCCAGAGGGTACATGGTATCCTGCATATAGGTATGAACGGAATCCCGAAATTCGTCAAGCAATTTGGAAAGACTTCGATCCAAACCCCAGAGAGGACATATGGGACCTAGCACACAAGTTGACTTGGCACATGTACTAAAGATGATAATTTCATCATGTGCCGGTTGCTTGAGGTTTTTTTTGATCAAGATACATACAATCGCGACGATTCCATACACTTACACTCTTTTGTTTCTCGTTTCAATTGGGAGTTCCAAATATTGGATTTTGTTGCCGATCTTGTCTTCGTAGTTTGTGTCAAGTCAATCAAGTTTAGGTAAGCTAGTTTGATAAGCTAATTCGATAATTCGATAATACGGGTTCACAATTACTTTAGTTTACATGTGCCAAGAGTCGCTGTAGTGATGATGAGACCGTTTCATAATGTGCTGAGGATAGATGTTGCTATTTGAATCGATTTAGATAGACACTCTTGCCTGAAAGCGAATGCGAGTCTAGAACCATAGAAGGGCAGTAGACGTGAAAAGACCACTTCTATTCTCAACAACTATATTCAATGTTTTCTTATAATAAGTCAGACTGACGTACTCTAAGCGTGAAATAATTACGCCAATGCAAATGCAAGGCATGCAAATAACCATTTGCAGAAAACAGTTAGGAAGATTCTACTGATTGCTCGTCACCCCCTCATACACTCTCATTATGTTTATTGATCAATCGGGATCCATTGTCCACCGCTGTGATTCGTGTTGAGAAAAACCAAGAGGCTGTCTCGCCAATCAATGAAGACTGCTTCCGGGGTTGCACCAGAAGGAGTGGGATGAGTTTCACAGATGGAGCGGAACAAATCCGTATCATGAAACCATCCGTGCTCCTTGATCGTATAGTCTGGCGATAGAGATGATTCCATGACGGTAATGGGTGTCTCGTCAGTACAGCATGAGTAGACGTCGCAGAAATATTGGCCCACGAGTCTTTCCGATACATGAATATACAGCCGCAGTGTTCCTGGAGGAAAATGGACATGGTTATTGGCGTATTGACAAAGGTCTTGGCTAGCGTGAAAGAGAGGGTTAGGACAACTCAGCCGCAACCGGATGAGTATTCGTTTTCTTT
>Ga0181465_100409_pt1 | contig 16810 bp, 11 predicted proteins | sample InSIn3gowninarea_FD_119076 | JGI IMG/M metagenome (GOLD analysis project Ga0181465, IMG submission 119076) | Clean room microbial communities from NASA Spacecraft Assembly Facility at Jet Propulsion Laboratory, Pasadena, California, USA -... ... | reverse complement strand
TCATTTTATAATCTTGATCTGTCTAACTATCCTCATCTTGTAAACTATCGCAATGATTTTGTTTTAGGATGCCTAACTGGCCTTCGGTTCTCTGATTTTTCTGAACTAATGAAAGATGATGTGAGAAAGGACATGCTTTATAAAAAGCAAAATAAATCAGAACATTGGGTGGTAATACCACTACGAGACGAAGCCTTGAAAATCTTAAATACCAGGTTTGACAGTAATGTTGGCGTTTTAACGAACGGAGACTTCAACAAACATATCAAAACGATTGCGAAGATGGCTGGCATTACATGTTTAATTAAATTTTCCCACAAAAAGTACGGGAAAGATAGTATTGAAACAAAGCAAAAGTATGAATGGATTACCTCTCATACGTGTCGCAGGTCTTTTTGTACAAATGAATTTTTAGCAGGAACCCCAGTGGAACTAATAATGAAAATCAGCGGACATAAAAGTGTAAAAGACTTCTATAAATACATTAGGATTACTCCGGAGGAAGCCGGACAAAAAATCAAAGAATTATGGAAAAGCAGGGGTGGAATGAACGCCTTTACCGATCAAAAAGAAAATTGTTTCTTGGGTCGGAAGAAGTTCTAAAACAACTTCTTGACAGCAGTCGTTCGTATTTTTCTATTCCACAATTTTTCCTTCTCGCTATTTGATCAGCAATATGCCCATTACGATTAAAATTATTGATTAGGTCATCCATTTTCGGTGCAATGCACCCCCTTATTGAAACCAACCGCTTTGTGAGCTTCCACAACTTGCTCTAGTGAATATTTATTAAATATACTGTCCGGTGCTTTTTTTTCCGTTAAATCAAGGTACAATCTGTACCATTTGTTTTATAACTACCTTTTGCCTATTGCTCCAAATAATGGGTCCAGATATCATAATATATCTGCCATTTATTCGAAAGTTGCCGCCAGTCGGTCATTACTGGTTGTTCAAACTTTCCTGCGCTTATACTTTTACTGCATATTAAAACAAATGATTCCCAATTTATTGCTTAACCAGATGAGTGAAAGTCACTGAGATTAATAGAAAATCCCGGGGATGTCGCGAGGCCGACAAGACATCATAGAGTATAGCAGCGCGATAGCTTCACTTTCCATCTATCCTGTTAAGTATAAAACTGTTAATCAGTTGTTTTCAATCCATTCATTAAAACATTTTAACCAATTACTAAAAGATCATTATTATGAGAAGAGTTTTTTTTCCTTTGATTGCAGCAATTGCTTTCGCATTCTTATTCCTTCAATCAACCATCGCTCAAAACACCTCGCCATTTTGGAGCCTGGCAGGCAACTCCAACGCCACTTCGTCTTCCAAATTGGGCACCACTAACGCCGTCCCGTTACGCTTCACTACCAACAACGGCATCCGTCTTTACATCGACCCCACTGGAAATGTCGGTATAGGTACCACAACTCCTCAACGAAAGCTTGACGTAAACGGCAACATCAATATCGGAAAAGGATTTTCGTTATATATGGAAAACCACCGGGTGCTGCGTGTAGACTCAAGCAAGGCAAATGTTTTTTTAGGAAATGGAACCGGAACAAAAACGTCGTCCAACTATAACACCGCCACGGGTTACTATGCACTTTCCTCAGATAACTCCCAAGGCTACAATACCGCCTATGGCTCCTTTGCACTTTCTGCTAATACAACGGGTTATTACAATACTGCCGCAGGTTACCAGACCCTGTACTCCAACACCACCGGATATTCTAATATTGCTAACGGGACTTATGCGCTTGCTAACAATACGACCGGTAATTATAACACCGCCAATGGATACGCTGCACTGAGCGGTAACATCACAGGAGGTTCCAATGTTGCTAACGGGGCTTATGTCCTTACTAATAATACAACTGGTAATAATAACACTGCCAGTGGATATAATGCCCTGTATTATAACACCACTGGGTCTTCCAATGTTGCTAACGGGACTAATGCGCTTGTTAGCAATACTACCGGTAATTATAATACTGCCAATGGAGTTAATGCATTATATGCCAACACCACAGGCTCTGTAAACACGGCCAATGGCCTTTCAGCACTACGATCCAACACTACTGGTGGTACCAATACTGCTAATGGAGTTAATGCACTCTATTCTAACACCATCGGGTCTAACAACACAGCGACAGGAGACGAGTCTCTTTTCTTCAACGTAACAGGTAATAATAATACCGCACATGGAGCTTATGCGCTCCGTGCCACCACTGCTGCCGAATTTAACACTGCCGTCGGCTACAGCGCCGGGGATCGATATGATAATGGCTATAATAACGTTTTTGTTGGTGCCAATGCTGACGTGAACGGTGCGGGCTATTATAATGTGATTGCGATAGGACAAGGCACAATTTGTACGGCGCCCAGCCAGGTAACTATAGGAAATTCTGCAACAAATTCTTACAGGGCTTACGCTAACTGGAGTAATATCAGTGATGGTCGTTACAAAAAAAACATGAAGGACGATGTTCCAGGCTTAAAGTTCATTAATAAATTAAAACCAATTACTTATACTCTCGATGCAACAGGAATTAATAAATTTTTGCACAATGATAATACTGCAGTGAAACCATTGGGTGCAGGGTTTAAAACTGCAGAAGAGCATGCACTGAAAGAAAAAGAACAGGTAAGATACACCGGGTTTGTTGCCCAGGATGTAGAAAAAGCAGCAAAAGAATTGAACTATGATTTCAGCGGTGTGGATGCAGCAAAAAGCGATAAAGATTTATATGGGCTACGTTACACCGACTTTGTTATGCCGCTTGTGAAAGCCGTGCAGGAATTATCCAAAGAAAATGACGAATTGAAAAGCAGGCTCGAGAAGTTGGAGGCGGTAACAAACAACAAGCAATCAACACCAACGACTTTTCAATCAAGCAAAATTAGTATCGGCGACAACGCATCACTCCACCAAAACACACCAAACCCTGCAACAGGAAGTACCCGCATTACTTATACACTTCCTGCAATAACCAAACAGGCACAACTGCTGCTTACGGATGGAACCGGTAAAATGGTGAAAACAGTATTACTTACTTCATCAGGTGCAGTTACGATCGACACCACAGGTCTAAATAGCGGCGTCTACAACTACTCCCTGGTAGTAGACGGTGATGTTGTGGCTACTAAACGACTAACTGTTGCGCGTTAAGAACCTTTGAAAGCACGAGCACCGGAACTAATATTAGGTACGGGAAATTAGTAAAGCCTATAAATTTTTATTCGATAATTTAAATAAACAACAAAAGATGAATACCAGCAAAATCAAAATGAATCCCAACAAAGCATTATGGGAAAAAGGTGACTTTACGCAGATAGCAGAAAGCATGCGTGAAAGTGGCGAAGCGCTAATCGGAAAACTTGGGATCGGCAAAGGTCTTGACATTCTTGATCTTGGGTGCGGTGATGGTACTACAGCGATATCGGCGGCAAAACTCGGGGCGAATGTTTTAGGTGTGGACATAGCAAGAAACCTCGTGGAGGCGGGAAATATCCGCGCAAAAAACGAAGGTCTAACAAATTGTACCTTCCAGGAAGGTGATGCCACAGATTTGTACGAATTGCCGGATGGGAATTTCGATCTTGTAATAAGCATTTTTGGTGCAATGTTCGCGCCCAAACCGTTTGATGTAGCTGGAGAAATGGTTCGGGTAACCCGTCCAGGTGGAAGGATAGTAATGGGAAACTGGATACCCGGAGATACTACCCTGGTAGCACAAATATTGAAGATCAGCTCGGCATATACCCCTCCACCTCCTAAAGGCTTTATCAGCCCGATGTTGTGGGGCGTAGAAAGTCATGTGATCGAACGGTTTGGTAGCGCCGGAATACCAAAAGAAAACATATCATTTTTCAGGGACACTTATACATTTAACGCCCCCTGTTCACCAACAGAATTTGTAAACAAGTTCAAAATGTACTATGGACCTACCATAAACGCTTTTGAAGCAGCAGAAAGAAATAATAAAGGTGGCGATTTACAGAAAGAATTAGAAGATCTATTCAACAGTCAAAATAAAGCGACAACACCTAATACTACTTTCATTCCTGCAACTTTTTTAAGAGTGACAGTCAACCGCTGAAATATTCGATCCCAACCTCAACAAAAAACTCGGCGTCTTTCTCAAAAATTGCATAGTTATTAGCCTGCCCCGCATTCATTGTGGGGCAGTTTTTTTTGAAATTGCTTTTCGGCGGCTTCGTGAAGCTCTTTTCAAACCTAACGCGCATAAAACCTCACTTACTTGTTTGTTTAACTAATTTCCATTCAATAATTCGACAAAGGATCAACTTCACCTGTTCCGGGTGCTTCGTCGACTTCGTCTGCCGTTTCTCCAACTTTTAATTCCTCCGTCCAAATAATTCTGACCGTTCAACATATTACGTTTCCTAATCATTTTTGAACCAACTAAATTCATATCTCTAACAGCCCAGAATCCTAAATTAAAAGAGCTTATTTAAATATTACAACATTCCGGGCTGAAGGAAAAAAATGAAAAGTATATTTTTTTTACTTATTAGCTTCGTGCTTTCAATTGCATGTTATTCTCAACAAAAGCAACTTGACTCCCTATTACATCTTCTAAAAAATCACCCGAATGAGGACGAGGAAAGAATTAATCTGTTAAATCAAATTGCCTTTAATTACTGTGAAATAAACCCGGCAAAAGGTTTGGAAATCGCGGGACAGGTTAGAACCCTGGCGTTAAAATTAAATAACAAGGCGGGTGTAGCCAAAGCATATCAAACTATAGGGCTGAATAACAGCAGGCTGGGGAACGATAGCTTAGCAGCCTCTTTATATGAAAAGGCTATCGAAATATTTGACGAAATACACGATTCCAAATCAAAAGCAATAGTTCAGTATAATCTTGCAGAAATATGTGCGAACGCTGGCGATTATTATAATGCGTTGGACTGTTTGGAAAAATCCTCAAAGGTGTTCGAAAAGGAAGATAGTGAATTTCTAAAGCACATTTATAACGGCAAAGCAAACATTTACGCTTGCATGTCGAATTATAACAAAGCCCTCGAATATTACTTTAAAGCTTTGCCGATTTCAGAGAAATCACTCGAAATTGAAACTGTTGCAACTATACTTGGTAATATAGGAGAAATGTTTAGCAGTATTGGTGAAAATAGCAAGTCGCTACAGTATCATCAAAAAGCATATAAGCTGTACGAAAAATCGGGAAACCGGTTTGGTGAAGCTTTTGAGCTTGAAGCGATGGGAAATGTGCATGCTAATTTGAATGATTTCCTGAAGGCTTTAAGTTTCTATAAAAGAGCACTGGAAATAAATAAAAGTGTTGGCAACAGAAAAGGTATTGCAAGTAACGCTGCTAATATCGCAATTAACCATTACAAGAGAGGTGATTTTGGAGAGGCGCTAAAACTCCTTCCGGATGCTGTAAGAATGTATGAAGAACTGGATGACAAGTACGGTTTATCAACAGTGCTAAATATGATGGCGGAAGTGTATTCGAATTCTCCTGACGCAATTTTGCTAACAAATGGAATAAAGCCGGCAGAGCGGTTTGTTAAAGCCGAGGCTTATAATCTCAGGGCTCTCAAGCTGGCTAAACAAGCAGGGTCGTTAGAAAAGCAGGACAAGATTTTGGTAAGTATGCAATCAGTGTATGAAAAGCAAAAAAACTACCGAAAAGCTATTGAGGTTTACAAGGAGTTATTACCGTTACATGACAGCCTTGTCAATAACAAGAAGAAAGAGGAAATTGCCAAACAGGAACTTCAATATGAATTTGATAAAAAAGACGCCATAACTGCAGCAGAAATTCAAAGGCAGCAAACCGTAAAAAACGCGTTAATAGCCGGTGGTATCATGTTACTCGTTGCTTCTTTATTAAGCTTTTTCTTCTATAAAAGGAAACGGGACGCAGAAGTGCAGAAAACAGCAGCGGAATTCAGAGTTAAAGTGGGCGATGTCGAAATGAAAGCACTCCGTTCTCAAATGAATCCGCATTTTATTTTCAACTCGCTTCAATCTGTTAACAAGTACATAATGGATAATGATAAATTTAAGGCGTCCGAATACCTTTCTACGTTTGCCAAACTTATGCGGCTGATATTAGAAAACTCGCGTGAACAAGCAGTGCCTTTAGAGCAGGACTTATCTGCACTGGAACTGTATATGCAATTGGAGTCCGCGCGTTTCCAAAATAAATTTCGTTATATTATCAAAGTAGATCCCGCTGTTGATATGGAAAGCACAATGGTTCCTCCTATGTTATTGCAACCGTTGGTGGAAAATTCGATTATGCACGGTTTAGTAAGCAAAGATGATGGAATGATAAAGATTAAGATCACCAAGGAAAAGCACATTATAAGATGCATAGTTGAAGACAATGGTATTGGAAGACAACAGTCGGTGATAGTGAACCGGAACAGGGAAAAAAAGCATACTTCGCTGGGAATGCGAATTACGCAGGAACGATTGAAAATTATAAATGAAATTAAAAAAGCAGAAGCAGCAATTCATTTTTTTGATTTAGAAGATGAAAATAAAAAACCAGGTGGACTACGCGTCGAACTATTACTTCCCTTCGAACAGGCTTTTTAATCTAAACTCTAACCCGCTCTGTTGTGATTCAAACTATTATTATAGAAGACGACCAAAACAGCCGAGATTTTCTACAAGAAATGCTTACAGAGCATTTTAAAAATGTAGAGTTAGTGGCTGTTTGTAAAACCGCAGACGAAGGCAAAACAGCAATTGAAGTTTGTCACCCTGATCTTGTTTTCAGCGATGTTGAATTAGAGAATACTTCTGCATTCGATATGCTACAGCAAATAAATACTATTGACTTTGAAGTTATCTTCACTACAGGTTATGAAAAGTATGCTATCCAAGCTATAAAATTTTCTGCTTTAGATTACCTGCTTAAACCGTTTAGCCTATCAGACTTGACGGGAGCCCTGAATCATTATCTCCAAAAACAAAACAAAAAACAGTCAGCACGGCAATTCGAAACCTTGTTTTATAATCTTAGGCACATTCAAAGAGGTTCTAAAAAAATTGCATTGCCTACCTCAAACGGGCTAGTAATGATCCCTCTAAACGAAGTCATCCGTTGCCAGTCAGAGCTTAACTACACCATCTTTTTTCTCAATAACAAAAAGAAAATTGTTATATCAAAAACACTTAAAGAATATGATGAAATGTTAAGTGAATTTGATTTTGTTCGTGTCCATAATTCCCATCTTATCAATCTTCATCATGTCCTCAATTACACAAAAGGTGAAGGCGGCACTATTACGATGTCAGACGGATCAGAAGTAGATGTGTCCCGCAGAAAAAAAGAAGAGTTTCTGACGAAGATCGCAAGCATGTAAAAAGTTGGTTTCTAATTTAATTCTAAAAGTAATATTATCGTTTCCCTTTCGCCTTTATCCTCAAATCTTCGGCCCCTCTTAAGGACTAATTTTGATGGTAGTTCTACCAGAAGCGCTAATATCATAGAGAAGTACAAGTCACATCCAAAGACTGTGGCTACCAAAGTGCTCCTGCCTATTCTTTATAATCAGAGAATGAATTCCTACTTAAAAGAAATATCAGATTGTACCGACATAAAAAAGGAATTAACGTTTCACTGCGCCAGGCATACATCCGTGACAACCGTTACACTAACAAATGGAGTACCCATCGAAACTGTAGGCAAAATGCTTGGTCATAAAGTCTTCGAACGACTCAAATCTATGCGAAGGTTATAGATAATAAAGTGAGCCGAGATATGAATGAGCTGCCACAAAATACTTTTCCCTCCACACTGCAACTGATGAGAATTTCAACATTATCAGTTACAATAAGTTTGCTGCTCAAATCTTTGGATGGAAAGAAAAAGAGGTTATAGGAAGAAACACACATGGAGGGGCGAAATAATAACCCATAAAAAAAGCGGTAAAAAGTTGCCAGCGCTTATTTCTATAAGTACTTTAAAAGATACATTAGGGAACGTTACAGGAACGGTCGCAGTGATCAGGGATGTTCTGAAGAAGAATACAGGATAAAAAGATAGCTTATATGGCTGATTTAGTAGACAAAGTGCATGACGCAATTATCTCTGTTGATGCTGGCTATAATATTATAAGCTTACACAAGGCGCTCATAATATTTACGATTTTAAATTCGAGGAAGTAGTAGGAAAGACAATTTCGACGGGTTTTCCATCTTTCAGACTGCTCTGGTAAGTTGCACCTCTGCAGATCTCGCTTCGTTTATATCTGACAGTCGGAAGTTATTATTTTGTCCGATTAAACTATTAGCATCTTTGGCTTTTGCAACTTCTTGCTGTCTATGAACCTTTGCATAGCGGTACCGAAGCAGTACCGTCCTACTATGTGCCGACTTCACGTTATATAATAGAATTATAGGTTTAGGAAACAGCGACGTTGAACATGTTGCAAATTTAATCAGCCTCTAGCTACTACCGCTCTAGCTCGCACAGAACCGAAGGCAGGAAGACTGAGTTATAGGCGGGGCAAAAAATTTAGAAAAAAAACCGATTTACTGGAAGCCCTTGAGCTTTTTATTAAAAGCCTCAGCATAGGTATCACTGATAGGAATGATATGCTCTGCAATCCGAATTCTGTTTTTCTCGATGTGGTCAATCTTGTCAATTGCCACCAAAAAGGAACGATGTACTCGGGCAAAACGCCGCGACGGGTTCAAAATACTTTTTGTATTCCTATTAGCTGCCAGCACTTACTATTTCTACGCCTGATTTGCCAAATGCCTTGTGGCGATATAAGCCATCAGGCCAATACTCGTTTCCAGCGCAGTTTCATCAATATTGAATGTAGGTGTATGCAATGAAGAGGCAATTCCCTTTTGCTTGTTGCCAGTTCCCAAAAGGTAAAAACACGAGGGGGTCAATTGCGAATACCTTGCAAAATCTTCTGCCGCCATCCAGCTATCCAAGTCTTCTACGTTCCCGCTACCAAGAAATTCTGCTGCATAACGTGCTACCTGATCAGTAAGTCTTTCATCATTTACCAGAAAGGGGTAGCCTTTGCTGATGGTAAAATCACAACTTGCGCCCATGCCTTCAGCAATGCCCCTGGCCATCTCTTTCATTCTTTCATGCGCTTCGTTTCTCCAGTCCTCATCCAACGTTCTGAAAGTTCCCTCCAGGTATACTTCATCAGGAATTATATTGATTGCTCCATTGGCAACTACCTTTCCAAAAGATAACACCGTGGGAGTCGTGGGATTAGCCATACGGCTTACAACTTGCTGCAGGCTTACCAACATTTGAGCGGCTATCATTACGGGATCTATGTTTCGGTTTGGTTGCGCACCATGTCCGCCTTTACCTCGTATTGTTACAAATATTTCATCCATAGAGGCCATAAACTTCCCTTTCCGGATGCCGATTTTTCCCGCTTCAATAAACGGTGATACGTGTTGGCCAAACACTGCCTGTGGCACCGGATTCGCCAGCACACCTTCTTTGATCATCATGCCCGCACCGCCCGGCAAAACTTCCTCACCTGGCTGAAAAATCAACTTGACGACTCCTCCAAAATGAGGTTTAAATACCTGCAATATATTCGCTACGCCCAGCAGTGATGCCGTATGCACATCATGCCCGCAAGCATGCATTACACCAATATTTTTCGATGCGTAAATTTCCTCATTAGCTTCTGTAATGGGCAATGCATCCATGTCTGCACGCAATGCAATTGCTTTACCTGACGTCTGCTCCCCAGTTATAAGTGCTACCACACCAGTACCAGCCATTGGGTTCCATGAAACCCCCATTTCATCGAGGCGTGCTTTTATAAATGCCGATGTCTCGTATTCTTTAAATGACAGTTCAGGATAGGCATGAAGGTGCCTGCGGTACCTTGTTACATCGCCGGCAATTTTTTCTGCGTACAGTTTTATTTCGTTTATCGACATCTTACTTTTGCTTTAAAAGTTTCTTTGATTGCCGGGTTCATAGCTTTCTTCTACATAGTTTAGTCACTAACTTGTCCTTTTCATACTTTTGCAGTTATTACCACTAAAGCAATGCGGTTGCCCTCGCCTGTTTCTCATCTCTCTCCAAAAACTCCTTTACAAAAGAATCATCTGTAAAATGGGAGTACATTTTATATACCCTGTCAATTTCGTCCATTTGCCCGCGCGATAATTCTTCGTGTAAATTCAAGCACCATCTGCCTTCCAATAATCCTTGTCTTCTTAATATTTCGTGTATGCCCGGTATGCATCCATGAAAGGAATTTGCGGCATCAAAAATCACTGCATTCATGTCGGTAACTTCAATGCCTTTGCTTAAGAGATGCTGCATGTTTGGATTACCACTCGCAATTGATTGTTTTACTTCATTTAAAAGCGTTACGGCCGTTCGTGTCCATACAGCCCAATGACCTAACAGGCCGCCAACAAACCTTTTCTCAACCTGTTGACCGTTTATATTGAAACGATAAGGAGTGATCAGGTCTGCAATAATGTTATCGTCGTTTCCGGTATACAATGCTATTTCATCTTTCCTTGAAGAGCCACAAACAGCCCGAACTACGTCCAAGGTTTGGTACCGGTTGAACGCAGCAATTTTTATTGCATGAACATTTTCAATTTCTGCAAACTCTTTCCAGAAGTTGTAGGTTAATATTCGTCCGCCTACGGCAGGTTGAAGATAAAATCCGAAAACAGGAATGATATCGGCAACAGCACGAACATGCTGAATAAGCTCGGCTTCTGAACGATCTTTAAGCCCGCCTAAACTCACAAGTGCAATATGATAACCATACTTAACAGCTAATGCAGCTTCCTTGGTTGCCTGTTCTGTTGGTCCAACTATGCCTGCAACTTTTACAAAAGGGCGGTTCAATTGTGCGTTATCTATCTCTTCTGCTGCTAACCTTAAAACTGTTTCAAGCAGGTTGATTTCAGGTTTTCTTATTTCAAACTGGGTGGTATGCACGCCTACGGCAACGCCGCCTGTACCTGCTGCCATATAGTAACGCGTTAACCTGCGTTGTCTTTCTTCGTCTAATTGACGGTTTGCATTTAATGCTAACGGGTGAGCAGGAATGATAGTTCCCTGCTCTAAAAAATCTTTTATTGTTGATTGTAATTCCATAGTTTAATTAAAATGGGTAAAACAGGTAGTTAATGCTTATTTGACTATTGAATAAACAGTACAAGAGTGCGACGCAACGACCGCCTTATAGTAGCAATCAGGTTAAGCCCAACAAATTCTTTATACTGTGAAGTCCTTTTTATAAGAGTTAAAACTTACCGTTTCTTTCCTGGAAATGGGTGTCTTTCGACCAGATCTGCCCGCCGCCTTGTAACCATGTTGCAGTAATTTCTATCATTTGCCGAAGTGTTACTTTTGGATAGCCGAAGATTTTATGCGCTTCGGAAGCATTACTTAACAATGCAGTTGTTTGCGGTTCGTTAATGAATACGGGCTCCTTTTTAAACAGTACACCGAACTGTTGTGCAAGCCATTTAATTGACACTGTTTCGGGGCCGGTTACGTTCAAGACTTTTGCAGGAACATCGCAATGTTTGAAACTGCGGATGGCTATTTCGTTTGCATCTCCCTGCCAGATCACATTTGCATTTCCACTGGTTAAATCAATAGCAGTTTCATTACGAACCGATTTAGCTATTTCGAGCAATACGCCATAACGAAAATCAATTGCATAGTTGAGCCTGTAAATAAGTGTGGGAATATTGTACTTGTCAGAAAAATATTGGAAGATGCGTTCACGGCCGAGGCACGACTGGCCATATTCGCCTACGGGAGCAGCAGCCTGGTCTTCAGAACAACCGCCTGAAGTAACCGGCACAAAAGGATAAACGTTACCGGTTGAAAAAGCTACAATTCTTGAATTGCGGTATTTTTCGGCAACACGGCCCGGCAGGTAAGAATTCATTGCCCATGTAAAAGCTTCTTTACCGGTTGTGCCAAATTTGGTACCTGCCAGGTACAGTACATTTTCTACATCGGGCAAGCTGCTTAGTTGATTTTCGTTAAGCAAATCTGCAGAGATGGTTTCAATTCCGTCGGCTTCAAGCTCGGCCTGTAAGTTGCCGTCGGAAAATCTTGAAACACCTATCACCCGCTTTACAACCCCGACTTTTTCAATAGCCTGCTTTGCAAGCCTTGCCATGCTGGGTCCCATTTTTCCACCTACTCCCAAGAGAATAATGTCGCCATCAATACCGGCAATGTCCGTTATTAAAGCATCTGAAGGCTTTAATAATTCCTGTTCGATCTGTTGTAAATCTTGCATTGTTCTGTGTTATTAGTTTGATTATTTAATCAGCTCGTTTATATTATTTATTGCCAGTATGATGATAAGGAGCAGTCCTAAGCCTGCCAGCACTTTAATTGTTGGCGTGTTTTTTAGTGCACCCATGATACGTTCGTCGTTGGCTATTGCGTACATAGCAATGCCGATAAATGGCACAATTAAAATAGTGATGCTTTGTGCGAAAACAATTAATTCGAGCGGAAGCTTGCCAAATGCAATGGCGATGGTGGCGCCAATGATCATAACCAGGGCAATAAGCATCCGTATCGGTTTCGAGTTCAGTTGGTTTCCATAACCTAAAGCGTCGCCTAAAAGGGTTCCGCCCAGGGTGGAGTTACCAATTAATGCAGAGAAAGATGCGCCAAATAAGCCACATAAAAATAAGGTAGAAGCATATTTGCCAAACAGAGGTTCCAGTGCTTTCGCCATGTCGGTAGCGCTGCTAACCTTTATGCCTGTCGGAAATAAAACACCTGCTGCGCATATCAAAACAATAATGCTCATTAAGCCAAGAATGATAATACCTGTTAAGCTGGCGTTTTGCTTCAGTTCAACCCCCGAATTAATTCTTTTTCTTTCCTGAACCAGGTAGGCCTGGTATAACGCGCCAACAATTGAGAAAGTGGAAGCTGCAAAGGCAATGACTAATCCTAACGAGCCCTTTGGTATCGTTGGAATTAAACCCGTAATAACTTGCGCAGGCTCGGGTTTTACTAAAAATAGGGTGGTTAAAAATGCAAAGAGCATCAGCATGATCAGCAGGATCATGATCTTTTCCAACAGCTTATAAAATGACCGGAAAAAAAGCAGGCTGATGGCAATGATGTTGAACGCAATGATCCATGGCGTTTTCGACGTTTGCGTTAGTTCGGCCAGCGAAATTCCTATGCCAATCGAGTTGCCGGCCTGGAAAGAAGCGGTCACGAAGAAAACGCCAAAACCAATTGCTACCCCTGCTTTTTTGCCCCACTTCTGCTTAATGGTGGTTAGTAAAGATTGATTGGTAGCGATGCCGATACGTGCACTCATAACGGTAAAAATGGCCATGAAGAAGATCGCCATTACAATGATCCATATCAATGAATAAGCAAACTCGGCTCCCAGTTTAGAAGTGATGGTGATCTTGCTGGGCCCAAAAACCAAGGCAGCTGTTATGATGCCAGGCCCCAACGAAAATAACCATCTTTTAAATGCGCTGAGTATTCCTTCTTTTGGTCGAGTTGAAGCCTGTAAGCTAATGTCGTCTGATGCCATAATATTTGTTAGCCTTTTTTGTTTGACGTTTATTTTTATAATTCCAACATTTGTATTTCATAGCCATCATCCTTTCGTCGCAATCACTTTATCTGCATATCTATTTTTAAATTCAACATTTGCGATAGCATTTCAATTAGTGCTAAACCACTTTTTTTAACTGGTCCAGGCGGTTTTCTTCATTGCCTATTTTTTAGCGTTCCTAACCTTTGACACATAATCAATCGTTACTGCTCCTGCGTGGTTACCCAGGTTTGTTCTGATGTATGATACTACTGCAGCTATGTCCTTATCGCTTAAAAATTTGAATGCCGGCATCGCCTGGTTATATTCCACGCCTTTAACTTTTATGGGACCTGACAAACCATTTAATACTACTGATATCAAAGATTCTTTATCACCAGTTACACGTGGATTTTCTTTTAACGGCGGGAAATTTCCTGTTACGCCTTCTCCACCCGGCTTATGGCAAGACGCACAATAGTTGGTATAAATAATGTTTGCACCGGATATAGTTGTTACAAGTTTCTGAGTTGGTGTTGCCCTTTTTACAATAATGACCTTCCTATCCGTCCTTATCTTTGTAATGCGGATAATGCGATCGTCCTTTGGCTTTGGGTAACCTTCTGATGGATTCCAGTCCCTGTTGCTCGTGGAGAGATAAATTTCACCTGTTGGAGAAACGCAGATATCACGAATCCGCCCATAAGCCTGGTCGAAATATATTTTTTCAGAAACAATCTTTTTACCATTCTTTTCCAGCTTTAAAACATACAGGCTGCTGCCTTTTAAGGTTGTCAACAAAAGCGAATTCTTCCATTCGGGAACAGCAGAAGAATTGTAAAATTCGATGCCTGCAGGTGCAATCGTAGGCGTCCACGACCTGATCGGTTCCATTACCGGCATTGTTTTTACAAACACTTTCTCCGTGTCAAGATCAACTATTCCTTCAACATTTGGCCACCCATAATTTGAGCCTTTTTGGATGATATTTATTTCATCTTCAATCGCATCACCATGTTCCGAACTATAAAGAATACCGTTCGAACCGTAAGCCAGACCCTGAATATTCCTATGTCCCCACGACCACACCGGGCTGCTTGGTATTGGGTTATCTGTTGGTATCGTTCCGTCAATATTTAATCGCAGAACCTTGCCGTTAACAGAAGCCGGATTTTGTGCATTTGCGAATACCTGGGCATCACCCGTTGACATTATCAACTTCCCGTCAGCAGCAATGGTGATGCGTGAACCATTATGTCCGTTAGCACCGGGAATATCATTCAACAGAACAAGCGGTTCAACCAAAGTGTCATTCTTATAAGTATACCGGACCAGCCGCGAGAAAATGTTGGTTCCGTTTAAGAAAGTATAATCAAGGAAGATATAAGGCTGCTTTATCAAATTACGGGAAACCGCCATGCCCAGTAAGCCCATGGTTCTTTTGCGGTAAACACCCTGCAGGTTTAATACTACTTTCCGTTTGCCGGTTTTCGTATCCAGTCTGCTAACTGTTCCGCCTTGTTCTGTCATCCAGATATGGTTGTCGGAGCCCCATGTTATTTCCCATGGCACATCAAGCCCGGCTGCAATAGTGCTTGTGCCAATTATAGTAGAGTCTAACACAAATTGTTCTTCAATAGGGAAGCTAACCGCGCCCTGTTCTTTCCGAGCCCAGAAAACCAACAATGAACTGCACGCTATTAACAGAACCAATGCGATGTACCTCATTTGTAAAATTTTAGTGAACGGCTGTTAATTTTTATTTCTTCATGGCGAATTAAACATTTTTTTTACTCGCCTTTAGCCATTTCCAATAAATCATTTTCTATGAGCGTTCCCGATCTTTTACTCCTCAGTTCTTTTATCTTTTCAGCAGTTATTGGCTGGACAGGGGTAGTAACAAAGGCGTTATGCAAATACCTAATGATGTCTTCTATTTGGGCATCGGTAAAATTATTTGCAAAATTTGGCATCGTATTATTAAACTTATAAAGCTGGCCGTTGATGTGAATGGGACCTTCCAAACCATTTAAGATGATCATCGCAAGGCGGCTTGTAGGACCTTTAACGTACTCAGAACCTTTTAAGGGCGGACCTACGTGTTCCATTCCGTCCCCATCCGCACCATGGCAAGGCGAACAATAATTCCGGAACAGGGCGAGGCCGTTTGTTCTTGAATCTACCGGCGTTTTAACCTGTACGTAGATGGAGTTCATTTTTCCTTCCTGCTTGTTTTTGATCGTAAGGGACAACAGGCTGTCCAACACTTTTGGTTTTTGAGCCCCGTTTGTTTTATTAAACGTTTCACTAAAGCTTTTTTCAACGCCTTTTAAACTACTTATGATCGCTTCCTGAAAAAGGGTCCTGTTTGGATATAACCGGGACATTTTGGAGAGAACAGGCAAAAACGTTTGAGGCGACAATTCATTCCATGTACCAAGGGATGTAGCAAGGTAAAGGTTTACAACGGGGTTATTTTTATTTAACAGGTTAGTTGTTAATGTTGCCATAGCCTTTATGTTATCATTAGCAGTAAGCTTTTGCAAAATCAGCAGCGCATGTGCCGAAAGCATAGGTTCTCCATCCGCAGCTACCTTCGCAAGAAACTCAAAAGACAATGCATTTAGTCCTTCCATCACATGTAACGCATGAATAGCTGCCACTACATTTTTGGCGTCTTGAGCAAGTTTTTCCAATTCTGCAATCACAGATTTGTCCTGCTTGTGAATCATTATTTGTTGTACTCTGTCTCTAACCCAGCCATTTTTGCTTTTCAGTAAACTAACCAATTCCATTGCAGAAGTGTTTGTAAGATTTGGAATTTGGCTAAGCTTTTTATCCCTAAATTTTATTCTCAATATACGCCCTGCACTTAGCAGCGTATCAAGCTTTTTCGCAGCTATTTGATCATTGTAATATGGTGTTGTAAAAGCACGATATTCCATAACGCCACGGTGCATGTCTACCACATACATTGCACCATCGGGCCCGTTAAATAAATTTACGGGACGGAAACCTTCGTCTGTCGACGCAAGAAATTCACGGTCATCCCAAGCCTGTGTTGCTATCGTAGTGTCGCCCTTAAACGTGAGTAGATTCCGTTTCACGAGATTTGCCTGCGGCTCACATATAAACGCATTCAATTTATACTCATCCGGGAACTGGTCGCCGCGGTAAAGCAAGGGCCCACATGCGGCTGTAACTTTTAATAACATACTGTCTTTATCAAGTA
>Ga0181465_100381_pt1 | contig 16818 bp, 19 predicted proteins | sample InSIn3gowninarea_FD_119076 | JGI IMG/M metagenome (GOLD analysis project Ga0181465, IMG submission 119076) | Clean room microbial communities from NASA Spacecraft Assembly Facility at Jet Propulsion Laboratory, Pasadena, California, USA -... ... | reverse complement strand
ATTCCCATGAACTAGTATCTGGAAATGGAGCTCCTCCATGGCACCGCGGAGTGGGATATATGGAGGGAAGGATTCTTATTGACCTTCATTTTTTATGATCGCTTCACAAGCATTGATGAAGTTCTACAGGAGATTAAGGCAATTATCTTTAGAACGCCACAAGAAACTATGGAGTGGATCCAACCATACTGGAGCACCCAGCGGTGCCATGCACTGGAATGTTATAATGTGATAGCTGAAGAGGAGGATGAAGATTTGAGAAATATTAACATTCCATAGGTAGAAGGGCAATGCAAAGTCGAGGGCCCGCTAATAGACAACCTAGACATCACCGTGTTGTTGAAGATAAAGCAAGTAAACATTGGTATTGAAGCAGAACCAAAGTTTGCATAGATTGGAGATTATTGGGATGATGCTACTATGAATAAAGTTGTTGAGTTGCTCCGCGAATATCAGGATCTCTTCCCTACCAAGTTTTCATATTTGAAGGGCGTAGTAGGATATTTGGGCATTATGAAGATCACTCTGAAGCCAAACGTGAAGCATATTCAGAGGCCATATTGCCTTAATCCTAAATACAAGGAAAAGGTTCACCTAGAGCTGGATAAGATGTTGGAAGCAGGCATCATAGAACCAGTTGAAGAATCTGATTGGGTGAGCCCGATGGTGGTTCAGGAAAAGAAGCAAAAGGAAGAGATAAGGATTTGTGTAGATCTACGGAAGCTTAATGATGCGTGTGTCCTTGATCCATTCCCAATGTCATTTACCGATGAAGTATTAGAAAATGTTGGAGGGTAGGAGGCCTACTCATTCACTGACGGCTTTTCAGGGTATCATCAGATTACGATCACGCCTGAGGATAGGACAAACATGATCTTCGCGACAAAGTGGGGGTGTTTTCAATACATTGTGATGTCATTTGGACTCAAGAATGCGCCTATGATATTTTCTCCCGTATTCATCGCGATGTTCAAGGAGTTCATTCATAAGTTCCTGGAAGTGTACTTTGATGTCTAGACATTGTTCGGATTAGTAAAGCACCATGTAATGAGTCTGTGCCCGATGTTGGATAATGTTGCAGATATCAAATCACGCTAAATTTTAAGAAATGCATCTTTTGTGTTCCCTTTGGAATCTTGTTGGGTCAAGTAGTGTGTAAGAAAAGGGCTGATGGTGGACCCTACAAAAATTGCAGTAATTGTGAATTTGGAGGCCCCAAGGAATTTTAAGAAGCTACACACGACGCTAGGACATACGAGATATTATAGAAAAATTATCAAAGCATATGTTCAAATCACGCGCCCATGGGGAAACTGTTGAAGAATGATGCAACATTCTATTGGGACAAATAATTTCAGCATAACCTAGATGTATTGAAAGAAAAGATGGTCATAGCGCCGATCTTGGTATTCCCTGATTGGAAAAAGGAGTTTCACGTACATGTGGATGCCTCTTTCATTTCGTTGGGTGTAGTGCTAATGGTGAAGGAGAATTGGACCATCCTATAGCCTTCGCGAGTATGAAATTATCAAAGACCAGGAAGAATTACTCAACGACTGAGCATGAAGGATTAGCCATGGTGTACGCACTGCAGAAGTTCAGGCACTATCTGTTAGGTGGGCATTTCAAGATGTACACACATCATTCTACTTTGAAATACCTGGTCAATAAGCATGTGTTGCGGGGGAAGATCTGCAGATGGTTGTTGCTATTCCAGGAGCATGACTTTGAAGTAATTGTGAAGCCAGGGAGGTTAAATGTAGGACCTGACCATCTATCATGGATCGAAACAAGAGAGGCGCCCAATAATTTGGAGGAAGGGTTTCAAGATGCACAACTCTTTGCGGTGCGAGTCGCGGATAGTCATTTTGTAGATATCATCCAATTCTTGACTATGGGGATGGCACCGGATGGGTATACGAGTCAGCAAAATTAGGAACTCGTAGTGTGTGCAGCTGATTTTTCAGTTATTACGAGATATTTATATAATATGGGTGCTAATGAAATATTACAAAGATATGTACCTGAATTTGAGAGACATAGCATTCTCACTAAAGCTCATGGAGGAGCTGCAAGAGGTCATTATATAGGAAAGGCGACTACACAGAAGATTTTGCCCACAGTTCTATGGTGGCTAGCGCTGCACAAGGTTTCCAAGGCATATTGTAAAGCATGCGATGCATGTCAAAGAATGGGTAGACCATCGCGAAGGGATGAATTTTCATTACAAACTCAAGTATCTTTGCAGCCATTTGAAAAATGGGTGATTGATTTCGTTGGGCCAATTCATCACCCAGTGTAAAAAATTGGTGCATGCTATATCATCACCGCAACAGAATATCTAACCAAATGGGCAGAGGGACACCCGGCTAGGGATTGTATAGGGGCTACAGCAGCAAATTTTTTGTTTGAGTATGTCTTAACTAGATTTGGTTGCTCGAAAGTGTTGATGAGCAACAGAGGTACACACTTTCTGAAAGAAATGATCAATGCATTGACAGAAGAATTCCAAGTCTACCATTAGAAGAGTACATCGTATCACCCACAGGCCAATGGAACTATTGAAGCCTTCAATAAGATTTTGGAGAACATGCTGATAAAGATTTGCAATGCACAGCGAAATGACTGGGATGTGCGTGTGCCTATGGTAGTATGGGCTTATAGGACTACTTGCAAGAAGTTGACAGGACAAATTTTGTTCATATTGGTCTATGGTGTAGAAGTTGTCATGCTGATGGAGTGAATTGTATTTATTTTGTGCATAGAAGCTTTCACGGGTATGGTGGATCGCGAGGTCATGGAGGAACAGCTCGCGTAGCTGATGGAGCTTGAAGAGGAATGATTCTTAGCAGGATTCCATCAGAAATCATAGAAGGAACATGAAAAAGCATGGCATGATCACCACATCAAGCTTCTCACGTTCAAGGTAAATGATCTTGTCCTATTATATGATAGTAAATTCACTAAGTTTCTGAGAAAATTCTAGATGCATTGGCTAGGGTCATATATTATTAAAGAAATTACAGATGGAGGCGTAGTTCTACTCGTGAAGCTGAATGGAGAACTTTTTCTGGGAAGAGTGAATGGGAGTCGATTAAAGCTATATACAGGGGATCATGCGCAATGACTATATGGCAGTAGGATAGTCTTAGTGCTCAAGGCAGTTGCAAGGGAGCGAGGGACTATAAACTACACTTCCAGGTTTGGAGGACTTGCAGCAGGTGGGCTGCATGGAAAATAGTGACATTGCAACCTATGCAATTGCACAGAGGAAGATGCATCATGGAGGGAGGTGCTGCGTAGCACAGCAGAAAAGTGAGTGTTGGAGTCACTGTTCATGACTTGACAGCGAGAAGATGGTTAAGAGGAGCAGGATGGCAGCATTTAAGGCCAAAATATTTGAAGATTTTCCACAAAAACAACATTAATTGTTATAATTTGGGGGCAATGGTCGGATTTGAATTCAAAAACCCCTATAAATTATGCGTGCTGATCCAACATAGAACACTTTGTGCCCTCAGAATTGCTAGTGAGATTTGTTGTCTGTTGCCTATGAATCAATCATATTGGGAGGATTTAGTCATAAGCCCTACATTTGCTAAGTTTTCTGAGCTAAATCAGAAGTTCATTCTAGAGAAAATTCTTGGACCAAGCCCTGTAGAAACTGTGAGTACTAGTGGCGATGTGGCCTCTAAAGGAGCTTCCATGGAGGTAGTAAGTATGGAAGCTCTGGCTCCTGTGCCTATGGTGCTGAGGTCGCCTAGGCCAAAACCTACCCCTAATAGAGAAACCCAAATAGCCAAGTTGAAAAAGGACAAGCTAAAAAAGCTAGTGCTAGTGTGCAAGTCCCCCAAGAAGAATACTGCAATGCAGAAACAGAAGAAAGAAAAGCAACTGGAGAAAGTCGTGGACCTAGAGGTGGAAGAAGGCCAAGGAGTAGAAGACATAGATGCTGAAGGAATGGAGCCCATCATCAAGCTACCCAAGTATATCCCTCTACAGAAGGGAAAGATGAAGATCACAAAGGACCTAGATTTGGAGAAGTTTACCATTTCCACAGCCCTACTACCTAAGCAGGTTCCTTTTGAAGGTCTGCGGCTCACGCGGAGCCCACTTTTGAAAATGGAGGATTGGGACCTCATGGATCACGCTAGGTTTCCACACTTAGCGACGAATAAGTACATGAGGTGTGTCTACTATGTGGAGTCGAGTGTTACTGCATTAATAATAGAGGAATGGGCCCACGGTGTCTAGAACTCAGGGTTACTTAATCTGTTGTGGGTGCCCCATTATCACCACACCCTAATTAACACAATTTGTGTGTGCCAGCTACTTATGTTCGTGCACCATGGTTGCCTATGGCTAGGAGGGCCTATACCCATCACATATATTCTCATTCACAAAATTATGCACCTATCGTATGAAGGTCTGAACCCGGCCAAGGAGTTTGTCAAAAAGATGAGGGAGAAGGACCTTGCAGAAAGAATGAATAAATATTACAAATTTGTGAAGAAGTCGCAAGGGTATTCAATCCTCTCTATCACAGATCCAGTGGTTCAATTGGCCTCCTAGATATTAGCAAGGAAGGTGATGATGAAATGTCTTGCCGATGAAATTTTGACGCATGTAGTTTCCTTGGCTACCCAGTGTGTGAAGGGTGTACAATTCAATTGGTCCAGGTACCTCTGTCAAGAGTTCCTGGAAAACTGCCGCGAAGCCCAGGATGAAACCAAGTCATTTCACTACGCTTGGATGTTATTTTCCATTGTACTTGTCGCGTGGGAATTGCCGAAGGATAGCCAGTTTCCTCCACTTGATGAAGGATTGCTGGAGGATAGCCAGTTTCCTCCACTTGAGGAAGGATTGTCGAAGGCAGCGCAATTCGCTTCCTTATGGGCTACAAAGGACCCCACGCGGATCACAGAGACGAAAATATTTTGGGTCCTTATGGAATCGATTCTTCGCATGGCCATCAACCAACGTCTGAGGTTTTCCCCAACCTTGTACACGTAGCTGTCAGCCTATGCAACATTCAAGGCTGACTTCCACAGAGTGTACATTCAAGCGCGGAAGGATCCACAGCAGAAATGGCATGAAATGGCTTGTAGAGTGGGGTGCCCCCTCAGACTTAGATGTTAGAATAAGCAAGGGCGCGGAAAATTGTGCAGCACAGAAGAGAAAGGAGGCAGCTAAGCAAGCTGCACATACACTCACAGAGAAAAAAAAAGGAAGCCACAAAGAAGGCTCAAGTGGAGCAAGAGTGCATTGCCAAGGAACAAGCATAGTAAGAATAGCACAAGTCACCTTCATCAGAGACAGAGGAGGAAGAACTTTTAGAGCAATGCGACAGTAGAGATGAGGGGAAGAGCACCCCATTTATTCTGAAGAAAAGTTACGAGTATAAGGAAGGTCCCAGGAAAAAAACAAAAGTCAGATAAGTCTCAGAAAGATACCATGGTTTTAACATAAAGTGATCTCGATGAGATCGAGGATAAAATCAGGGATACCACAACCGATGTGTTGTAGCAGTTTGAGTAGTTATACATTCAGATGTTGGGGAGCATCCAGAAGGATCTAAGCAAGCTGCAGATCTAGGGAAGAAGAATACAGGTGGGCACCGAACAAGTGAGTGCAAAACAAGCAAGCCTGGCACCTAGGACAAGCCAAGCAACAGAGTTGGTAAGGACCCTTGACCTCAAAACTATAGCATTGACAAATGGGTCCCTTCACACAAAAACAGTTGATGATCGTATCATACTCAGTACGATCAAGAACATTTCACTAAATAGAGTGGTGCTCTCCAATGAGACCCTCCATGCACTGCATGTAGGGGTGGTAGATGATTTGAGAACCTGAGAGCAATGCGCCCTCAACCTCATTAGCGAATATAGAGTGAACAATGAGCAGATGCTCAATGAAAAGACAGAGGCTCTAAAGGAAAAGGAGACGTTGTAGATGCGTAGTTCAGGACTGGAGTCAACAGTCATAAAGGAATGTAGGACATTGCCTGAGCTTCATATCCCCGAGGACACACAGCCAAAAGTAAAGATTATAAAACTAGTTGCTCGTGTGCGCGAAGCCAAAGTTGAGGTTGGTCGAGTTTAGTTTGAACTCAATATGAAGATCAAATAGTTGCAGTTAAATTTGCAGCCCACAACTCTACTTGAGGTCTGGGAGCAGCGCCGAGCCACAATCAAAGAAGGAATGGCTACTTTGGATGCCATAGTTGCTGACTGCACGGCGTTATTCGAGTAAACAATGGGGTTGGTGACTAATCTGCAGGAGGATCCAAACCTGCAGACACTAAATACAGAGGTCAGGGAGCTGTAGCGGTAGTACGATGAAGTTAGGGCAACAGCATGCTCCATAACACCAGCACAGTGCCTAGCCAAGTTATAGGAGGGAAAGCAACTCCTCGTGTAGGTAGAGGAAGCACAGAAGAAGGAGGACTTTCTAAAGGCCAGATTGCAACAATGGTTGGAAGAGGTTTATCAAGTCACAAAAACCATCCAAGATAAGCTTAAAGGCTTGCAATAAACACAACATAAAATTAGGTTGGTTGTAGAAGGACCAGCTACAGAAAATTTAGTTGAGGAAGTAAGGTAGGCAACAACTTAGAGTGTTGTCAAAGTCGCAGTAATCCAAGTGGAGCTGGGGGATCTTTGCAACAAGATCACAATGCTAGCTGAGTGACTCGAGGGCGAGTCACGATATTTGTGTTGGGGGCCTGTTGGGATGGGGTTCCCTAGGTCAATTTTTGGGTTAAGATAACCCAAGTTTTGATATATTTTTGTAACTAATGTAAAGTCCCCACAATTTGTGGATGCAGAGCGCATAGATGATTAGGATTCAAAGGGGTTTTGCCCCCTTGTTTATGTAAAGTTTGAGTTGGTTTTGAGATCCACCCATGGTTCACAGACCATGGGATTATATGAAAAAGGCTATAAGTAGGTGTGTCTTAGAGATTATAAGGGATATATTGTTGATATATGGGATGTAATGGGTCAATAGAAGAAAAGTGATAGCACAGAGCAATGGGTCAAATCGGAGAAGAAGGGCTCTGCAGCTGAGTGTGTAGAGGCCTAGGTAGAGTCTGCAGCTGAGTGTGCAGGGTAGTTTTGAGTCTGTAATCCTGAATTAAAGATAAATAAATAAAGTTACCGAAGAAATCCTATGTAATCCTATTTATTACTATTAATATTATATGTTGTCAATGAAGGATGTGTTTTATGAAATATTGGTTAAATGTTGCGCGATTCTACTGAATAAGTATTAATGATGTACGCAATGCATGTTTATGTATTTTCGTGAAGACTCTGATGCTTTCTCTATTGTTACGAATAAATTAAGTAAATCTATATGAACCCTAATTTAGGACTGCTTTGTGATGCGCGTAAGTGGATAGATTGACTATTAAAGGTCTGGGAAGACCAATTGTAGACCTTCACGAAGTTCTCGAGGCCATTTTTACTGAGTCACAGCAGTGAGCCCTAGAAATGTATCGATCTGCATGAAAGCATATCTAAATCACTAAAAGACATGACACTCATCTCTAGATGTAGAAACTTGGTTCTTTCATCCCCCCGTACTGCTTCGGGTGAGACTGTAGCCTGCACTACGCTGGTTTTTGCCGAAAGGGCTAGTAATGTAGGTATTTGTTGGTTGACACAACTAACTTTGAACCTGGTCAGGACCCCCTAAGCCAACAGTTGTCTATTGTGAAACAAGGACACAAAAAGTTGGGTCCCAAATCCCAATCGAAAAGATCACTAGTTTGGCGATAAAAATCCTCTTTTTCACGATTACCAGAGTGTCTAGATCAACGTCACTTCACTAGGCTTCATGACTCACAATGTTTCTAGTAATGGAATGCTTGAGAACGGTGGCCTGTACAGTGCTCTTAGGTAATATGAAGAGAAAACTTACATCTTGTCGATAGGGGAAGACCAAAAACATTGGTTATGGTACCATACTTTTCTCATTTTTCTTTGAGCGGATTTTGTTGGGTGTGTGATATATTCTATCCATGACTAGTCACATGCATGTGGGGGTCATAGGGGGGCGGAAGCCCCCCCCTATTCATTGTGCCAAGTGTAGCTCCCCCTATCATGGGGTTTCAGGGGAGTGACAACTCTCCAACACGGGGTCTAGGGAAGCGCCCCTGGAAATTTTTTTTGGACCCTATATTAGCTGCGCATACCTATCTATAGTTTTCTGCATAGGTTTTGTACATGGTTTTGGACATGGCAGTTTTCTGCCAATGGTATTTTGTAGATCTTGTCAAGGGAACTATAGTTATGTTCTAATCCAGGGTTGATGGATTGGGGCTTATTAATACTTCGAGATGTATATATATATATATGTATTGTAACATTGAAAGGAAAATAATGAAAAATCAATCTGGTAGTCCCAGTTTTGGGATCCAGGGGAAATCTTTGTGTATTCGCTTTATATTCTCGTCATTGTTTACCTTTTGTTTTTTTTTTTAGAATTCATCTGCAGGTAATTTATGTACATGGTTAAAACCTACATTTGGTATAAGAGTTGTTTTAGCTTCAAGGGAATGCCTTTGTTGTTGAGGGGTTTTGATTCGGCCTCTGGTAGACCCTATTTAGTGGGAGATTTGTGAGATCAATTCTTGTGGTGAAAGAAGATGGCGATAAGTGGAAAGATAGAGATCGAGAATTTTAAGGGTCAAAGTTTTGAGTTGTGGAAGCTCAAAATGGAGGATCCAATGGTGGATAAAGATCAGTGGATCACAGTAGATCCGGATACTAAACCAATGACAATGTCAGCAGAAGACTGCATGAAGTTTGATTGGAAGGAAAAGAGCACAATACAATTGTGTATCTCAGATTCAATATCGTTGAATGTATCAAGGGAGATATGATGAAGGATTTTTCGGTCAATTTAGGTATTTTTTACCAATATAAGTCTCTGGTAAACAAATTGTTCATGCGGAAAAAGCTATATAGATTGAGGATGAAGGATGGAGACTCAATGACGAAGCATCTGAACGCCTTTAATACTGTGGTAATCTATTTGTTATATGTTGATATAAAAATTTAGATGAAGATAAGTGCATCAGTTTGTTTTGACTCTACTAGATTCATGGGATAGTTTGGATGTTGCAATAGATAGCAATACAAGTACCTTGAAGTTTTATGAAATAGTCTCATTCTTGTTTTTAGAGCAGATGAGATGGAAAAATATGGAGAGCCAGAATGGAGATGCCTTGTCTGTATGAGGATAGTCCTAGAACATAAACAAAAATAAGTCCTCGAGTGAGAGATCTAAATCTAGAGGGAGATCTTAACCTCCAAGAAAACTTATAAAGGTATGTTGGAAATGCAGAAAGGAAGGGAACTACAAAAATGAATGTAGATCTAAATCTCCTAAGAAAGGAAAGGGATCTAATGATGCTCCTTCAACAGAGGTGAAAACCACCTCAGATAAAGATGGGGATGTGTACTTGGCTTCTTCTTCAAGTACACATGTAGATCATGAGGCATGGTTTATTGACTCATAGTTGATCCTTTCACTTCAGGTGTTCTCTTCCTGCATTGGACATAAATCTAAACTCAGTAAGAAAGATGGATGATGCAAGTGTAAAAATAGTGTTCGAGAAAGATACCTGTAAGATGGTTCGAGGAGCACTGGTATTTATGTGAGGAGTTCAGATTGGAACTATGTACAAGCTTCTGGGTGATACTGTTATTAATGGGTACGGAAAATATTTGTGAACTCTGGCACATCTTGGTCCCTTTGCTACCGTAGCATGGTCCAGTTTATGTATTTGTCTTCATAACTCCTGATAGGGTAATATTGTTCCTTGATGGCATCTCGGAAATAATGCCAAGTGGGTGCGGCTGAAAATAGCAAGGGTTCACTCTCGTCCTTTTGTTCACAGTAGGTTTCCCACTATTCCTTGACGTGTGGGTCAGCTTTGAGAAGTGAAAAAGTAATCTTTTCCTAATTGGAAAAGTTGAACTGAAAAATATCCTTCTAATAGATTTAACCATTTATCTACAATGTCTGCATCTATCAGGCCTTCGAATATTAGAATATTGAAGTTAACTTGTACCTTAAAAGGAGTGGCGCTTCCAAAGTGGTTGTTGGATGAAGATGCATCATCTGTGGGTAGCCGTCAAAGGATTTGGGAAAAATTATCCATCATCATGTCCCTCTGTTTCTCAAGGGCTTCCTTGAACAACATTTTGAAAGGATCTCCTGACCCCTTGTCTTTATTTTCTTTCGCCATGGGAGGTTGTCATGTTTTGCGAGGTTGATCTTGTAATGGTTCAACCGGATCAAGCCCTAACTCCTTATACCCTTACCTCATTGCGGACATGTAAAGAAAAACAAATAAAGAGCAGACCACTCTGTTACCACTAATCCAAACTTAAATAGGAATGCAACAACTTACATATATAATCATAAACAAAGATATGCAGCAGAAAAAAACTTCATTTCATTAATAGAAAAATATTGAACTCTGCTTACAAACATAATGGAAATAAGATAGCTCGGGCGATGGTAGCTTATATCTTAGAAGCAATGTGGCAGCTACATGCCTCTAAATTGTGTTACAATGAGGCTCAAGGGCCTATTTATTATTGGAAAACATGAGAAAACACCAAACAACCAAAACCCTAACCCCAAGAGATGTAACACCAAGAGTTTGTAGGCCCCGTTGGGGTTAGTTGGACAGCCAACTTTCGAGGTCATAACTTGGTCATATTATCTTCGTTTGGTGGGCAAGATACCTTTTTGGAAAGGTCTCGCTGAGTACTAAAGGTTTCACCACATGCCCCTACCTACGGTTACGGGTTTACTGCAAACCCCAATAAATGTTGAAATGGCAACAAGAAATTGCTAAAAATAGCAGTTTGGGTACCAGTGCTGGATTGGGCAACAAGGAATGAAAAATGGAAGTGCTAAAAATAGATGTTCTATTTTTAGCAATTCAGTGTGGATTCCTATTTTAGTCAGTCCCTAGACTAGAAATAGGAAGTAAAATTTGAATTTGATATTAACAACAGTTTGTAAATTAATTAATTAATTCAGTTTGAGTTAATTAGTTCAGGAATTATGAACTTAAAGTCTATGTGAGGACATGCAACAGTTTCTCCTTTGATTGAGGGATTTAACCATCAGTTAAAGGATGAGGATGAGTTGTAATTATGAGTTGTAATTAGTTGGCTCAGTTAACTGAGTCAAGTCCAGTTAGATTAATTTAAGAAGTTGTTAAATTAATGAGATTCAATTTGTTAATGCTTGCTTGCATGTAACAACTAGTATTTTCAAATAATTGAAGATCCACTCATGGATAACTCATGCATGTCAGTGCAGACAGAGACCTAGTTGAGATCAGATGGAGGGACAGTGTACTATCAGTTGCTAGGATATTCCTTGTGAATATTCCTTGCATGCAGAAGGAATATTATTCCTTATGGATTGCATAGTTGGACCTGAGGTTACAGCAGATATGATGTGGCCAATTCACACATGTTATGACATTGGACTCCAATCAAAACTGCACAAGGAAATAGGAGCTTGGAGGACTTGTGGAGCCTATATATACAGGCCTAGATAGTCCATGAGCTACATCATCGGAGTATAGAGAGAGAAGGATAGCTTTTGAGCTGATTCTTTTTGTATGTTGTTGAGGATTTCCACTTGATTGATAATACAGAGATGGGGTTTTAGGCTGGTGCTTTCCCCAAGTTATATCTTCTGTGTTATGGTTGATTACTTCTCATTCTTAGTTATATTTGTTCATGCTTGATGTTTCTCATGTTAAATTAAGCTTCCGCAAAGTTTATGGTAGATGTAGATCTAGTATTATGCTTTAGTACATAGCATATATCAGTTTGATCTGCAGATGAAATTTCTACATGATATCAATGAGCTAACTGATTTGTAGAGAAAATTCTACATGGTATCAAAGCATAGGTGTTCAAGTAGAGAATTGTATACAGAGTGAAAGAGAAGTACGAAGTTTAGTGTTCTTGATATAGATATCGAGTTCTTATCACATTTCAGATTTCATCAATGGCGTTCTATGGTTTGAGGCTTGAGTATGCACTGGATGGCAGCTCAAACTATATATCCTGGAAGGATCACATGGAGGTAGTATTATAGGATAACGGGGTGAAGGACTTCATTGATCAAGAAGTCCCCAAGCCCTCAGGATCTAATGCCCAAGAGTTGACAGAATGGAGGAAGTGTGTGGCTAGAGCTAGGAGAATCATCCTCGAGGGAGTTTGAGATCACATAATCTCGAGCCTCCATGGGAAGGAGACTCCATTTTCGATGTGGAAAACGTTGAAAGATTTTTATCAGAATAGCAATGATCAGAGGAAGCTGGAACTAAAGGAAAAACTTTGAAAGATCAAGTGTGAAAAGGATGACATGATCTTTATGTATCTAAACAAGCTCACCTCATGCAGGGATGAGCCTGGAAGTGTAGGGATCGTGACAGCTGATGATGACATGGTGAGTCTTGCACTCCTCGGTCTTCCTAGGAGTTGGCATAGCTACCAAGACTCGGAAAATGGAAGAGAGAAATTGCCAGATTGGGAACGACTTTGGTCGGATTTGATGTAGGAGGAAATAAGAAGAAGTACCAGAGATGGTTCTTCATCTATGGAGGATGAAGAAAATTGTACCTTAGCGAGTAAGGAAAAGAAGGGGAAGGAGAAGGTTTCTCTTTCCGAATCCAGTTCTTCCCATGGGGGGAAGAAGTTTGACAAATTGAAAGTGTGATGCTTTCATTGTCATGAGGTGGGCCATTTTGTTACAAATTGTCCACTGAGGAAATCCAATAAGGGATTCGGGGAAGGATCTGAGCATGAGGCACTTGCTTCACAGTTCAAGTTGGATTTCACACTCTTCGCATGCATGGTTTCATCCATGGTGGGAAGTGGTTGGTTTCTTGATATTGGAGCTTCTTTACACATGATCGACGATAAGAGTTTGTTCAGTACTTTGGTGGAGAAAGATAGTTGTTATCACTCAGGTTGTCCTTATGGTCAGCTTAATAAGGATACGGCCGAGGTAACCACAGACCAACTTTAGACTGCAGATTCTAGCCCACCTGCAGTCAGAGAGGGCTCTCTCTTTCTGATTTAACTTTGTTGAAAATGATTTTAGGCTAGCTATTGAGGTTAGGGGGGTTTTGTTTTGATGTTGGTGGGAAGATTGATATTTCCAGGTAGAGAGGCAAAACATAGACTGGTAAGTTTCAAACCATTAGGCATGGAGTCGAGGAGGAAGACTGGTGGTGCATTTTCTTGGTTACAAGAGAGAGATATGGAGCAAAATAGCTGCACATGAAACAATATTTCAGATTTAAAGGAAGGAATGAATGCTAAGGAATGAGAGGCAATTAAGAATCTCTCGTTCAGCTTAACAGAGGAGAAGGGAATGAGCCTTATCTAGGGGCAGCAAAGAATCCCTAGATAAATGGCAAACATAGGTGAATTAGGGTAAATATGAGCCAGAAGGAATTCATATTCATTACCAATTCATTCAGTTGAAAACATAAATAAATAGCAGAAATTGAGCTTAGAGTGTAGTCAAACAAATTCTAAACTAATCTTTCTTTCTGCTATTTAGATGGCGATATATGAACAGATAACAATGTAAACAGAGGTAAGAGGCACTTATTGATTCATTTTGCAGCACATGAATTTGACATTCAGTCTCCAGAAACCATTAACAACATAACAGACAGTCGTTCTTCAGACTTTCTGCAATCTTTGATTATAGAAAATAAGTCAGGTATACAATGCGAGTCTCTAGTGAAAATTCTCAACCCTCCAACCCTTAGAACAATATAGAGGGCGGTATATATAGGGAAAACTTCTCCAAAATTTGTGTATTAGAGTTTGTCCTAATAGGTCTGAAATAAAATTTGTACTTTAACCTAATCCTATCCAGAAATAAATGAAAGAAAATATTTTGGGTTGCGCTGAGGGCAGCCATATCAAAACGGAGTAAATGTGTTGTCCTCGGTGGCTTGGTGCGGTGCTTTTTGAAATAAATGTGCATGGGTCTCCGCTCATTGGTGTTCGACGGCATTAAAAGGCATTAACTGTGATTTGAGAGCTGGGATGGGCTCATACTGCTTGATTTGACTTTGCTGGGTGCCATTCAATGTTAACTTGCTTTGCGAACTGGAGGATTTCATTTAAAAATGTTCAACTAATACTCTTTGCCGCTTCCTTGATGTGCTGTGGTGCTGACATTTTCGAATCAAAATTTAATGGCAGCTGTTCGGCCTTCTGTCTCCTTTAGAACTGTCTTTGCTCCTTTCTGAATGCTTCGCGAAGAAAAATAGGTCATTCTATGCCTTTCGGGCTTGCTGGGGGCTGCGCGATGAGGGGCTTTCCATTTTGGCTCATTTCCCGTAGCCATGCGCGATTAAGCGCTAATCACGCATGAAAAACTACCTCGGAACTTGAATCCGAGCTTCCTAAGCATGATTTTCTCCTTCGCGCCAAAAATGATGATGACGTCAGCATGGTGGGATCCAGTACGGCGGATGACGTGGCAGGATGACGTCAGCAGGGTGACGTCAGCATGTACGGATGTGACGTGGCGGTACGGCAGGTCTGATGATGTGGCAGTACAGTGGCAGCTACGTGGCAAGGGTGACTCGGCCAGAGGCCGACGCATGCAAGTGACGCATTAATGGTGATGTGGCGCTGACATAGGAGGGCAAAAGGTGGTAAGTGGTTTCAGGCGCACCGCCTTTGCACTGGAGCGGTTTCAAGGGAGGGGGCTCCGCCACAGCTCGGAGGGCGACGCGTGGCGGGAGTACGGCAGGAATATCGCCCATCTCCTGGACGCTAACCTTTAGGCGGCTTGGGAGATGGGAAGGCCCGCCCACCGTAGATCGTGGGTGCTTCAGATCGGACGGCTGGCGGCAAGGACGAGGCAGCGGATGAATAAGGACGGGGCGCGGAATATTCAAAATTTAATACAGTGCGGAAGGGGGGGAAACTTTGGTTTTGAGGGTTTTATGGGTTTATACAGGCGGGGGAAAAGGAAACCTAATGCTTAATAAAACTTTAAACATAACCTTTTGTACAAATGACTGCGAAGGCGTAAAATTACAGGGTTTTGAGGATAGAGAGGAGGGTAGAGGCTATTGGTTTAACCAGAGGTTTAGGCTAATCCCAATTTTATGACACGGATGGGTTCAAAATAGTCCCAGATGGACTACTGTGTCCCAGAACTGATGAATACATAGCTATAGTGCTATAAGGTGAGATATGTACATAGGGGAGTTACTTCACATAGATTTATTAGGGCGAGGGAAAAATAGATAGGGATTTACATAATAGAGTTAGTAGTTAATATGAAAATGATGAGAAAGCGCTAAGGTAAGAGACCTTAGGCTATTGGGGGGGAATAGAAATTGTAATAGAGATATGAATGCCTCTAAGTAAAACAGATCTGTACTTAGGCAAATGATATGGAATATGATGAAACTAAGAGGCTCAAGCAGATCTTGACCTCTTTAGGGAAGTTAGTGAGTGATTTGGGAAAGAAGAAGGGGGAATTAGTACTGTCTAGCTTGAGCTCTTCCAGATGAAAGACTGCATCATGACTGTGATCTGAAAATATATGACACTTTGAAACACAAAATTGATCATAAATCATCATTCTGCAACCTCAAAAACTACCTACCCAGCCTACCTTTCTAGCATTTTTTCTTCTTTTTGGTTTGGGTGCACTTAGACTTGCAAACCCAGCTTTACAAATTTTATTTTTTCTGTCCTCCTATCTAAGTCTACACTTATTTCTGCCAAGGGCCTAGATTAAGCAATTGGGCTCCTTTGATTCTCTACCTATCTACAAATCTGCCAAGATTAAGCTGTTTGGACAGATATCATTCTCTATATTCTAAGACAAGAAATTGAAACCTGGGGAGGCCAAGATTAAACTGTTTGGCCTACCCTTAATAGAAAATTTTCAAAAAATGAAATGATTTATCAAAATTGGAATACAGCAGTAGCATTTGGACTAGCACACTTTCATGGTATCTTCTTTAGCTTCTTCTAGAAATATGGAACACTGCAGCATGAAAAGTATGACATATTTGGCATGTAAAAATGTCAATCATGAAAGATGAACACCTGTTGCAACAGGAGGCTAACAGTGGCTCCACTTGGGGATGGATTTTCCTTGTGAAAAGCCAAGAACAGCAGGTCAGACTGCCTTGATCTTCAATTATTTGTTGTAGACTGGAAACTTCTTTGTAGTGGTTGTCAAAAAATATAAAACTTTGAAATATAAACAATTCTCTCCTCAACTGAGCTGCAGTGAACTGTGTAGCAACGCCTGCTTTCTTCTGCGTGCTTGATAATTATGTATAATATTGCTGGGGCATATCCTTTTAGAACAATCTCCGAACATGGATCAAAACTGATGTGTTTACCTTGTTTTTGCTTTGCTGAGATTAGTGTAGAGACAGAGCTTTGCAACTGGAATACTTGCATTGGTTGTGCTTTAGAAAATTTCTGCTGCTCCTTTAACCAACGGTCTGCTTATATAAAAATGAACGCAAAGTGCTGATATATACAAGTATTATTGTACAACAGATATATACAGAAGTGCATTGTATCCCTTAAAAGGGATCATGGTAATGTTTCAGCATACGGCCATTCACAGGGCCTTCTTCAGCAGTGCTGCCCTCTACAGATTTGAGAAAATATGTGTTATTTCCCTGAACAGCAGAAATAACAAATGGCCCTTTCCATAAAAAATCAAACTTTGCATGTTTTCCCTTGTCATGTCATAAATGCC
>Ga0181465_100408_pt1 | contig 16838 bp, 18 predicted proteins | sample InSIn3gowninarea_FD_119076 | JGI IMG/M metagenome (GOLD analysis project Ga0181465, IMG submission 119076) | Clean room microbial communities from NASA Spacecraft Assembly Facility at Jet Propulsion Laboratory, Pasadena, California, USA -... ... | reverse complement strand
TGTATCTATATGTGTATATATATGGACTTAACCACGGCCCAGGGGATCGGCAACATGCGATTGCGATATCGCAATATCGCATCGGAGCTATGCAAAGGAGTAGGGCTGATAATAACTATGACTGTGATAGCCAGACCCAATAAATTTATGAAAGATATTTGATAATATTTCAAGTCCAGAGAAAGGGATTTTTCAATGTAAATCGTATTTTCATTAAATAAATGAAATACAAAGGATAAAGTGTTGATGTGATGAAATCAGACCCGAAAGGGTTTATTAATGCTTCTGTATATTATTTCAAGTTCGATATGAGTGGGATTTTCATGTTTTAATTTATTTTTAGATACAAAGGGAAATCATGATACAAGCGGGATTTCGGGCGGGTCGAAGGCAGTAAATGGTTTTGGTCAGGCTCTGCCTAAGCCCATACATTGGTTGCCACGTGTCCAGGCCCTGGAGAGAGAAAACCATCCTTTTCGTGCAGTTAACCCCCATACAAATGGGCTGCCCAAAATGAACCTCAGCCGTTGGATCCAGATCTCCTAGATCAATGGTGAAGATGCGATAAGTGATATAAAGGTGGACTTGATAGGAGTTATTAGGTGGAATCATAATGTTTCAAGTCCGATAAACGATAGTTTGGTGAATTTTCATAGGTTTGAATGTTTTTCTCTGTGTAAACAGAGAACAGTTATTTCAAGGATTTCAAAGGTCCGATGACCCATTCTGTTAGAGAATAGGTGGCCACCATCCCTAAAGGCATTTAAAAATGATTAGTAATGCTCAAAGGGGGATTTGAGTGGGCAGAGGTCGGGAAGCCAAAGAGCCCGAGAAGGAGAAATGAATAGACAATGCCAGTTGACTTTAAAGCCACAGATTGACAGAGATAGAGGCAAGCAGTGCTGAGACAGAGAGGCAACAGAGACATAGAGTTAGTGAGGAGAGTCTGTGTACTCAAAACGACTTGGGGGATCCAAGTAAACCCTTGTTGTTTGCATCTGTGTGTGAGACTCAAATTGAGCTCACTTCTATAAAACTCTATTTTGAAGACATAATAGAGAGGTCACCTATGAAGGTTGGACCAGGGGACGTAGCCCAGGAGAGTTGGGTGAACTCCTTATTAAACTTGTTGTGTTTATGTGTGTTTGTCTATTATGTTCTTTAACTGCTTCATTGTCTATGTATTTCGCAATCTTATTGATCCATTGCACAAAATAACATAGGAAAATCCATGCACATGACTCTGTAATACCTTAATAATTGTCTAATATCTCATTATCAGATCAAGTGGTATCAAAGATTTAGGTTTGCTAAGGTTAGACAAGCTTGTGCTAGATTGTTGAATGCTAACTAGGTCAAAAGCTCAAACTAGGAGAAGGAGAACTTGTCAAGACTAATCCAAAAATTGGAAGAGTCTATCCTAGGAGGATGATGGCAAAACAAACCTCATCAGAATCAGACTCTTAGTTCATGGACAGTTTCATGAGCATGAGATCCATGGTGTAAGAAATGTATAGAGAATTTAAGAAGGGCCGAGGTGAAAGCACTTCAGCACCTCAAACAGAAAAAGGAGCAGAGAAACCTCTTCTAGATGGCCATCTAGAAGGCAAAGAGAAAGAAGAGAATCCCTCTCCATCATCTACTCCATCATCACCATCCCCATCATCTTCTTCACATAAAACTAGCCCTGAAAAGAAAACTAAGAAAACTGTTGTGATTAAATTAGATGTAAAATTTGATTTACCAATTTATGATGGTGAATTAAATGCAGAAAAGCTAGATAACTAGATTAGACAGATTGATGTATATTGTAGGGTGCAGAACATCAATTAAGAAAGGAGAAATATTCAGCTGGGTAGCCTTCACCTTGGAGGAACTACCCTAGTGTGGTGGGAAGGCAAGACACAAGCTAATTTAAAGAAGCATGGTAAAATTATTTTTACCTGGAATGGATTTGTTTCTTCCATTAAAAAACAATTCTATCCACTAGCTTATATGCGACAAGAAATGATGAGTTGGCAAACTCTTCGCCAATTAAAGGGCCAAAGTGTACAAAGTTATACCTAGGAATTTAGAAAAAGAGCTTTAATTCTAGGCATTTCTCGAGACTCACATGAAACTTTTTTGAAGTATATAGGTGGTCTACATAGCTATTTGAGGCACACCATTCTCATATTTAACCCCACTAGCATAGATGAGGTATCCATTCAGGCTACACATCTAGAGGCTAGAGGCAAGAATGTGACCTAGAGATTGGGGGATCATCAAAACCCACTGCAAGAAAGAACAAGGAAAAGAAGAAGCAAAAATGGAAGGAGAGGAAGAAAAACACTGTACAGAAAGACAAACCTTCATGCACTCGCTGCAAGAAGGATGGGCATGATGATGAACACTACTGGTCTTTGCATTCGGAGCTGAAACCCAAGAAGTTCGGTGGTAAGAAGAAGAAGATTGTTGATGTTGTTCAAAAAGATTTGGGGTCAGACTCAAGTGATGAAACAATAGCCACAACCACAGGTATAAAAGGTTACCCGCTTTAGAGAATGCAGTGATCAAGAAGCAGGTACAAGAGCTACTTGATAAATGGTTCATAAGGCCAAGCACATCACCATGTGGATCTACAATTGTGTTGGTCAGAAAGAGAGATGGTTTGTGGAGGATTTGCATTGATTACAGAGCACTAAATAAAATAATGATCAAGAATCATTATCCTCTTCCTCGCATAGATGATCTATTAGATCAGCTGAAAGAATTTGTTTACTTCTCCAAGTTGGAGTTGTGTAGTGGCTATCATTAGGTCAGAGTAGCAGAACAAGATGCATGGAAGCTGCTTTCAAAACAAAGCAAGTGTTATATGAATGACTAGTTATGCCTTTTGTCTTAACTAATGCTCCTGCCACTTTCATGAGGGTTATGAATGATATACTTAGGCCTTTGATGATATTTATACGACATTGTTTTTTTCAGTAAAACATGGGAAGAACATTTAAAGCATGTAAAGAAGACTCTAGATGTTTTGATAGGAGAAAATCTCTCTATGAAGTTATCAAAATGTGAATTTGGAAAAACATCTTTGAATTATTTGGGTCATATTGTAGGGGGTGGTGAATTGAAGATAGATCCCTCCAAGGTTGAAGTCAATGTGAACTGGCCTAAACCCAAATCTGCTACAAAAGTTAGGAGCTTCCTAGGAGCAGCACAATATTGGAGAAAGTTTATTGCTAACTTTTCCTTGATTGCAGCTCCCTTACATGCTTTGACAGGATTGAACAAGGTGTTTTAGTGGGGAGGCAAACAACAGAAAGGTTTCGACACCTTGAAAGAAAAGATTAGTACAACACTAGTACTAGCATTGCCAGATCTTCAAAGACCATTTCAGATTGAAACAGATGCCATTGACTATGCCATGGGAGCAGGGTTGATGCAACATGGTAAACCCATATGTTATCATTCTGAGACATTTAATTCTGCAGTAGTTAATTATTCCACATATGATAAAGAATTGTACAGAGTGTGAAAAAGTGGAAACATTACCTAATGGGCAAAGAAACGATTATACATATTGATAATCAACCGCTTCAATATTTTCACTCACAAACTAAATTGTAGGAATAAAGATGCTATAGGTGGATGGGTTTTCTACAACAGTTTCATCTTGTCATCAGATATAAGAAAGGCATACACAATAAGGTTGCAGATATGTTATCCAGACCAATTATAAATGCATCTACTATACTTAATTATAACTCAGTATTGCATGAAAGCTACATTGAACAATATGCACAAGATGTAGATTTTAAAGATGTATATGCAACTTTAAGTCATGGCAAACAAGTAGAAGAATTGGATTATCATGTTAATGACCAAATCTTGTATCATTTGGGAAAGTTTTGCATTCCTAGAATTGAAAGAGTTAACATAACCTGAGAAGCACATACTTCTCTAATATCACGTCTTTTTGGTGTAAGTAAAATAGTTGCACACCTGCAAAGATTATGTTATTGGCCAAGAATGCATGAAACAGTTTCTAGATATATTAAAGGGTGTACCATTTTTGTTAAAAGAAAGCCCAACAATAGAAAACTAGGCTTCTACACTCCACTTCCAGTTCCTTCTCATCCTTGGGAAAGTGTTTCCGTGGACTTTGTTGGGAGATTGCGTAAGTCTAGAAAAGGACATGATTATTTATATGTTATTGTGGACAGGTTCAGCAAAATGTGTATTTTAATACCTTGTAACAAGCATATTACAGCTGAACAAATAGCAAAGTTATTCTTTCACCATGTTTGGGTTCATTTTGGGTTACCCACTTCTATTATATCTGATCGAGATTCCTGATTTGTTGGGAAGTTTTGGTCAAGTCTATGGGATTTGATGGACACTGGATTGAAAAAGAGCACAACATTTCATCCACAAACATATGGCCAAACAGAGGTGATCAACAGGACAGTGATCTAATTGTTCAGGGGCTATTGCAGCAAGCATCCCAAGCTTTGGGAGAGACATTTATGTTATGTGCAACATGCTTACAACCATGTCGAACATTCTTCTACATAGAGATCTCCTTTTGAGACTTGTTTTGGTTTTACACCAAGGTCTCCATTGGATTTTTGTCTTTAGTAAAGACATAGCCATTTGTGGACTCAGTGATGTCGACAAAGAAGCCAAGCTCATTGAATAGATCCAAGAAATTCACCAGGAATTGCAGGAACAAGTGGAAAAGAGCCAAGACAAGTACAAGGCAAGGCATGATAAGCATCGAATTGCGCATAGCTTCCAAGTTGGTGATCAAGTCTGGTTGTACATCAACAAAGACAGAATGCAAGGTGAAGGTAAGAAGATGAAGCCAATAAGGTATGGGCCTTTCAAGATACTTGAGAAAATTGGTGAGAATGCTTTTCACCTTGATTTGCCAGTTTACATTCACATCTATTCAAAAGTTAATGCAGAGAACTTGAGACTATTTGAATCTTTTTGAACAACATCAACAATCTTCTTCTTCTTACCACCGAACTTCTTGGGTTTCAGCTCCGAATGCAAAGACCAGTAGTGTTCATCATCATGCCCATCCTTCTTGCAGCGAGTGCATGAAGGTTTGTCTTTCTGTACAGTGTTTTTCTTCCTCTCCTTCCATTTTTGCTTCTTCTTTTCCTTGTTCTTTCTTGCAGTGGGTTTTGAATGTTTAGAAGACTTAGAGGGTTTTCTAGGATCCATTTGGTTCAGTTAGCTTTTGCTATGATAGCGCACTCTTCAGATGTGGCATTAGGATGCTACAAACCATTTGCGATCCTGTCCATCCGGTAGATTCATATTAGCTTCGCGAATCGTGCATTTCAGTCTCTAATCCAACTCCCAAGGAGTCTCGCCTGGTAACGTCATGATCTCTTTCAATCCAATGATCAACTGTGCTTCATAGTTTGGCATGATAAATTCTTTGTTTAGCACTGCTTGGATATCAGAAAATCCCATATTTGGATTATCATTGGAGTGCTTAATATATACCAGGTCAGCGTGCGGTCCTGCAGGGCACTAACCAGTGTCGCTTTCTTTATATTGTCATCTGTAAGTCCTCGCGCTTCCCATACGGCTCTTACAATGAACCAGAATTGGTCCAGATCCTCATTTCCCAATCCCTTGAACATAGGGAACTTCACTGTGCTTGCCATATTGAATTGCGGTTGTGGTGGAGGTGGTACGGGTGAAGATGGAGGGGATGGTGGTGAAGCTGGTGGTAGTGTGGGTGGAGGTGGTATTTACGGAATTCTTTGCCTTATCAGATGGATCACACTTCACGGTGAGACCTTCGCGAGGTCTTCCTCGTCCCCTCACAAAGGTGAAATCAAGGGGCTAGTTTTTGGTCCGTTATTTCCTTCGTTCTTGTAAGTTTTTCCACTTCACGTAGACCCAAACATCAAGGTAACTACATAACCCTCTTTTCTCACAATAGCATTTTAATCCAAGTATTCAAATACTTTACGTACTTACCTCGTTGTCCTTTGAGAAAGCGTCACTCTACCTCACTATAGCTAACCGAGGTGTCAACCACGAACTCAGTAATGAATCCTCCTATAATCCGATTGAGCCAATGATCAATAGCGCGCGTGATCTTATCCTCCATTGCTTCCATCCTTCTTACTAGTTTTGGGGTCCATACAATAGGATTGTCGAGTTCCCACCTTCCTTGGCTATTGTTACAAATCCATTTGGGCACATCAACCCCAACTTAGAGATCAGTACTATTAGGGCCCATCAAACCCTAATTCAATTGTTACATGCCGTAATGAAGTCAACCATCAGAATTCCTCCTTCCCAAGAGATTCCATGATTGAAATAATCCAAAACTGCCTATAAGAAGAGCACAGGTAGGCCTTTAACAAGGTGCACTACAATGCAACCCATTACACTGCAAGTGTGTATGGCAGCGCACTTGAGCCCTCTTTGGCCTGTACTGGGCAAATTTGAGCGAAATATGCATTGGGGTTTGGAATATTCTTATCCATAGGATGCCTGTAAAAGTTTCCCAAGGCTATCCACTCCTTTGGGCTCAAAATTGGATGAGGGAGGAAGTTAAGGAAGATCAATCCCTTTATCTCTTCCTCCATGGAACAAAATCCTAAGTTTGGGAGGACATTCATTGTCACCATTTATGGCATAACTTCCTTCATTCAGCTATAAAAAGACCACTCATCTAAGTGATTAGGGGCTGGAAATCATTGAATTATAGGGAGATGATGTTAGTATGAGACTTGAGTTGGTTTCAAGTATTGTAATGATCTCAAAATGTCTTGGTTGTTATGAGGAGAGGATGGGAATGAACTGGAGGAGTGACACTAAATCAAGCAAATTGGGTTGCAACTCTTCTTTTTACTTATGAAGTGTTCAAAGTTTTTTCCATATGTTTGTATTGTTTATTGATGCTTTCATATGTGTAATATGTACCTGATTCCATTCTATGTTTAATTAATAGATCATTATCATATGCTTTGATCAGTTCTTGTCATATGTCTGTGTGCAGGTAATTTTCAAGAAAATTAAGTACGGAAAGGAGCGACAAAATTGGTCAAGGGAGATAAGGAGTATGTGAAAGCTTCAGGTAGGCTTCTTTATTGTCTTATTTAATCTACTAGTTATAGAAAAAGTAGAGAATGCTTTGCATTGTTGTTCTAGACTTAGCTACTTGTCTAGGGGTTTAAGCGTTTATCCGTAGACACTAAAACTTCCAAAAACAAATTGGTGACTCCACTAGGGATCGATTATCCATCTTAGTAGCTTATCAGCCTCTTAAGACATTTTTACATATTGTACTTGTGGTCATTGATTAAATTTCAGTCTTATTTCATGGAAAATTGAGTCAAAACTATGTCAAATTCCCTTCAAAAATGGCTTATTGTCACTAATGTAGCCCAGTGAAGGACACAGTGTGTTGCAATGCACTTCCCACATAGAGCCAGTGCACTGAAGCACACTGTCTATCACAGCAGCTTGCGCTGATCCCTTGATGGTTAGCTTCCCATCTAGGAGTTGAAGTTTTTTGCTAGTTTTCTCCTATTTGAATGATTTGCTGAATGTCAATGAAGTCTTGTCTCTAAAAATAGTTTTTCATCTCCTTAGCTAGCCCTACTTAGACTAGGATTGATAAATGTTTCTTATGCATTTACTTTGTCATTTTCAATCTATAGTCGAAAGTTAGTTTTTTGGTTGATTGATCTTTATCGAAAGAAAGTGTCATAAAATCGTCTTTTCCTTCGAAAATTGAATTCTCGTAAAGTCTTCATTCATGAAAGATTGATTGATTGATGTGTGCACATGATTATTATTTTTGTTGAAAGCATCGTAATTCCTCATTTCTTTGAAAACGAAATTGTCGTAAAGTCTTCCTTTCCTTGAAAAGAAATTGTCACAAAATCGTCATTTTTATGAAAAGAGTTTATTGATCGATTGTGCATTAATTTTCCTTTTTGTTCATTCACATTAAGGGAAATTTAAAAGAAATACATGAATGTTGCACTGAAAAAGTTTGTGAATGCTTGAAAGGAATAGCTAGGGAAATTGCATTAGATGTGCTCTTTGCTCTTTTTCAAAAATTTGATTGCTCTATCCCTAAGTAGCTAGGATTTCATTGTTAAATTGAATTGAAAGAATGCTTATCATGATAGTTGCGTTTTAGGAATTGCAAACATACATCATGTGGCAAACCTTGAAAGGAAAATTCTAAAGAATATCAACTTAAAATTTATTTGAATTTACCTAATGGAGCATTGTCACCTAACGAGAACATTTAGTGGTTCTAGGCTAGAGACGTGTTCCAGCGTCGTAAAATAAAGCAGCTATCGCTAACTTGTCTACAATACATCTCAAGTGTGATACCTCATTCCATGTACGTGAGTATATCGTAGCTCGTCCACATACCTTTGGGTATATCGGGCAGTGTTACAGTATGTAAAGTATATGGGAATGCTCTCACTGTGAGGTTTTGCATTAGACATCGCTTATACGGATTGGGCCTCCACGTACTTTTAGGTATATATGGGAGGAAAAAACTAGGTTGCTATCCATCCTTAGGTAACCAAGTCGGCCACCTTGTACACTGTGATACACCAAACACAATGTTCGAGGAGATTTCTTGCCTGTACTTCTCGGTTTGTCGAGAGGTATTTTACAATTCACAGTTACTTGGTAAACCTTTTCCCTAGATTATCCCTCTTTTGTTTTGTTATGTTACTTTGATTAAAACATATTTAATTGACCATGAATAACATCCTCCACGCTCGCTCCTTAGTTGATCTTAGGTTGAAACATATGGCGACAAATACGGAGTCCACCGATCAAGGAATCCCTTTTGATGGGAATCCTAGTCCTTTTCCTCCTTTTGGAAATATTGGTTCTCCATAGATGGCTACATTTTCCCTTCCAGGATTTACCATTGGCATGCCAGTATGGTTGTTTTCAACCTCCTTGGTTCAAAATGTCGTGATTTCTCTGTAATCGAGTACACCTCCAACTGGATGAAATCAACCTCCAGTTGATCCTAAAGTTGACCCTTTGCCTTCTTCCTCGGTTGTTTCTTCCTCCCCTTCTTCTTCTTCGCCTGGTGAAAGTATTGGTACTAGTAACCAAGTGGCTAAGAAGAAGAATAAAGGGAAGAAGAAGAAGAAGAAAATTTAGGAGAGGGGAAACCAAGCAACCATTGCTTTGAATGCAACATCTGATGAGAAACTATCCATCAAGCCTCATAAAGTTAAATATCCATGCAAACTTTGTGTGAGAGACCATGTTCTTCGAAATTGTCCTGATATTCCTCAGATCTTAGAAGAATGGTCTTCTCGTTCACATCATCCTATGTCATCAACTTCTACAGATCATATTGGTGAAACACCATCAACTAGTGATAGTATAGTTCATGGAAAGAAGGGTAAAGTTAAGTTTCCATGAAGGTTATGTGAAGGGAATCACCCCATTCACCTTTGTCCCTATCTGGATGAAGCCAAAAGAGTGTTGGATAACCATCCTTCTTCACTGCAGTGACTTCCATCTAGTTACAGGAAACTCTCCCTAAATCCTTCACTAGCTGATGAATTGACTGACCAAAATCAACTGTCGGTCAAAACCACTTTCTCTGAAAGTGAATCTTATGAGTCTATACCTGACCCAAATCAATAGGTCAAGGTAACAGTTGACCCGATTTCACCTTCAGCAAATCATACCTTTCCCGAAGAGAGTGAATATGATACCACTCAAGTTCTTTTTGTTTCTTCAAATTCTAATGAGCTTGGGGGCAGTCCTCCTGTTACATCAAGACGGAAAGAAAATCCTCCAGTTCTCATAACTCAAGGGGTTAATTCTCTCTCGTTTCTACAGTACCCCCTCCAAGTAGTCTAGTCACATCCTTTGATTGGAATCGACTAGCAGGATCCTATCTTCCTTCTTATGTGCCTTTCCAGATTATAGTACAAGTTTGTAATATGATTGTATCTGGCACTATTATAGATGAAGGTGCATCAATGAGTATCCTTTCCTCAACTTGTTGGCAAGTGCTCGGTTTGCCGCCACTTGTGCCTGTTACCCAGAATATGTTGGCTTTTAATAGAAGAACCAGTCAACCATTAGGGATCTTCCCTTAGTTACCTATTACTTTGGGAGGAAAAATCATTTATCTGAATGTGATGGTAGTCTCGGGCCCTTTAGATTATAATTTACCTCTTCGGCACAACAATGTTTATGACATGGGAGCTATTGTTTCAACACTCTTTCGAGTGATTTGTTTCCCACATGAAGGCAGAATTGTCACTGTTGACTAGATTTCATTTCCCGATCCAAATATGGCTCCTAGTAAACCATATTCCCTAAATGGTCCTTTTGTAGCAATGGTATCTTCCCCGCCACGAGTTAATTATGTGGCAACCTATTCCATACCTACATCAACTGACGATCAATTCAGTGATGTTGTATATCATGTATTGGGAGCAGTGGAACCAGATCCCTCCTTCATGACACTTATGAGTTGTGATCGAAAGAATATGAGGACATTTCTTAGTCTTATGTCGGCCTCGTTAAAAAATGAAACCAAGGGTATGAGGATTGTTCCTTGTCTTGTGTCAACCTCATTAAAAAATGAAACAAGGAATATGAGGATAGTTCTTTTATTGTGTCAACCTCATTAAAAAATGAAACAACTCCCATGAGGATAGTTCTTTTACTGTGTCAACTTCGTTAAAAAATGAAACATGTCCATGAGGATAGTTCCTTGTCTTGTGTCAACCTCGTTAAAAAAATGAAACAAAGGGTATGAGGATAGTTCCTTGTCTTGTGTCAATCTCATTAAAAAATGAAACCAAGGATATGCGCATAGTTCCTTGTCTTGTGTCAAGCTCGTTAAAAAATGAAACAAGGAATATGAGCAGAGTTCCTTGTCTTGTGTCAAGCTCATTAAAAAATGAAACAAGATCCCCTGGAGGAAAGTTCCAAATTGAGTCTTTGATTAGATCTCATAAAATCCCAATCGAGTCTTTCACTTGATGTCATAAACGAACCTTCATTCCATCCACCTGATAGCCATGAGTAGTCTACTTAGGTAAATGTAATGAAGCTTCGGGGGCATGCACCTAGTGGTAAACTTAAGTTTCCTTGTAGGTTATGTGAAGGGAATCACCCCATTCACCTTTGTCCCTATCTGGACGAAGCTAAAAAGGTGTTGGATAACCATCCTGCTTCACTGCAGTGGCTTCCATCTGGTTACAGGAGACTCTCCCTTTCATCATGCTGGGGGCATGTAAACCAATATCAAGCATAACTTTTCATTTTAAGCTTGTGTAAAAATGAAATTGAATCCAAGCATAGTTTTTCGTTTCAAGCTTGTGTAAACATGAAACTGAATCCAAGCATAGTTGTCTATGGTTCAAGCTTGTGTAAAAATGAACCCATTTCCATTTTTAACCCTCATGATTGCCATTTTATCAGCCTCTTTTGTCATATGAGCCTTGGTTGTTTTCATCCCATCGCCACCATCCTTTTGGCTGATCATACGCTTTCACTTGGTTGTTTTACCCTTTTTGAGGAACAATTGCATTGGGTGGTCTTATTAGCCAGCCTCTTCACATAAATCAACATGTTTTGAGAAGTTCCAACATCACCAGAACCAGTTGCTATCCTAGACACCACTTGTTCCTCAAAATGGAGTCCTCTTTAAGCTCTTTTCAAGCTCTCTAAACATGAAAATGTTGTCGAGCGCTTGTCATTTCTAGCTCGTTAACGGATTGGAATTGATATCTACTCTGTATAAGTTTAACCCTTTTTCTAGCTGAGATAGATTAACTTCGAAAAAGGAATAATTTGATCGAACATGGTCAATAGGTTCTCTCTCGTATTGTTTTATGCTTTTTCAGACTTGAGAGAGAAATCTACGAAAAAGAACTTTTGGAGTTTCCTTTTCGTCCCTTTTCAAACTCTCTAAACATGAAAAGGAATGAGTTATCTTTTCATTAAACTCGTTAAAAACATCAAATAGCGACAAACTTGACAATCTAGACAAGATCGAGTTTCACATTTGCTAGACTCATTAAAGCATCAAATAGTGATGAATTCACCGAAAGGGTGAAATTATACAACAAGCGTATGTTATCCTCCTCAAGCTTGATAAAAATAAAGAGGTACTGGTCAGTATTAACTGGGGAAAATGGGAAAAAGGGTAGAAAAATTTATGGTAGCAAGTCACTCTTGAACATGACACTTTCACTTCATCACCGTGACTATATGGGTTGGGTCATTCAGCTTCATGGTTATCACATCATTGTTCTATCATACCATCCATTACTTTTTTTTGGGTCAATGCTACCAATTCATTTTAGTGTCACCGACATGTTCAAGAGAATTCATTCAGTTCAAACTTCATCTTTTGCAATGTCGTAAACCTTCATTTTCATGACTGCCATTCCTGAACCTTCTGTTGTCAGTCGATTTTGATCTCCAAAATCATTTATCTCATTTCGTGTCATTGATATGGGATACATCAAGGCCCTCCTGCGACGAGTCACTTCTTGTTGACATCAGCACATTATCCAAGAAGTTGACTTAGAAACACCCCTTCAGTATGTTGAGGCTTGCATACATCGATGGCAGGTTTCTCGCTTCCGGGGATAGGTTGACATCACTGGCCTTCGATCGAAAGACTTTGTATGGTGTTCGACATAAAATCATTTATGCACACCATACGAAATGTACGATAGTACCTTGAGGGTCATTATCATTATCGGCGATTCCTCTCGTGTCTGTTAATGGCTTACATCATTGGCTGGTAATCTGACAATGTCTTCCCATGTTCGACTTTAGATCATTTATTCACATGGTTAGACTTGTACTTGAGCGAAAGATTGAACGAGATTGAAGACCCCGGATCTAGTTTCATCCATTTGGGCTGCGATATTTTTAGGAGTACTAAATCAAATGTACAATGGCCTTACATTCATGGTCATCCATTCATGGGTCTATATATGTAGATGACTATATTTATACACATAATGAAAATTTATAAGCGGAACATGGGTATGCCTTCCCTCAGCAAGTTCATGGGAAAAAATCAAATTATCATGATATATGTATTGTATTTGATGAAGGTCACCTTCGACTTCAAAAACTCCTCTCCACATAGTAAAGTATTTCACTCAACATACATATTTATGACTTCATGCTTTAGGGGCAACTGTTATAGATCCATTTGGGCACATCAACCCCGACTCACAGATCAGTACTTTTAGGTCCCATCAAAACCTAATTCAGTTGTTACATGCCCTAATGAAGTCAACCATTAGAATGCCTCCTTCCCAAGAGATTCCATGGTTGAAATCATCCAAAACTGCCTCTAAGAAGATCAGCGCAGGTAGGATTTTATCAAGGTGCACTAGAATGCAGCCCAGTATACTTCCAGGGTGCATTGGAGTGCACTTAAGCCCTCTTTGGCTTGCGCTAGGCAAATTTGAGCGAAATATGCATTGGGGTTTGGAATATTCTTATGCATAGGATTCCTCTAGAAGTTTCCCAATGCTCTCCACTCCTTTGGGCTTGAAATTAGATAAGGGAGGAAGTTAAGGAACATCAATCCCTTTATCCCTTCCTCCATGGAACTAAATCCTATGTTTGGGAGGGCATTCATTGTCACCATTTATGGAATAACTTCCTTCATTCACCTATAAAAGAACCACTCATCTAAGTGATCAGGGTCTGGAAATCATTGAATTATAGGGAGATGTTGTTAGTATGAGAATTGAATTGGTTTCAAGTATTGTAATGATGTCAAACTGTCTTGCTTGTTATGAGGAGAGGATGGGATTGAATTGGAAGAGTGACACTGAATCAAGCAAATTGGGTTGTAACTCTTCCTTTTACTAATAAAGTTTTCAAAGCTTTTTCCATATCTTTGTATTGTTTATTGATGCTTTCATATGTGTATTATGTACCTAAATCCATTCTATGTTTAATCAATAGATCATTATCATATGCTCTGATTGGATTTTGTCTTCTATCTGTGTGCAGGTACTTTTCAAGTAGATTAAGTACATAAAAGAGTGACATAGTTGTTGAAGGGAGATAAGGAGTAAGTGAAAGCTTTAGGTAGGCTTATTTATTGTCTTATTTAATCCATTGGTTATAGAAAAAGTAGAGAATGCTTTGCACTATTGTTCTAGAATTAGCTACTAGTCTAGGGGTTTAAGTGTTTATCCGTAGACACTAAAACTTCCCAAGGCAGCTATCTACTAGCTTTGCAATCCACTTGTACAACTTAGTAGGGAAAGACGAGAAGAATATTTCACGGATCTCTGTGTATAGGTAGCAGTCTAACCACTCTTATTTTGTCAGTTGTGGGTTCCTGTTCTCCTACACTGTGAACTCATGAATTCTTCTGTCCAACCAGACTTCAATTTCCTTCTTAGTTGCATTCCAATGATACGACATCAGACATCTCTATGCAGATTCTGGTCCTGGAAATGGAACCATTTTCTGGCTTGATGGGCCCTCACCTAGGTCCGGAGTTAATTAGTCAAAAAAATCCCTACACTACTGGCCCTTTCAACATCACCTCGCAAAGCGCGAACTGAAGTCTCACCCGAAGCAGTATGGGGAGATGTTGGAACCAAGTTTCCACACACTTGAGATGTATGAGGTGTCGATTTAGTCCAACTGTGCCTACCTTCGCGCAGGTCACTTCGCGCACTGTGTTGACCTGTGAGACCTTTGCAATCCATTATAATCACCTTTGTGTAGCCCTAACCATGAGATGGGGTGCTTTTGCGCTACTATGGCAACGATTTGCATTATTTCCCAAACTATACCACATATCTTACATATCTTCTTAAATATCTTAGTTAACTTCATGTAAAGAGATACTTTATCTCACATTCACTTACTTATCATAGTCACATATGTTCGTACATCATATAAATAGTAGAAATGCAATTAATACCCAATACATTCAACGCAAAAAACAGGAAATAAATACATAGGAATGATATAAAACTTCTCTGTATTAATTCTTCCAACTGTTACAAACTCGACTCGCCCTACGCACTCAGCTGTAGGGGTCCACACACTTAACAGTGGACTACTAGGCCTTTGTGCACTCAACTGCAGAGCTTTCTCCTACCATACAACCCAAAATTAGACTTTACACTTCAGATACTCTTCTATGCTTCTATTCCATGATCATCCATTCATTTTATTCCATCATTTAACTACTTAGAGCCTCACTCTATTTATACAATCCCATGGTTCGTGGACCATGTGTAGATCTCTACAGCCAACATTACATTAAAAAATTGAGGGTAGACAACACTATGACTCTTTTACAAGTTCGCGCACCGCACCCGTAAATGGCGGAGTCTTTTACATCTGGGTTACAATTTGTGACCAAAATCTAGGCTTTAAGCCCCAAAACTTCTCTTGGGGTATCCCACACCCAACAAGAGGTTCTGCGTCTACTATAGAGGTTGGTCCCCCTTTCGCGAATCTTAGCCAACAATATTGGGCAATCCTCAATCGCATGCTCAAACTAAGTAGTGTCCTGGGCCTTTGCAATTGTAACAAATTAGTTATCCTCGGCCTCTCCCAGGCCCTCCTCCACCTCAGCCTCGGCCGCGCCCCTGATATTCACCTTGCATCCCCACAACGCCTTGGTTTAGAGGTCATGTTTCTGCCTACATTCTGTATGCGGGTGTCCTGTCCATCATTAATTCATAACTTCGACAATTGCGCTCATCATGGCCCACTAATTGACATAAATTGCAAAACAATTATTGCGGTGTTTGTACGAATTTATGTAGAAAATTGAAATTATCAGTCATATGTTTCCCTGCTACTTGACATATAGCACACCATAGCATAGGCCCTGCACTTGGCCTTGTTATGGCCTCCGGTAGTAGAGGCATTGGTCCTCCTAATGCAATGTAGTTCGCAAAAACTGGGTAGTGATCCTTGTCATACCCCCGACCCTTGCATTTTATGCACCAAACCTCTTTGCACGCCTCTGGTTGAGTAGCTTTTTCTTGCTTTAGACTTTGCATTTCGAGAGAAAGGTTTTGCAACTGTGCATGAATTTGCAAAACCCCCGGATTCAGATCTTCCATCGGTGTTTCATGTAGTCCCATGGCAATCTCCAAGGCTTCTGCTTGAGTCATAATCTTTTGTTTTGACAGTGCAACCCTTAGGTTAGGCAAGAGTGAAGCCACGAACCATTTGTGGTGCTACGCATCCGTAAAATTCATATTGGCTTTGTGGATTTCACACTTCAATCTCTAATCTAACTCCCAAGGGATCTCACCTGGTTTCATCATGATTTCCTTGAATCCCACAATTAACTACACTTCAGACTTAGGCTTACTGAATCCTTTATTCAGTGCAGTCTGGATCTCCGCCAGCGTAGTTTCCTAGTTGTTATTAGAGTATTTGATGTACTAGGTTAGTGAACGATCCTGCAAAGCACTAACCAACATCGCCTTCTTCATGTGATCATCTGCAATGCCTTGAGCTTCCCATACAACCTTTATGATGAAGAAAAATTGGGCCAGGTCCTCATTCCCTATGCCCTTGAATACAGGTAGTTTTATAGAGTTCACCATATTGAACAACGAAAGTGTTGGTGGTGTGGGTGATGGGGTGAGTGGTGGAGGCGAGGATGGAGGTGGTGTGGATGGATGTGATGAGATCAGAGGTGATGTAGGTAGTTGCAGGGAAACATATGACTGATAATTTCAATTTTCTACATAAATTCGTACAAACACCGCAATAATTGTTTTGCAATTTATGTCAATTAGTGGGCCATGATGAGCGCAATTGTCGAAGTTATGAATTAA
>Ga0181465_100404_pt1 | contig 16842 bp, 16 predicted proteins | sample InSIn3gowninarea_FD_119076 | JGI IMG/M metagenome (GOLD analysis project Ga0181465, IMG submission 119076) | Clean room microbial communities from NASA Spacecraft Assembly Facility at Jet Propulsion Laboratory, Pasadena, California, USA -... ... | reverse complement strand
GTAGGAGTCCCAACAGTGGGTCATACAATATCGCCTTGATCACGGTTGCATGTAGAGGCATGTAAGATGTCCTTGTCTGTAGCAAGGGTGTGACATATGCAACAAGCCAAGGAAGGTGCATGAAAAGTTCTAACACACAAAGAGTGGGGTGAGTGTGCCCCTGAAACTTGTGAAAGCATGTAGCTTAGAAGGGAACACATGAGCGAAGATGCATCACAAACTAGAAAGCAAGTAAGCTAACAATCCAAAGTGATGGTTAAACCAACAATACATCTCAGTGAGATTCATACATACTTATACAGAAAGAGCCCATACATGCATGCGTAAGAAAATAATACATATATCATTAGAGTAACCAAGATAGCCAAAATACACTAACATATGCATGAAACGTGTTATCTCTCTTATATTAGAAGTGAAAGTTCCAATCATACAATACAACCATGACCGACCACTAGTCCTGATAGCATAACGTTATAGTCACTGCCGCATGCTCCTCTAAAGAGATGTGCTAGCTCTGCATTGTGGAGAAGCCAAGGCTCATTACAATACTCTCCAAGCTTTCTCTAAGATACTCCTATCTGAATCTTGGCTGACCAAAAGCCTCTATAATGATTTATGAGCGACTATATATGGCGAAGGGTGCGGTGACCCTTCACATTCCTCTTTGTGATTGTTCATCTATCCTCATGATTCTTCAACTACTCTAGGACTGTTACATTCAACTATTGACGCTTGAACTTACACTTGACAAGACATTACATACAATCTACACATGTAACCATGTGAGACAAAATAGGCTTGAGCAATCCATGCAAGGCTTTACTATGACTTAGAAAATTATGGGAAGACCAACTCTTTGACATCCTCATGATGGTTGATGGTGGTGAACTAATGCCAAGCTCGGTAGTCCATGATGGTGTCCATATACTATGTGGTGACATCTTTCTGGAAATGAAATCTTGCCTCTATTGCATCTGGGTACACTTCTTTGGCTCCTCTATCCAAGTTTTCTAATAACATGCACATCATTGTCTTGAGTGTGGCTAGACCAACGACATCCTGATGCATAGTGTCTACATTGATTGCCAAATCTTCCTTGGTGGCTATGCACATTAACTTGTCAAAGTACGAGTCAAGCTCCAGTCAGACTTGTGCCTTTGCCTTTGCCTTCCTTAGTGTCCCAATATATGGGATCGCATGTGCATGCATAAAAACATCCATGCTTCTCAACACCCACATATGGGAAGCCTACAAACTAGTGATGAGCTATAGGAGTTGTTCATAGTTCCAGATCTGACTTTGGATGCCTGCCTTCAACTGAACCACTCTAGGCTTGATTATCTTGGGCAAGTGTAATAGGGCTTCCTTGTATCTCATTTTCCATGTTTTCATGTTGTCAACAACAATATGCATGTTTGGAAAGATACGTGCTCTCCTAGCACATTTCTACTTCTAGCCGTTGAGATGGACAATAACCTTATGCACGGTACCAAATCTGGAATATAATGGCTGTAGGACTATCTCAAGGGATGATACTTCATGCAGTATCACCTTCTTCAACTCTGCTTGGGTGGATATTGTAACTTGTTCTCCTACATGCTTGGTTGTTTGCAACTCAAACATTCATTCATTCTCTTCTATCAAGAAGTGAACACTCCAGCTAGTGGCCTTGGCATATTCTCTGGTAGCATCAACCAATGTTGTTGGATGCTTGCGCATGTCAGATATGATCACTCGTTTCTCAAATTGTGCAGGAGATGTGTGGTCATCTAGAGTAGACACTCTACGACTATGCATCTCTTCTTCTGAATTGTCTCCAAGGATCTCAATATCTCCTTGGTCGCTTGGGACCTACTCTGTTTTCAGATCCGGTGAAGCTGGTGGGTTGACCTCTTAGTGGTAAGGCATGAGGTCGATGTCTTACTTTAACCTTGGCTCCTCCATCTGTATATACCTCTGCTCAAGTGCTCATTCAATCTCTTGAGTGAAGTCCTCCTCCTATGACTACTCACTCTATTTTCCTTGTGCTAGCTACTCAGATGAGTCTACTACATGTACAGGAAAAGTTTCATTTATTTGTACATGTTGAGCCCCATGTTGTACTTGTCCTTGCTATGTTTCCTTCTCTTGTTTGTGCGGCTCCTGTTCCTTTCAAGGTTGCTCCTTCAATTCATGCAACTCCTTCACTGTTTCCTCCAACCTCTATTTTTATCTTTGCATTTACATGATCCTCTTGTCATGTTGTTGCTTGTTTGCCTCTATTGCCAAAGCTCCTTTCAGCATGAGTGGATCTACTCTAAACTTGTAGCTTTGTTCTGCCTCCATGCTATCGACAATATTTCTCTTTCGTTTTTCGCACACTAGTATGTTTACCTCTGTTGTTGTTTCTGTTGGTGCTCTCCTGGATGCTTCTTCATGCTACTTCACTAAACATTCCATAATGATGCCAACCAGTTCATTGGGCCTAGAGAATATGTGACAATATCTCCATTGGTCTTCCTCAGCCTAATGACATTCCTCGTGGATCCATTGGAACTGTACTCTCGTGCAGTGACTCTTCACAAAACAATGCGGGTCATATGGATTATAGCTCATGGTGCCGAAATGATATTTCTTGAACTCTTCTCTTTCAACATCCAAATTCTTGAGATTTCATATCTCGTACAACCTGATCTGTGACGGAAGAGTGGGACAAGGTGCATTCTTCTTCCGGTGCAGCCTAGCTAACAGTCCTACTGAGATGTGGTACAATACTTTTTGCATGACAAGCTTGTCCATGAAAAATTTCGGCAAAATATGCGGAGGCTTCTCCACATTGTACATCCATATGAAGGTGCCAAGAGGTGAGGCATACTGATCTTCTATGTCAATCAGTGCCTCCATTACTGCCTTTGACATGCAAGGTGGATCCTACTCAAATATCATGTTGTACACCGGGGTGACAAAGTGATCTGACAGCTATGTGATGACTCCTCGAAAGCTACATTCGGAAAACAATTTACAATAAGTATTGGCAAAGGCTTCCGTTGGTGTCCATGCCCACTTCAAGCCCAAGAACTCCTAACGGGCATAGATTACATCCAAGATGTATAGATTTCTACTTACTAACCTTTGGGTGGTTGCCGACATCTTATTACCTATTCCTTTAGTGTGTGAGGCAACATGTCAGATCAATTTCATGCTTTTCCTTCACTGGCTAGTTGGTCCAACAAGATCAACCAACTCTGCGAGAAGGTCTCTATGCTCTCTTGGCCATACAAGTGACATGCAAATATGACCCAGTACTGATACGCCTTCTGCAATATCTTCATCTTCTCAATCTAGTTGGGTATCATCCTCAATTTGGCTGGCTCCTTCACCTAGTTCTTCAAGATATCCCTACAGTTGAAATTGATGCACGGTATGCTGAAGGGTGTCTCCATGGTGATCACTAGCTTCGACAAGTGGTACATATGTTGATAATCCTATGCCCTAGAGGTAGCAATATCTATCCCATTGAAACTGCTCAATATCATTGTCTGATGCTCAGTGTGCGAGACAATCTGATGTATCATGTCTGTGCATGGGAATGCGGGGTATCTACATGCAATCCTGTAAAAGTCAGACTTGTGAATGTTCACATAGACTTGGTGGTCTTCAGGTTCTTCCTCAAATGTGCCTCAGAATTCATCATCGACCTTTTTCCATTTCACTTGATGTATTTTTCTACGATCAGCTTGGTGTCTTTGTATATTGGCAAACTCATAGATAATCGCTCAACTACTGCTCGAGTTTCACTTCTGTCAATGTCCTTTGACCCTGCTCTCTTGAAGACTGTTGATCCTGAACTGTTGAGAGACAGATGGACATCTGCTATATCTAGAGACATGGCAACATGCATGGAAAGGAATATGTCAGTTAAAACCAATGAAAACTTGAGGATTGACATGCAAGTCAAGTTTTCTCGGTCTCGGAGGGAAATAGTCAATGTGAAGGCACATACAACAACCTACTTGACTGAGAGGGATTTTTACGTAATTTTTGGGAGGAGTTGAGATGGTTGTCCAGAGTGATTGTGTAATTTCTGGGAGGAGACCTGACTGCTTCCCAGAATAGCGCAATTTCTAGGCTGAGTTGCATTACCGAGCTAGATTGTGCAATTTCCAATCAGAAGGTCGTTTGACTGAATTGTTCAATTTCTGGGCCAAGTAGGCTACAAGTTAGATTTGTGCAATTTCTGAAGGGAATGTTGGTTCCCCTCTAGAATTGCGTAATTTTCTAAGGAAGTTTCTGAGCCAGTAGCTGGCCCAAGTCTGAAGTGGCAACGTGTGAGGGGAGTGAATCATGCTATCATGCACAGGCTAGCAAGCTACTAAAAAACCAATGAAGCTTATGTACTTGATAGTGTAAGACATTCTACTAAGGATGGTTGGTAGGGAGGCTCTAAAACGAAGCTAAGGAAAAATTTGGGAGGGTGGTTGTAGTCGCTACAACACACCTCCACCCTCAAATTAATACCAGGATTCACGTCCTTCCCAGGAAGTCCATAATCCACTTCCAAAGTTGAAGTTTGCATTCAATGTCTAATGCTATAATACTTATTGTACTTGTTCTTTCAATGAATAATTATCGACTTATTGTTCTAGGGGAACACTCCTAATGTGCTTCTGATTCCATCTGGAAATACTAATGACAAAAAAATCCATTTGCCCACCTTCCATTCAATGCTACACAGTCCCTCAGGAAATCTGAAAACCCCCCTCCATGCAATCAGTCACCTTTCAAGTTCCTTCGCATCGCCTTTCCCAGGCGATCCATCCCTTGGCAAGGTTTCCTTACATTGGAAGGTCCAAAAACCAAGGTATATCCCTTCCTCAATACCATCATATTGGTCATAGCTTGCTCATGGAAATTAATGGACACTATTGGGTACCAGTGTCCCACAATGACCCTGCTCATGAAGTTCTTCACCAACATATCGATGCTTGCTCCAATTGATTTTGCTGCCACTACTAATTCAATGGCAACCAATCCAAGCACCCGTACCAGGCATTTCCATGCTTTCCTGTACCAAGCACATAATTTCCATTAGATTCAAAATGAATTGAAATAAATTTAAATCATACCTCATTGGTAACTCGTCAATAAGGTACACTTGTAATTATGTTTACTTTCTGCCACAACAAGTCAAACTAGCTCTTCAATCAAATCATCATGTATAAGCATATCACATCTGGTTAGCTCAAAATGAAACCATCATAAATCATAATCATATATCACATGCATAGTTAAAAATGAAATAAAATAACTATACTTATGCTTCAATCGATTATTTTCTTCTACCTTTGTTCTTTCTGTACACACACTGGATTAGTTACCATACCCAACAACCACCCAGTTCCTTTGCTTATCTTCAATCACATACAGATACATATAATGTACACCACATGCATATAGCCAGACACATCATATAACACCATGTAATACATGCACCTACACCTCGCATAGAACACATACACAAATACCCAGCATACAACATAACATATACACCTACACTTTGTGTACGCAACAACACAATACATACACGTAAATTTGGTTTACAACATAATACATAAACGTACCTAGAGTACAACATAACCAATTTACATGCCATAATACAACGATTACACAATGCACATAGAACAATACCCCACATACACAAATCAACATGTATGACATGCACACAATACCACCCGTACACAACACCACTTGCACAATGTGTACACAACACCACATGTACACAACATCACCTACACAGCTTGTACATAACACCAAATATACAAAAACACCGCATGCATGACATTTACACAACACCACATGTCAAACATGTACACACCAAGACATGCACAATCATGAACATGACACCACACGTACATAGAACCACATGTACAACATGCACACAACACCATATGTACATAGCACCACATATACAACATGTACATAACACCATATGTACACAAGACTACATATCCAACATAGTCACAACACCATATAACACATACTTTATCACATTTGGAAATAAGTCATGGATCTAGAATTTCAAAATAACCAAAAACTTCAATTCTAGTGATTTCCTTGTATTAAAAGTTTTCAAATTTTAATGAAATGTGTGTTATGTACATAGCACCACATATCCATCATGCACACAACACCATATGTACATGGCACCACATATCCAACATGCGCACAACACTATATGTACATAGCACCAAATATACAACATGTATATAGCACCATATGTAAACAACACGGCATATCCAACATGCACACAACAACATGTGTACACAACATGATATATCCAATAGGATCACAACACCATATCTACACAATACCACATATCCGACATGTTCACAACACTATATGTACACAACATCACATATACAACATGCACACAATGCCATATGTATATGCACACTGCATACAACATACACATAACACTATATGTATACAGTACCACATATGCGACATGTACACAACTTTATATATGCAACATGCACAAAACACGATATGTACAGAATACCATATATACAACACGTACACAACACTATAGGTACAACATGTACAATAGATACACAATAGTAGTAATGCACATCCAGAGACCACATTGTCTCTACCAAAAACATTTCCTTTAGTCACTTTGCACTACCATGCTTGTCCTAGCATGTTACAGATTACACTGCTTTCATTCCACTGATGTATCCCTCAACATTACCTTCCATAGCATAAACATAGACATAGAATAATCATACAATATAAATTGATATCGACATGATAATGACCTCATAGATCTGTCGTTGATACTCTTCCCACTTGATTCCTCATAAAAGTAGGGACTTCCTTGTGCCATTCACTTGCATAAGCAATCATTCCTCCACAAGAATGATCTCTAATGACCCTATCAGAAAACAACATACATACATACATATATACATATAAACATTAGCATAAAAAAATCATGATCCCCAACAACGTGCTGTTAGACAATGACATGCATTCGTACATGTATACATATATAGATATAATAATATTCATGATCACAACATAATTGCTAGATATCATAAGGTCAAGGTTAGGAGAACTCCCTTTATTCATGCACAACATACACAACATTGGGAACAACAGTTCCCAACATAGCCAAGGCATCTGACACCCCAATCCATTCACTTTACCTTTCATGTTACCTTTCTTATGATTGTCCTGTCACCATCCATTTATCCCAGTTGACCCAAGAAGTCCAACTAAATGTCATACTCTTTCCCAAAAATACGCTTATACATTCACTAGCTCCATCTTGGTCTTACATTACCGGTAAGGTTTCATTCAACTCTCCCCAAGTTTCATTAACTTTAATCTTTCCCCAACCAACTCCCAAGACCCTCAATATATAAAAGGAAAGAACAAAAAACAAATAAAAAGAAAACCATGGAAAACCAATAGATATAAAACCCCAGAACAAAGTGGCATGGCCATGTGCTAGACATAAACAAACTGCAAATCAAGTGAAAACAAAGCACCAATCACCAAAAGCACAAACCTAGAAACAAACACCATGAATTAACCCCATGAGTTCCCAATGCTTCCTAGGGAAAACTCAAACCAATACATCTTCCATATTTCATGGTAGTTTGTTTGCCATAGAATTCACTGCATCATATTTCCATAAACACATAATTGCCAATGTATAAATAAATATAATAGTATACTAATTATCTTACCTTGTTGTGCCAAGCATGTTTTCTTATAACTAAACACATCCATGCCATCTCTCAAGGGAATCCAATTCCCTTGACAGATCCAACTATAACTAGAAACTAACTATTATACATGTCAAATACATGTTCATGAATCTAGCACATAATATCCACATAATGTCAGACAAAATCAAGGTTAAGAAGAATTCTTGTATTCATGCAAAGCACTCATTCATTTGGAGTTTTAGTGTCCAAACATAGCCAAAGGAATTCTCATCCAATTCCTTTCTTTTAACTTTTACCTTACTCTATTTGAGTCTTATTAGTTGGTATCACATCACCTAGTTGTTAGTTATATGGACAAATCAATTGTTGCCTTGCCATGCTAATACCAAACATGTTTCCCTGCAACTGTTTACACATGCGAGTCACATATTCCAAAGATCAAGACATCATGTCTATAAATATGAAATTATTCTTTACCAAGAGAAATAATCATGTCATAATCAACTCACAATCATTAGTCATAATAGTACCACTAGCATCCACTTACACTCAAATGGTTATCAGTTTTCTCAATGGATATTGTGTTAGTACAACCATCTTAAAACAAGTATCATTCCTTCATGCAATCTTATAGACACATACTCATATCATTCAACTAATAAAACATTCAAACTTATAAACATACCATGTCATATAAACAAAATAGATGACATAATCAAACTCATTCCTCAATGTATCTCAGGGGAGGCTATCACCTTTTCAAAATTCAGTACAGACTAGTACGACAAAATATCAAAAATACATCAACACATACCCAAATATCATAAGCACAACCATCTTCACATGCCAATCCATGTTAGCATGATACATGTAACATCAATATATTAAATTCAATGACCATAATCATCATGCGTATGAACGCAATGCATACAACAACATGTTTCTATCATTCATGATTATCTAAGGCATGTGCATATGACTGAACTGATCAACTAGCATCTATCATGCATGTAACGAACACAACATTAGAATGACAACCATGCATATAACCATAATTCATATACAACCATTAATGAACATATCTCTATGACCAACGTACAAACCTATATGATGATCTTCTCTTACCCCGAGGTCTAGTGTTGCAACATAGCTCTAATGATTTGCATCTCCTCTTCCATCTAAACCAACGCATGATCATAATAACATACCAACAACATCACGATGACATAAACTGCATAATGACCACTATGATGCATGTTTGACCTACCATGCATGCATAACTATAACCATGACAATGCACGCATTACAACATGCATCTAAGCAGATGGGTTGATTGGGCTAGCCATAACCATATTAAGTCGAATTGTTTGAACCATGCTCTATTACCACCCTATAACCACCCCTTCAACATTTATCAACATTACCTAGCCTTCTAGAGTAAACATGAGCTGAGGGCTGCTATGACACAACCTGACCTCCTAGCTTCATTAAGGAACTGGAGTCAACAAACTGAAATTTTATTGACCTTCCTCAGGATCTACAAGATGCCCAAGAGATAAACTACCCCTCCAGGTGTGCAAACCCTAAGCCATATTTCTTTTCCACTAACCTAGACTCCCATCCGTAAGCGTAACACTACATCCTTGCAACCGTAAGTCTCTAGTTTCATGCATAAGCCTATAAGGTAGTGGTTGCACTCCCAACTTCTCAGTTTTGAGCCTATGACCCCGAAATCAGTGCCACCTTTTTGGGGTTTGTCTCCAGACCATTGCCAAAAACTTAATGATACTTTCTAGAATTATAACTTGCATTAAGAAAAATCCATTATACAAAACTTGTTCAAGGACTTCAGCTAACTAGGCCTAACCATGACAAGCATTTCGTCAAACACATTAAGAACATGTCATGCACAAGTCATGAGTGCATATTTGAACCTAGTGCTCTCGTACTTATTTGAGAATCACCAACAGGTATAATCACCTCTCACAATAGCTGCAATAAGATCTATTAGGTCATCAATTCAATAACCAATCATTTACCAATCAAAACATGATAAGATCCATAACTAGAATATGTCATAAAACCATGCTTCTAACCAACATATAAGCAGAATAATAACAACGATAGAACAACCAGCAAATACACATCATAATATGTATGTATACTCACGAAATACAAGAGGAAAGGACATCTTATTAACATATGAAAAATCCAAACAAGTCATGGACTTCCATGTACCACCCGACCATAGATTGGGTTGGACCAAATATTTCTTTCATCCAATCACCCCCATGCCATATTCCAAGCATGAATGTGGGACTCACAACAAAACAACCAGGGTTCCTTAGGCTTTACCACAACCCAACCAACACTAGTGAAAGGGACTCCTAGGCCCGGAAAAAAGCACCTACACAACCAGGCTTTACCACAATCCCATTATTATCGGTCAAGGGATTCCTAGGCCCAAACAAAAAACCATACACGACTAGTATTTACCGCAATCTCACCCAAACCGGTCAAGGAATCACTAGGCCCTAAAGAAGCTTTGATTCCTCTAGATTTCTTCACCAATACCTTGAGGCATTTTCCTGTCTCTACCCTCAAACTTTACAACAATCCTGCTAAAACTAGTCAAGGGATTCCTATGCCTTTCAGAATTTTCCTAAAACTAGCTCACCCGGTTCCAAAACCATTCGAAAATACAAAGCTCAACCAATGAAAGAACCCCATCACACCCTAACTATCCAAAATGGGTAAGGCAAGTATGAAACCACCGTCCCACCTGGAAAGACCAATGGCGATGACAAAAAGAGAACCATATACACACATGCATGTACCATGCATGCCAAAACTAGCAAGGAGATCATACATGCAACTTGATACCTACAAATTAATCCTATTGTAGTCGCTTGATCCAACTATTTCTTGCTTGATCCTTGCTTTCCTTTTCTTTCTTGTCCTTCCTTTTCCCTCCTTACTCTAATGCTAGAGTTTTCCAAGAATTCTCTAAGTGTGTAAGACTATGAGAGAGAGATAATAGAGAGAGAGAGTTCCAAAACTGAATAAACAAAAGTCTGTGAATTGATCCTCAGAAGCCCTTTTATCATAGAGGCCTCTATTTCCTTCAATTTCCCTCTCATGCAAATTTGTGGCTATTCATCTTCCTTTCTGTCCTATTTTCCTTTATTTTCATAAATAAAATGGCAATTAATGCCTCTTTTCCTTTTCAAAGCCTTTTCTAATTCCTTTTCTAATTTGCTTAGCCATAATAAAATGAAAGTGACACCCACTAGAATGGTTTGCCCAACATTAAGCTTGGAATAAGTGTCCCATGACCTTGGTATTATTTTTTCTTTTATTAGCTTTATTACATGAACTTTTAACTTGGGGTTGTTACCATCAACTAGAAGTATATCCTCCACCACATAAACCAGCTAGAAAGGAGTGCACCCTATGGAAATTTTAGCGGAGGTTCGATAGGCCCACAATGTGGAGAAAAGCATAAGGTGCCCAATTGACTTAAGCTTCTCTACCATTTTTCAAGGCATGGTTCTCAACACACAGTTTATGGCCTCTACTTGTTTGTTAGCCTATGGATAATATTGGTTCAATGTTCTTGGTGAAAACCAAACTTGGTTATTAATTGTGTCATCATATGATTGCAAAAATGTTAATTTTGATTGTCACAATTGTCTTGGGTACCCAAAACCTAGTAATAATGTGGTTAAAACAATTAATGTTGTAGTGGCGCCGTCATTAGAGAAGGTAGGAATAGCCTCATCCCATTTAGTGAAGTTTTCCACTAATAATTTTGGAGTGGTTTCCATTGGACGATGTTGGATTACACTTCAGAAAACCAATGCTCTATTTAGAAAAGGATCCAATAAAAACCATAGTGTGAAGTAGAGTATGATCAGTACACATCTTCTTAGTAAATATTTTACAATTATCACTTTTGTATTGTTGTGATACTTTAAATATTGAAGGCCAAAAGTACCTAAGGCATAATTTTTTTTCCGCAGTGACATACTTAGATAGGTGATTGCCGCATACTCTAACATGGAAAACATTTAATACTTGTTCAACATCCTCATGAGTTATACATGATTCAACACCACATAAACTCTATGGTGATAAAGCGTATTAGGGATAATGACATAATGGCTAGCCTGATGGCATATACACCAATGTTAATAGCAAGACAACTCATACCGAAAACATTGAGTTTGAAGATAAAGGAGAAAATCCCCATACCATGGATAAAATGAGCTAATGAGTAATAAGGATTCATTACTTAATGAATCCTTAGCCACAACTTCTTAGTCAAGTTAGGGTAGCTCCAACATTAACTCAATAACTGCCAAACATTTCTTGGATTTAGCAATTGATAACCCTAAGTCCAACTCTTCAAGGATGGCAATCCACTTCAATTTTTTTCCCCCAACAATATGTATACTAAGGATATGTTTTATGGGGTTGAATTCAATGCTTATGGTGGTCTTTTGCAATAGTATGTAATGCGGTAAACATTGGACAACAGAACAACTACAGAAGCCAACTTCTCAATGCGAGAGTAATGAAGCTCATGGTTGATAAGGCCTTTGCGAAGATAATATATGGAATGTTTATTGTGCATCTCATCTTCTTGTACAAGAAAAATACAAATGGTGGATTCAAAGGCCATGAGAAAGATAAAATAGTTTTTGATTAAAATCATGAGGGCTTAACAATGGGGTAGACAACAAGGCATTTTTCAAAGCATCAAAGGATTTCCAAGCTCAGTCATCCCATATGAAAGACACAACATTATTTACTAAACAACATAAAAATTTCCATGACCTTGAGATGGAAATAAACCTATGAAATAAATTAGCCTTCCCTTGAAGTACTTGAAGCTAGTGAATATTATCTAGATGAGGAGAATTGAAGATACCCTTAACCTTTGACAAATCAAATTCGATCCCTTCCTTGGAAACTATGAAGCGTGGTAACCTCCTAGATGCCTCTCAAAACACAAACTTATGCATGTTCAAACGAATCTTATAATAACGACATTAATGAAAGACTTCACTAACATTGAATGGATGATCCTCACATTAGAGAGACCAAGCAGTAAGGTTATCTAGATAAAAATTGACAATGCGTTTAATATCATGAAATGTGTAAGAATGGCTCGCCTAAAAGTGGCACTAACACTTTTATTATGAAAAGGTACATTTTTATAATAAAATGTTCCCCATGAGTAGATAAAGTTATTTTTATGTTAATCCCATGGTTTGATTTGGATTTTGATTATAGTTAGAAAATCCATCCAAAAAGGACAAGATAGCATTGTGAGCACAAGCATTGAGAATTTGATCAATGAAAGGGGTTGGATAATTATCCTTTGCGTAAGAAAAATTTACATGCTTATAATAAATGCAACCATAATCATCCCTTGTTTCTTAGTCACTAAAACATTATTGGAATCCAAATAAATGAAACCAACATCTAATACCTTTTGAATCTCTACTTTAATAGCACCTTCTCTGCGATAATTACTAGTCGCAGCCTTTACCAAAACAACTTAGCTCCATCATACATCTTAATTTCATGTTCGATAATCATGAGGTTAATTCTAGGAATTTCTTCATAAGATCAGGTAAAAACATCACAAAATTCCTTGAAAAGGGTAGTGGAAGTTTCAATTTCTTGAGAAGTACAATTTGCTCCAATCATGTTATTTTCCATGATACTTGGTTTTGTAGTAATGTTGATGCATATAGTCTTCAAAATGTTTTCCAAGTTTCCCCGATGATAAAACATCATGTAGTATGATGGGGGATTGGATCACTCAGCAAGGCTAGAGGAATCCAACATTTTTGGTGAATTTTCCAACTTATATATTCTAGGAAGGAAATTTGATCGATGGTGCATTTATCCCCAAGGAAGATCAAAGTTTGACATGACTTCCATGATTTCCTTAGTAGTAGGAATATCAACATACATAAAGTCATGAGAAAGTGGATGGTTCGCAACCCAAATGAGTGCATGATAATCATTGAGTGGTTCACTAGAGGTGTAACTTAAATCCAAAGTGTAAAATGTCAACTAGATTCTTTGATAAGAAATCTCATAAAGTCATAAATGCATGCACTCACCAAAAAAATAGACTTCCAAAGGAGAAGGAAACACCCAAGGATAGAGAGACTGATGGGGTCCATTAGTGATGGAAGAGATCATGTGCATGGGAACCAAAAAAGTAGAAGAAAATTCAATTTGGGTTATATGAAAGACACCAATAAGTGACAAGATTTTAAACTAACCCACGCTGATCCTCTCACAAGCTAGTGGGTTATGTCCAACATATTACATTATATTTGTCATAGTGGTATGTTTATTCATCGACATGTAATATTCAAGATGATCAATTATGACAATCTTTAATTCATGGGGAAGAAAATAGTGTGGAAGACCGATGACATGAAAACAATCATATCATAGAACCAACCATGTCCAAGGAGTTGATTATGATCCAATGTGGTGTCAACAACTTCTACATGCATGGTAATGTTCTTTGCCTCATATCATCATGCAAAATACTCAAAGAACACCTTGAGGAACAAAATTATGTCTATATAAGGCTTCAAGTAATCTAGGTGGATATTGGTGGCCACCCGTCTATTTCAACTAGACCCCCCAATCAGTTTCATTTGTTTCCTTAATTGCAACATAGTTTACTATTTTTAGTTGTTTTTCGGGTCCTGAACTTTAGGAACCATTTTGAGGCCATAAACGAAGACTTTTTGGCAGTAGTAGTTGTAGTGATTGCTATCCCAATCGTCTTAGTAGTTGTAGTCCTCAGATAGATCTTTGTAATGAGGTATCATATGTGTCAAACGAATATAATATGACCAAGTTACAACCTTGGGAAATTGGCTGCCCAACTAACCCCAACGAGGCCCATAAAATCTTGGTGTTACATCTCTTGGGGTTAGGGTTTTCATTTTTTAGGTTTTTCCCTTATTGTTCATTAATAAAAATGCCCTTGAGCCTCATTGTAACTCAGTTCAGAGGCATGTAGCCACCACATCTCTTCTCAGAGAATAGTTCACTATTTTTCTATTAATGAAATGAAGTGTTTTTCTATCGCATCTCTGTGTTTATGATTATATCTATAAGTTGTTGAATTCTTGTTTAATTTCATATCAATTGCATTAGATCAGTCTGCTCTTTCTTTGTTTTTCTTTGGATGTCCCTAATGAGGTCATGGTATGAGTTAGGGCTCGATCTGGTTGAACCATTAAATGATCAGACTCGCAAAACCTGATGACTTGCCACGGTGGAAGAAAAGAAATATGAGGGGGCATGAGATCCTTTGAAAATTCTTTTCGAGGAAGCCCTCGAGCAACAGAGGGACATGATGATGGAAAACTCTGCCGAGATGCTTTGATCGCTACCCAGAGGCAATGCCTCTAAATCCAGCAACCACTCTGGAGGCACCACACCTTTTAATGTACAAGTTAACTTCAATATTCCCATATTCAAAGGCCTGATAGATGTAGACGTCATAGATAAATGGTTAAATATATTGGAGGGATATTTTTTAGTTCATGACTTTTCCAATCGGGAAACGATTACGTTTGCACTTCTCAAAGCCCCCACACACGTCAAAGATTGGTGGGAAGCCTACTACGAAGAAAAGGACAAGAGTGAACCCTCGCTATTTTTAGCTACACCCACTTGGACTTATTTCTGAGATGCCATCAAGGAATAGTATTACCCTATCGGGAGCTATGAATATAAATATAGAAAGTGGACCACGCTACGACAGAGAAGGGACCAAGATGTCTAGAGTTCACAAATACTTTCCATACCCTTTGCATGAAGCTGGGTATCAAGGATACTGAGGAGAATTTGGTGCTCAAGTACTGCGGCTGTCTACACAAGTACATCTAGGACGACATGGGGTTCCTGGACATTTCCTCGCTCAGCACAACATATCAGTATGTTGTAATGATTGAGGAGAAGTTTAAACAGAAGAAGCACGACTTTTGATTTGTGAATTCAAAGCAAGGAAATGGTTCCCCCAAACCACAAAACAAGGGACCAAGCCAAGGCGGGGCTACCCAGCACAACTCATCAAAGCCACAAGATAAGAACAATACCACGAAGAAGAAGAAGGACACAGGAAACTACTGTGAGTTCCAAAGAGCTCCACTCAAAATACAAGTGAGTGTCGAGCCAAGCAATCACTAGTGGCTGAGTTGAGGGCTTCTGAATTAGACACAGGTTCCAACTCTGAATTAGAACATGATAAGGGGACTAAAAAATGGAAGAATATCATTGATGTGTAGCCCACTACCATCATGGCCACAACAAAGATCTATAAAATTGGGCCTGAAGATCCAGAGGAGGGGGAATTCCTCTTCCACTCACATATGTGGGTGAAGGGTTCTCTAATGCAGTTCATTGTTGATAGCAGGAGTGAAAAGAATATCATTTTAGTTCATGAAGTGGCTAGGCCTAAATAATACAGTACATCCACAACCATACACCATTGGGTGGCTTCACCAAGGACAAGATCTTCGTGTCAGCCAATAGTGTTGCCTTCCCTATAGCATCAAGCCCTTCACAGATGAGGTACTATGTGACGTTTCTCCTCTTGAAGTTTCTAATGTATTGTTAGGAAAATCATACTTGTGGATGTGACATGATGTATATGAGTCTAGACCTTGGTCTATGATTATTACTTTGGCTAATAAGTTATACAGGATACCCAAGGTAGCCTCACCTACCACCATCTCTTTGATCACTGCAAAGCAATGTACTAAGATCATTTCCCAAACCAAGAACTTTGCTTTCCTTATTATTCGCTCCCAAGGCAAGAAGAAGGTAGTGACCACGGATTCCAGACAAGGCTCCTCTACACAACAACAGTAGATGGACAAGGTCATGGAGGAGTACAGGGACATTTCCACCTCACCCACAAGGGTACCTTTGCACTGTCAGGTCAAGCAATCCATCGATCTGACCCTCAGCATGCCGCTACCCAATGGAACGGTCCATCAACGCTTTGTTTTGGAGAATGATGAGATCAAAAACAATATTTAGGAACTACTACATAAATGGAACTATTACATAT
>Ga0181465_100403_pt1 | contig 16851 bp, 17 predicted proteins | sample InSIn3gowninarea_FD_119076 | JGI IMG/M metagenome (GOLD analysis project Ga0181465, IMG submission 119076) | Clean room microbial communities from NASA Spacecraft Assembly Facility at Jet Propulsion Laboratory, Pasadena, California, USA -... ... | reverse complement strand
ACCCAGTAAACAAGGATAGTGTTGATGAAAAGGCTGTGTGCCTTTAATCAATTCTGTATCCGTAGTTGAGCAAATTCCACATGCAAGTATTTTTACCAGCGCCTGAATAGAGCCTAGCTGTGGAAGTGCGATTTCCTGAAGTTGTAGTGTATGCGAGGTGTTAACGATTAGTGCTTTCATTCTCTGTTTCACTTTGACAATAATAAATGTCCTTCTGCCTGTTGACAGTCTGACTATGAGTTATTTTATTTTTCCTTCATTATCGAATCTCAGGCAATCTTAATACAGTCTGGATTAGTACTGATATTCGTTTAAAACTATGGCTCTTTGAATGGTGTCAGAGAAATCCAGGCAATATCCGGCATGGAGGCCTCGGGTTGATCCGGCAGGCAGATAGCGCGAATTTCAATTTCGATTGGGCCTTTTTCCCGAATGATCAAAAATCCCAAGCTAAAAGTTTTAAAATCGTCCCATCCCAAAGTAGGCAAAGCGCTTACTATCAGAATGTCTTTACCAATACCTATTGAAAAAATTCCACCCGTCATTGTACTTGCCAAAGAATAATTCAATTCCACGCTGTACGACCCAGGCCTTGGCAGCTCGCAACGCCATGAAATGACATCTTTGGTACTGTTCCAATAATGTACCGCCCAAGTCACAGGCTCACTCAAAATCTTCAAAGATCCAGTCAATGAAGCTTCCCTTGCCGATAGTACTAGTTTATTCATAGTATCCCTTTTTGTCGTAAACAGTCACATAAAACCGTACATCCTGACTCTTTCCAAAACTCCGGAAGATGTTCGCTTTAGTACACCTTTGATATGCCTGAAAAAGCTTATGTAAATTACGAGGCCAAAATTAATAATTTTATTCAATCGATTGAAAAAATTACTAATTCTTTTTTTTTTATAACTTTTAACAGATTATTAGGCCCGGGGGAGGAAATAGCAGCTATCTTCGTTTCCATAATAAATACGCAGTTGCCGAACCCTTTAAGCTATATTTTATTGCAATTTTGATGATCAACAGACGCGTAACAATCTATGACCTTGCAAAGGCACTTGAAATATCAGTTTCGTATGTTTCAAAAACGCTCAACGGCCATCCTTCAATCAGCGAATCTATGAAGGCCAAAGTCCAGCACAAGGTAAAGGAGATGGGCTACATTCATAATTCAAATGCCGCAAATCTGAGGCGAGGAAAGTCAAAAACCATTGGAGTAATAGTGCCTCACATTAACAAGGGTATTTTTTCGGAAGCTATTTCAGGAATTGAGGAGGCTTGTGCAGAACATCATCATAGTTTGATTATTTGTCAATCCCATGAATCTTACGTAAATGAGTGCAAGGCGATCGATCTGTTAGTCCGCCAGAATGTAGATTGTATTTTGATTTCGGTTTCTGCCCAAACCATTTCTGCGGACTACCTTCACCAAGTGCGTGAAAGCAAGATCGATGTTGTACAGTTTGATAGATACATTGAGGGGTTAGACTGTTTTAGAGTTGTAAATAATGATATGGAAGTCAGCTGCCAAATTGTCAATGGCTTGTTGGCCAACGGGTATAACAGGATAGCTTTTCTTGGCGGACCGGAGCATTCGATGATTTACCGGCTGCGGGAGCAGGGGTATCAAAACGGCTTACAGCAAAACGGAATGGTAGTTTCAGAGGAACTCATCCTTCGCGATGTTCTTCAAAAACAAAGCGCGTTTGACGCAGTAATGGGTCTGCTCAAAGGTCCGAAGCCACCTGATTCATTTGTTGTCGTAGCTGATCATCAGGCACTTGTGGTCATGGATGTAGTGAATGAATTGGGCCTGGCTGTTCCGCAACACATTGGTGTTGTTGGTTTTGCCAATGAGATTTATACCGGATTGATAAAGCCCAGCCTGTCGTCAGTTGATCAAAAAAGCCGCCAATTAGGCAGGCGTGCAGCCAATGTTTATTTTGAGGAATTGATCAATAATAAAACGGAGTCCATACCCTCTGAAATAATTGTGGAGGCTGAGATATTGTGGAGAGACAGTTCAAAAAAAATTTGAATAAATACCATTATGCCAAGTCTGATATGACAGCGAGTACAGATAAGCATTACTTGGATTACTTCGCCGAGACAATTTATTATTTCTTCCCAATTTGATGTTTTGAAAGTTAGGCAGGTCAATGGCTATTAATAAATCTACCCTTTCTTTGACTCCTTGAACTAATTCCTCAAAAAGGACCCGAGAGAAATTTAAATTAGAAAAAACGAATACCACATAGTAAATAACCAATTGACAGAACAAATTCTAAGTGTAAACGTATTTAAGCGATGAATAAATTTTTTGGTATCATGACATACATACAACCACATAAATTTAGACTCTTGGGTAATAATACAATTAAAGGTATTCCTCTACGCATATAATGAACCCCAGCATTGCTTCACACGATGAAACGCGGGGTTTAAGCAGGACATGAAAATTTCACTTTAACCACACGGTATTTGTGTACCATCCGAAATTCAGAAATTACTAAGAGGTCTGAAGATACTCATCCTCGTCACAGGCACTTAATGGCGCTCGTCGATAAGCTTGGCAAATCTATGGGGCAAAACAAGGTGCTGCTGGCACGTCAAGACTTGACTACGCGTCGAAAAATGAAGCAGGATACATTATCGCCGCGATACATACAGCACCGTATGCAATAGATCAGATAACAGCTTTCATAAAGTTGATAGACGATTCGACAAAGAAATCGCCTTGGCGTTTGATCCACTCTCGATTCAATCCCATTAAAATAGTACGTGCTGATTCCACTGCATCATTAATGTCAAGCATACTCTCAGGATTTAACAGGTTGCATCTATGGCTACGCGATAGGTCATCGAAATAGATCGTATAGAAAGCCGGCTCAACTGGAAAATTGGATTGGTTTTTCAACCAGGCATTGTATGCTAGCAGGGTCAAATCGCTGTATTTGAAATCATAAACAAACATCGAAAAAACCTTTCTCAATGTGTTGAGTGATCACATGTCGAAAGATAAAAAATGTCTTCCCGGATCCCGGAGATCCGCTCACCAGCACCCCCCGAAAAGGATTACTGACATTGATCCAGCTCTGCCGCGTCTTGCCCTTATGACGATATTCTGCGGGAAGATTGATCGAGTATTCGTTTTCTAGAAGCTGTTCAAATTGAGGAAAACTTTCGTTGTCTTTATTAAAGATATCGTTGCTCAAACGAGCAGTTATCAATCTGGAAAACTGGCTTCCACCGGATAATATAAGTAGGAAACCAACTGAGGAAAAGACCATATACAGAGCTGATCTGAATAGTTCTTCGACTGGTATTTTCAGAATCAGAGCACTTAAAAAATAAATGATGAAGCCTGTCAAAACGCTGATTAGTGAAGGTTTCACCCTGATATTTTCGCCCTTTTTACCTTTTACCCCGACCAGTGAAATGACTAAGAAAACGAGTGCCACAATCTTCGTTTTACTGAACGAAGAGAACAACCCTGCTGCAAAAATTTTATCCAAAATCCGGTCTGAGATTAAAGATGTCAGGTGCCAATTTTGAAATGCCTGATAACAGAAATAGTAAAAATGCAATGCGACGATCAGGGTGCTGATTAGGCGGGTCATATCAGTTATTTTGCGAAGGCTTATGTCGTGTTCGATGCCATAATAAAACGGATTTAGAGTGATTGAGAGAACCCCTTTTTCTTTTTACGTTTGCTTCCACGTAGGTCCGCTGGTGTAAAACCATCTTGTTTAACAGGAGCAAATAGTGAATCCTCGCCATTAGCAAGTCTAGCATTGTTGCTCTGCTCAGGAGTGGCCAGCAAATAACTTTTTGATCTGGCTGACTGTCCATGACCTGTCATTGGATGCTTTTGTTTCTGCGTATTCGATAGCATGTTATCCATCGCTGTATCAATAGCCACACAGCGCTCCTGGACGGCTTTTGCACTATAATTTTTACCGAGAGAACTTCCGTTAAAAACTGCTTTCGAGCGGTGATCGACATAAGTAATTCCATAGATCAGTCCGGTATCATTTTTTCGGAGAACGGTGTCGATTCCATCTCGTTCGAGAATATTAATGAGGCGATCAAGTGTCACATTCGTCTTTCCATACAATGTAAAATCAATCGCGTTTTTGATTCTTAGCTTGTCTGTTTGCCGGAGTTGATCGTTAATTTCAAACCGGTTTTGCAGGTAATTTAATGTCGGCTTTTGGTAAAAATCGCTAGCCTTAATCGGGACACCAACACGTTCACCATTTGCATTTAGCAGCCGGTAGTGAAGCCCGCCCTTCTTGAAAGTTCTGGACTCTTCACTTCCGCGATCTGCCGCCACATTGTAGCGGTTCAATACCGCGTTTAACTCGGGAATGGCCTCGTCCGGATAGTTTCCTGCCATAATGCACTCTGCAACTCCCTCTTTTAACTTGTTCTCATTGTAATAGAAAGTGCTGCGGATTGACGTTCCAGTCTTTATGATTGCAACCATATTTTCGAGGCTTTGCTAATGTAGATATTGATCTTATTCACCATCTCGATCAGGCGATTCTTATCACCCTCATAAGCTTCCAACCAGCTTCGGAAATCGGCAATTTGCGAGAGTGCATGCAGTCTTTTAACAGCTTGATTCAGGTTGCTGCCGGCCTTGCTTAGCTCGCTGCGAAGGCGTGTAAGTTCCACCATCACTTCGTCAAATGACTGGTTCCTGTGGTTGACGATAACTGGCTCGGAAAGCAATACTTTCCTTGCGTACTCGCTCGTCTTTCGGCATGTTGTTCTTTGCACTTTTCGGAGAAGCTGCTGAAACTCCTCAGGCGTTAAGCGGACGTTCAGCAACTTGGTTCGATTGTTTTTGTCTTTCTTCATCACACTATCATTTTCACATTTCAACATTCATTTTTTATTCAATCCCGCCAACGACTCCGGAGTGTTTGAGCTGGCCAGATCCTTAGTTTGTAAGACAAACTGACATCTGGCGTGGCCACCCTGGCCGATTGCGGATAAGAGGCAATCTTTCCAGCTTTTCAGTACGTCAATGTTGGTAATTTCTTTAAGAGAGATTCAAAAGTCTGAGAGGCTTAGGTGATGCTGATCAGCCAATCATTGAAATCTTTGAAGCCATCATACAGTAGGCTAGCATCATTGTATTTTTCACTGATGCCTTTTGCTACTGAGCTGCACTTTAATCCCGCCGTATCCCGGTCGATATACAGGTTAATCTGACGGTGGCGTTCGAGAAATGATCGTGCCCTTTCGAAAAGCGAGATGGAATTGAGTATCACATGATTCTCCGGCACTTCCACTGTTTGGCTCATGATGGTCTTGTACGATAAAAAATCAAACATCCCTTCGAACACAGAGACAGTCGAGGCACCAACATCAATGGTGGTTATGTCTTTCGGACTGCTCGCTAGCTTTGTAAATGAGTTGCGCAGCTCGTAACCACCTGAATCATTCTGCAAGCCCAACGCAAAATTCCTCCGGTCACCAATTCGGTAATTGACTTGCCTGCAATATCGCTTGGCTACCTCTTCAAACACACATCTTGACGAGGTGTACCTGATCAGCGATTCACTACTTAAAGTCCCCGTCGATAAAATTTCCAACGGGCTTTTAGTAACATGCATCATCCTTGGAATAGGTTGGGGTCGTGGCTTGTGAAATGATAGGTAATCTGAAAATAAATTGACAATCTCGCGGACGGTACACTGATAAAACAGCATTGCAAAATCGACGAGGTTCCCACCGCTTCCCAGACCATGATCATACCATCGATTGAGATTTCTATTGACCTTGAATGAGGCAGTCCGCTCATTTCTAAATGGTGATAAATACCAATGATCGACATTTCTGACTTTGTCCGGCTCGAATCCGAGCTCCAATAGATAATCCACAATGTCTAGTTCCTTGATTTGGGCCAAGCTCAAAAGCCACCTATTCCCCCTCGTTCCTTCCTTCATTTTGCTTAATGTTTTGTTTCGTGACAGCGAAAGTAAGGAGCTTGAAAGTCAGACACCTATCCTAGGTAAATTCTCCTTAGGATCGTTTCAAGGGCAATTGGTAGCTTTGTACAGTTCCAATTCTAACTTAAAAAAGACATGATGAACGTGAAAGATTTGACCAGTGTGTATGATACCATCATGAGTATCCCCGGAATGAACGAGCAAATCAAAATTGATTTGAAAATCAGCAGACGGAATGTTTTGTTGTTGACCCAGGCAATAGGAAGGGCGCTTAGAATTCCTAGTGATGGAAGCAATCCCGATTTGATCGACATAGCTTCAAGTGAGTCGAAGGATGAGTTACTGGCTTTGTCAGCTGATTGTCTGCAAAAGTCTGGTCTGGTGGACTTGAACGACCGGCTCGCAAAGTTGTGAGACCTCGCACCTGTCACAAACGCTGATAAAATGATTTCAGTTAATGGCACCATCAGAAAAGCCATTAACAAAGGTGGCGGAGATGAAGTGGCAGTAACCATGTACATGTTTTGCAAAACGTTCATTGACCCAAAAGATCAGACGCTTGAATGTTTTAATGATGCTGGAATGTTAAAAAGATTCAAAGCGCTGCCAAATGATGAGCAGAAGAAGATTATCACCACGATTCTGTCGCAACCGAATGAAAGCAGGCAGGAACAAAAGATCATGGACGTTGTCAAACGATTATCATAAGGGAATCTACAACCTTTGCCGCTCCGAAGATTTCAACTTCTCCTCATCCACATGACTTGAAAACTGCTTCAATAGAATCTTCAATTTCGGGTCAATGAACGTTTTGCAAAACGGCTTCTCGGGGTTTTTATAGTAGTAATCCAGATATTGCTGATCGTTCAACTTGAAGGTCTTGAACGGAATCACTTTTGTAATGATTGGATCTTCAAACTCCTTTTGCAATATCTCAATAGCCTGCTTTGCTGGGATTACCTGATAGTCATTGAAAGTATAAACCGCGGATCTGTATCTAGATCGCATCGCATGTTCGGAAGTGCTGCTGTGCGTGTAAAGGTGGATTGCAATTAGGTTTTCAAGGGAAATCGCATCGGGGTCAAATTCGACAATCACTGCTTCCGAGAATTCAGAAAAATTGTTGTCCGGCTTGATCCAGCCCTGACTTACGTTGACCACGCCCTTTAAGGATTGAAATATTGCTTCGGTACACCAATGGCAGCTCCCTCCTAAACCAATTTTGTCTGTCTTTAAAATATACATTTCACAATGCCTGATTATTTACCTGATTATTGAACACAACAAACCGACTTTTGATTACAAGTGGTTGAGCGGCAGCAAGCGTCCTTTGTATTCTCATTTAATGCAGAGAAAAAATGAATTATACATTGATAACAGGGGCTTCGGGTGGAATCGGTAAAGCTTTGGCAATAAAGCTGGCTAAGAAAAAGCATAACCTTATTCTTGTGGCTCTCAATGCAGAGAAGCTCTCCAAGCTTAGTAAAAATTTACAGGAAACATACGGAGGGCAGGCAACTTACATTGCAGCAGACATGACTAAACAGGATGCGCTATTTCAAATATTCAAGAAACCCAAAAACAAAATTGGGAGATCGAAATGCTTGTCAACAATGCGGGGATCGGCTCTGGTGGCGAGTTTGCAGCGTTGTATTTGCAATCTGAACTGGATTTGACACAACTTAATAATACGTCCCTGGTAGACAAAAAAAACATTTCCAAATATCCGGAAGCAGAAACCGGATCGGCGCACGGTTGACTACCTTATTGCCGAATGCGATGATCGCCCGATTTATGGCCAATTCCTATCGGAAAAAATCAGGTTTGATTTAGCTAACTTGTACGATGGAAACGACAACAACAGTTCACATTCAGTCGATCAGCCAGCTGCACCAACTCTTGCAGCTGCCGAAGCCCAGGCATCCGCTGGTGAGCCTGCCGAGGTTTGAGGATTTCCCTGAGTTAAAAATTGAACAGCGGACAAGGCTTATTACGGAGTTCTACCAAGTGACTTTGAAGACGGAATGTCCGTGCAAAATACAATACGGCCAAAGTATGTTCGATTTTGACGAGGGAGTAATGTCGTGCTTTGCGCCCAGGCAGGTGAGTTTTCTTGATAAGGATTTCGTCCCTGCAAAAGCTGGCTGGCAGCTGTCCATCCATCGGATTTCCTTCGTAACTCGGCTCTGGCAAACACCGCTGCAATTCCGAGCGGGCTATAATTAGGAAGTTTACCGGGTATTTCGTCTCATCATGCTCAGGGAGGATTGTGTGATTAAAAAACGAGAAAAAAGAAAGCCTTTCTAGCAGTGGCCCTCTATCAGCCAAAAGGAAATGGAATAAGTGCCCATCGGGCTGGCGGTTTAACTTTTCACCTCCTCTGCGATGGAAGAAGCCGCCATTATGCCGTAAGCTTTTGGCAGCTTCTCACAGTCTTAGCAAATAGGGCCACTTATTTAGCTGCCCTTTTGCCGAGTTTGTTTGTCAGACTTCAACAAGCGGAATTAATGCAATCAAAGTTTTCTAAAAGATAGAATTTCCTAAATTTGATAGGTCCGTTGCCAACTAAAATATCAAGGTGAGCAATTCGAGAGCAGGCAAAATATAGCTTTATAAATTATTCATTCAGAGCAGGTTACAAATAAGTTCGAATCTCTTCCTCTCTGCAAGTAAGAATACCAAAAAGCATCAAAAGCCTGTAAATCACACATTTACAGGCTTTTTTGTTTTTTAAAAGATAGATAAGTGCCTAGGCCATTATCGTTTCAGAATGCCCTACCGTGGTTGCGGTCGTATGCGACGTGATGGTGGCCACATAGCGCCATTCACTTACAATCTTGCTTGTGCTGAATTTTGCCATTACATATCCGCGCCTGGATGCATCCAGGTATTGCAGGTCGTCCACGAGCAAGGCAAGTGCCTGCTCAAAACCGCCGAGTGATGCCGGGTCGGCGCCAAGATATTCTTCAAAGCCTGGCGATTATGTTGCTCTGCGCCAGAATATACTCAAATTTGGTCCACAGGTTGGTCTTGTCGCTTCGGTTCTTTCCATCGCCTTATCAGAAACTTATGAATGGTCCAGACACCTGAACATGAAAGGAAAATGCATTTGTGTGAATGGGACAGGTATTGCTGGACTGAGCTTGGCTTTGTGGGCAAGTATCGCAGGCGCAAAAAAAGTAATCCTGCTAGGCCGTCGTGCTGAGCGTCTTGAATTAGGAAGGGAATTTGGCGCTGATGAAACAGTCAATGTCACAAGCCAACCCCCTGTTGAAACGGTAAATGCGTTAAGCCAGGGCGGGGTAGACTGCTTTATAGAAGCCACGGGTGCTTCAAGCCAAATGGAAACAGCGCTTCGAAGCACACGGGCCGGAGGCACAGTTGCCGTATATGGTGTGCCACCCAATGGCCGGTATGAGCTGGACTGGACCTGGCTTCCCAGAGAAGTAAAATTCACGCAACATGAACCCAATGAACATTTAGTGCGCGACGAAGTCATTGCTTTTATTGCTGACGGCAAGATCCCTGTTGAAAAGCTTATATCTCATATCTGGAAATTTACCGACTACCAAAATGCATTTCAGGCGCTTAAACAAGGACAAGTCGTAAAGTCTTTGCTGGTTATGGATTAGCTTAATATAAATAGTATTCGTTTGTCACATGCTTAACAGAAACGGGACACGGCTGTATCCAGCAGCCCTATTCCAAAGATAAACCAAACTAAATGAAACCTCATATTTTACAGGTTGCCACCGCACCAAACAGATCATTCAGTATCAGAAAAGATTTTGTTGCAAACATCAACAGCCGTTGGCATTGTCATCCCCATGTTGAAATCATTTGCTTTCACAAAGGTAGCGGAACACAATTCGTGGGAGATGATATCCGTCGCTTTAATGCTGGCGATGTAGTGCTGGTCGGTGCCAATCTTCCTCACTACTGGCACTTCGACCCTGAAATCGACTGTAGTGAGGAAAGCTTGAAGATACCATTTTGTACAGTTCTTCACTTTACCGAGAGTTTTTGGGGAGATCGGTTTCTACATCTAGAGGAAAATACAGTTCTCAGGAATACCCTTGAAAGGGCAAAACGTGGAATTGCTCTAAAAGGCCAGGCAGCCGTTAAAATTATCAATCTTCTGGAAAAACTACATTGCGCGGAAGGTCCCTACCGCATTATGATCCTAATGGAATGCCTTGTGCTTTCAGGTACTTGCGAAAAAGAATTGCTTGCATCTTTGGGTTTTCAATATAATAATCCGGATCACGAGAATGAAAGGATTAACCTGATTTACAAATATGTTCTCAACAACTTCAGCGACAAGATTAGGCTAGAAACCGTAGCATCCATTGCAAGTTTATCGCCCAATTCGTTTTGCAGATACTTCAAATCACATACTGGTAAGCAGTTTTTCCAGTTTCTGAATGAGGTCAGAATTGGCTATGCATGTAAAATGTTGATAAAAAATTCCGTTCCGATTAAACAAATATGTTATGAAAGCGGATTTTATAATTTCAGTTGCTTTTATAAGCAATTCAAACATGTCACCGGAAAAACCCCGGCTAGTTATCAGCAGGCTTTCCTTAGCAGATAAGTGCAGATACTGCTCAGATTCCTTTTGATGCAACAGATATAGACGCCTTATATTCTGAATTTTTAGCTAAAACAGACTTATACAACTAAAAATACAAAAAAAATAGAGAATATTTAAAATGCCAAGATACCTTAATGAATGGGTAATTTCTAAATAATCTACACCTACTAATATATTTTCTTTGTATTGTTCCATTGGATGTTTTAAAATGTGAGCTCATCCTAAATTGGATTCTTATTTAAACCAGTCACTAAATTCTCCCTAAACCCATGATTTAAATCTATAAATAATGCCGTTTACTGTCTCAATTTAATTTGCCAAATGCAAAAACCTGTAATCACATGAAAAGAAAAAATTCTACTATTAAAAGAATGGCGAGATTTTCACTCATACATCTTTTATTTACCTGTTTATGGATAACCCACGCTCACGCTGGAAGTGCTACAGGCCTTGCAGACCGCTCAATCAATGGGCGGATCACTGATGAAAATGGTGCAGGACTGCCAAGTGTCAGTATAATCTTGAAAGGTACTCAGCTTGGTACTAATTCTGACATCGATGGGAAATACAAGATTTCTGTGCCTGATGGGCCAGCAACGCTAACATTCTCATTTGTTGGGTACGTTTCACAGGATATTGTAGTTAACAATCAGACAACAATTGACCTTGTGCTGGCAACAGATCAAAAGGCTTTGGAAGAAGTCATTGTTGTGGGGTATAATGCCCAAAGCAAACGTAATATCATTAGTGCTGTAACGACAGTTTCCGGAGCAACGCTAACCAAACGGGTAGCGACCAATCCTGTAAATTTATTACAAGGCCAGCTTCCCGGATTGCAGGTAATACAAAATTCTGGTGAGCCCGGCAATGAAGGAACTCAGTTACGTATAAGGGGTACCGGTACATTTAGTGGCGCTGGTAATGACCCGTTGATAATAGTTGACGGACTTCCAGGCAGTCTTAGCATTATCAACCCAAATGACATTGAAACTGTAACTGTATTGAAAGACGCTGCATCTGCTGCAATCTATGGTGCCAGGGGTGCGAATGGCGTAATTTTGGTAAAAACAAAAAAGGGTAACGGCGGTGGTTTTGGGTTTAGTTATGACTTTAACCTGGGAATAGCCAATCCAACTTCAATTCCCAAAACAATTACAAATTCTGCCGAGTATATGGAACTGTCCAATGAAGCAAGGACCAACTCCAATCTAGCTCCTTTGTATACTCAGACTCAAATTGATTTGTACCGGAACGCTACCGACCGTGTAAAATATCCGAATCACAATTGGTTGGACGATCTGTTTCAAACTGCCTACGTGAAAAACCACTATTTGAGTATGTCTGGCGGAAGTAAGGATGGCACTACTTTTAATGTAGGTTTGGGTATCACAGATCAGCCGGGGGTCATGATTGGTTTTGATTACAAAAAATATACATTGAACCTTGGCTTATCTTCAAAGGTACACAAGAGGGTCACAGTAGGCACAGATTTACAGTTCAGGATGGGTGACCAGGTAGCCCCCAGCAATGGAAGTACTGACATGTTCCTATCCACGATGGCTCAGTCCCCGCTTTATCCACCAAGAAGCGCTGACGGAAAGTGGATAAAGAGAGCTTACCCCAACGAATTGGGAAACAAGAATACGATTGCGACAGTGTATGAAGACGCCAATACTAAAACGAAGGATTACTATGGGCAGGGCAATATGTCTTTGGACATTGATATCCTTGACGGCCTAAGATTGGAAAACAGGGCTGGATTCAATTTTTCAAGCAACAAATCCAGCACATTCCGCCCATTTATCCCTACATACTTTTACAGTGATTTGAGTGCTGCCGGTGCGCTGGATGTGGGAACACCAGGTTTGAATGTCCAACGTAACGATTTGATTTACACTGTCTTTTATAGTCAATTGAATTACAATAAAACCTTTGGCAACCATACCCTGTCGGTACTTGGCGGGTATCAGCAAGAGCAAAATCAGACAAGTAACCTTGCTGCTTTCAGAAGACAATTTCCAACAAACACGCTGGAAGAACTCAATGCTGGTCCAGTGGATGGTCAAACCAATTCGGGAACTTCGGCGCAATGGGCCATTCAATCTTTTTATGGCAATGCCAACTACACATTGCTTGATAAATACCTTTTGGGTGCCAGTGTGCGCTATGATGGAACTTCCAGACTTCCAACTGATACCAGATGGGGCTTGTTTTATTCCTTTTCAGGAGGATGGAGGGTATCGAAAGAAAACTTCATGCAAGGTATTGATTGGATCAATGATTTAAAGCTACGGGCATCATGGGGGCAGCTGGGTAATCAGAATATTGGAAATTATCCTTACCAATCTACGCTTACAAACCGGAACTACGCTTTCGGCTCCATCGCGACTGGTTTTGCAGCATCTACGCTTGTGGACCCAAACTTAACCTGGGAAACGACCAGATCTGTGAATGCCGGACTTGATCTGACGGCATTTAAAAACAAAGTAAATTTTAGCGTTGATGTATTTAACAAATACACTTTCGATATTCTGAGAAGCTCTCAGGTTCCACTCTGGCTGGGGTTGAATGCACCCGTTATCAACAATGGGGCCGTTCGCAATAAGGGAATAGAGCTCTCACTTCAATATAATGGCCGGGTTGGAAGCGACTTTGGCTACTCAATAGGTGGAAATGTGCAGGCATATAAAAATATCCTGGAAGACTTTGGGAAAACCGAAATCAGTAGTAATACCATCCGGCAGGAAGGATATGCACTTGATGAGTTTTACGTCTACATATGGGACGGAATATTTCAAAATCAGGCCGAAATTGATGCACATGCAAAGCAACCCGTTACGCCAACGCCTGGTGACTTGAAAATCAGGGATTTAAACGGAGATAATGTCATCAATGATCAGGACCGTACATATCAAAAGGGGAGATATCCAGCCATGCAAATGGGCTTAAACCTTTCAGCCAATTGGAAAGGTTTTGATGTTGCAGCACAAGTCTTTGGGTCAGTCGGTCAAAAAATCTATGTCAATGGGTGGGGTATAGAGCCATTCAGACAAGGCTCTGTACCAACAACGGATTGGAGAAACCGCTGGACGCCCTCTAATCCAACCAACACAATGCCCAAAATATATGTGGCTGACGGATACGCACCAGTTCAAAACTACAACTCGACTTACTTTCTTAAAGACGCGTCTTTTGTCCGTTTAAAGAATGTTCAGATTGGATATAGTATCCCCAAGGGCATTGTTAATAAATTAAAAATAAAAGCAGTGCGAATTTATGCGGCTGGCGACAACCTTTTAACAGCGAGCAAATTTCCAGGACTTGACCCCGAACGTGTAAACAGTGGAAACTATCTTGCCTATCCTCAAAACAGGACAATTACATTAGGTATCAACGCTCAGTTTTAATCTTGATAAAATACTTAAAGATGAGAAATCATATTAAATTCTTTGCATCAGCTTGCTTTGCAACAGCGCTTTCGCTTTCATCCTGCTCAGACTTGCTTGAAGTAACGCCGCCGGATCAATTGTCTACCGCCACATTTTGGACGTCTGAGACAGATGCAGACCTGGCTTTAACTGGAGTATATAATTATCTGTATTCAGACGGAGGGGGCTATGCAACTTCTCAATACCAGGTATTTGCCTGGGACAATTTTAGCGACGACTCCTTCGGACAATATAATTATGGCGGGGGGACAAGTGCCTTATCTTCTGGTATTACGCCGCAGTCCGGCGACTTTGTAGCCAATTATTATACAAATAACTATAGAGCTATTGCGGCTATCAATTCATTTCTTGCAAATGTAGATAAAGTCTTGACAGGAGAAAAACTGGCCAGATATCAGAGCGAAGCATACTTTTTAAGGGCATTTAACTACTTCTGGCTTGCACAGCTGTATGGTAATGTTATCATTGTGACCGAAGATCCATTCAGTATTGATTTCCGGGCTACAAGGGCAAAATCTGAAAAAGCGGATGTACTTAAATTGATTGAAGAAGATCTTGGGAAAGCAATTGCAGGTTTACCAGACAATTCATATAAGGACGGACATGCAGTTAAATCCACTGCTCAAGGATATTTAGTTCGTGTATTATTATATCAAAAGAAATATGCGGAAGCAGCTGCGTTGGCAAAGACGATCATTGCTGCAAACAAGCATTCTCTCTATGCGAATTACGCAGGCAACTTTTACAAGCCTGATCAAAACAATAGCAATGAGATCATGTTTTCAGTTAAATACTTGCAACCAAACCTATTGCACCAAGATGTAGCATTGGCTGTCTCTTTACAACGCTGGAAAGGGGAACAGGGAACGCAAGATTTGATCAATGAATACGAGGCTATTGACGGAAAGCCAACAAGCAGCTCTGCTGTGTATGACGCAACGAAGCCTTTTGAGAAAAGGGATCCAAGAATGCGACAAACCTTCTTTTTTGCAGGCGATACAAAGGCACAAGGCTGGCCCTTTACCGGAGACTTGGCTGTAGCAACCCCTGGAAAGGATAGTTGGACAGTTGGTTTTTATGCGGTCAAAAAATGGCTTGACCCTTCGTTAGTAAATCCTGATTATGGCGCTATTGACGACGCGGATTTCGTGCTCTTAAGATTCGCAGATATTCTTTTAATGCATGCCGAAGCGGAAAACGAAGCAAATGGGCCAGCAGCTGCCATTGCTTCCGTTAATCTGGTTAGAAAAAGAGCGGGTATGCCCGACATTGCAAGTGGCTCTTCTCAAAGCCAATTGCGTAATTTGATACGTCATGAAAGACGCGTTGAATTTGCTATGGAGGGCCTTCGCTATTTTGATTTGAGGAGATGGGGTATTGCTGAGCAAAAATTAAATGGATTTGTACAAAATCCACTGGCTCCCACAATCAAATCCAAGTATGAAGCTAAATTTGACATGTGGCCGATCCCTCAAACTGAGATTGATCGGAATGCACCGGTTTTAATTCAAAATCCAGGATATTAATTCTCAATTGTAATCACTCTTGAATGGGTATAGGAATCAGTGATTCTTATACCCATTTAATTAATCCTGTCTTACAATCTTAAATAATGGATCTACAATTAGCAGATAAGATTATCATTGTCACTGGGGGGGCAAAGGGTATAGGTGAAGGTATAACAAAAGCTTTGGCCCAGGAAGGGGCTATGCCAATTATCGTTGGAAGAAGTGCTGAGGACAATAAACAACTCATGGAGCATTTAACCGGTCAGGGGCTAAAAGCATCATATGTGACTGCTGAACTGACCTTACCCCAGGAATGTGAAAAAGCCGTCTCTGAAATTCTATCCAAGTACAATCGTATCGATGGACTGGTGAACAATGCTGGGGTTAACGATGGTGTTGGGCTTGAATCTGGTAATTACGAGAGCTTCATTGCTTCACTTCATAAAAATCTTGTTCATTACTATTTAATGGCACATTATGCGCTTCCTGCTTTAAAAGCCTCGAAGGGAGCAATTGTCAACATTACGTCCAAAACCGCCGATACTGGCCAGGGCGGCACGTCAGCATATGCTGCATCAAATGGTGGCCGTAATGCACTTACACGTGAATGGGCAGTTGAACTTTTGCCCTATAGTATTAGGGTTAACGCTGTCGTGGTAGCTGAGTGCTGGACGCCGCTATATGAAAGGTGGATTAGAACATTTCCTGATCCACAGAAGAAGTTAAATTTAATCAGCGCAAATATTCCGTTAGAAAACCGTATGACGACGGCCGAAGAAATTGCTAACATGACAGTCTTTCTATTATCAGCGCAATCAAGCCATACCACCGGGCAACTGATCTATGTAGACGGGGGGTACGTGCATTTGGATCGGGCCTTAGAGTACTAAAAAGTTATCCGATAATTCAATTCATCACAAAACAAGGTTATGATATGAAAACTTTAATTTGCCAGACCTCTGGCAAATTTGAAGATATCTTAACATTCAACCTGAACCATCATTCTGTATTATTAAATAAGTTAAGTCAAGTAGCACAATGCTATGTTTTTTGATTTGCCTATTTAGCCCAAAAGCATGCGGTCAATAAAATAGCAGGTTTTTATTTGACGATCAAACAGAGACTTTGCCAATAACTTTGTTTGCCCTCCTAAGAGATCAACCCGGCATTCCGTTTATGGGAAAGAAAATGACTTATTCATGCCTGTTAAATGCAATTCTCTGATTTATAATCAAAAGTAAACATATGAAAATCATCATAATACTGATCGTTTTTGGCTGTACTTGTTCCAGTATTCTCTATGGGCAGGACAAGCGCCCTTCCCGATCCTATAA
>Ga0181465_100400_pt1 | contig 16893 bp, 21 predicted proteins | sample InSIn3gowninarea_FD_119076 | JGI IMG/M metagenome (GOLD analysis project Ga0181465, IMG submission 119076) | Clean room microbial communities from NASA Spacecraft Assembly Facility at Jet Propulsion Laboratory, Pasadena, California, USA -... ... | reverse complement strand
ATCCCCCACTACACCGACCCCAACTCCAACTCCAACTCCAATCCCAATCCCGCACCGCTGCCCCGCCTTCGCAGGCGATGATGGATGCCATCCCTCTATTTCTATCTACTGCGCGTTCGGCCTCCCCAGAAGCGTCGAGTGGTCCTCAGAGGACCTCCTCGCACTCCTCTCCTTCTTCTCCGCCTCGCTGACCGCCTCCTTGGCGGCCTTCCTCGCGCGCTCTCTGCTCCCCTCGTCACCCTCCCCTATGCGTTCCAGCTCCTGGCTAACCTTCGTATTAAGTGAGTCGACAAATCGCTTATTCTCAGGGCTCAGTGTACCATTACCATTTCGCTTCTCTGTCTGCTCTCCGTTGGCCTTGGGCTTGCCGTTCGACGAGGTGGGCCGTCCACGGCCGTTGACGAGCTGGTCGATGTTGTTCTCGGCGGACTTGCCGAGCGACTCGATCTCGCGGTCAACACCGTGGATTGCGTCGCGGGTCGACTTGGCAATGTTCTGCTGGGTAGTGCGGTTCTTGGCGTTGGACTTGTTCGAACGGAGGTAGCTCTTGACGAAGAAGCGCATGAACAGACCGGTCAGCGGGGCGAGGTAGATGAGGTTGAGGTAGATGGCAAAGGCCTGGCCGCTCGTATCGATGCAAGGGACGTGTTCGTACTGCGTGCGGTAAACGGTTCTAGTCTGAGTAGCATGTTGAATAGGGTGTTGAGCGTGGTGATCAGCTCCAAGGTGAGCATGGGCAGAAGGGGCAGCATTGGCGGCAAAAACATTCTCCGCAAGACCCTCGTCACCAGCGGCGCGGTAGATCCACTTCTTCAGGAAAGCGAGCCCAGCACCGGTGGCGGCGGGGACAGCGGTGGAAGTAACTGAAGATGCGACAGAAGCAATGGACGAGGTGTTGAGCTTGGGGATAACCTTCTCGGCAACTTCGTAGGCGACGGTGACGGGGACGGTGTACGATACAAACAGATGAGCAGCGGCGAAGGTGACGCCGACGATGAATTGGGTGATCTGCATGGTGGTGAGAGTGCGCTTGATGCCCTGGGGCACACGGAATCCGAGAGCGGTAACGGTGTAGTAGGTGTACTGGAGACAAGTTAGCAGGTGGAAAGTTGGCGTTGCAATTGTGACGTACCATCATGGCGTGGATGCCAGAGTTGACGAGGGCAAACATCCAGATGGGAGCCGACATGTAGCGGATACCAGACCACATGCTGAGCATGGCACCAGCGTGGTGGTAGGTCTGCAGAGTGGAGCTGCGCTTGCCCTTCATGATGATGATGACAGTGTCGAGCACCTCGTAGAACTTGGACAGGTAGAAGATCCAGCCCCAGAAAGCGAGACCCTCGTTCCACACGCGACCCAGGTCGTCCGACTGAGGCAGGCCGTAGGGGTCTAGCTGGACGTTGGGGTTCTTGCTCTCCCACTTCTGCTGGTCGGCGTTGAAGTAGACGGCATCTCCCAGACCACGGGGACCGTGAATGTGGCACAGGGCGTCGACGGTTCCGACAATGGCGTTGGGCTCGGTGTAGTGGGGGATGGCATGCTTGAGCGAGCGGATCATGGCCCAACAGGTTACGGCCGAGTAGACGGCGAGGAAGACGTTGTGCAGGATGACGAAGACGTGGAAGGCACGCGTCTTGCTGATCCGCCACGGCTTGTTGCCATGCTTGCGGTTGTATGCGTTGAGCAGGGAGATGGAGGTCGCGTAGACGGCGGCGATGGTCAAGGGCACAATGGGCTGCAGAGCGCCGTTGTAGATGTGCTCGGGGATGGGGAACGGGTTCCGGAAGCTCGTGAAGGGAGCCTCAGCGACGGGCGGCGGAATAGCAGGCGGGGCGGCGTCTGGGGGAAACTTGAAGACGGCCCACTTGGGGAACTCGCCAGGGTAGAGGCTCGGTCCTGCGCCCGACATGATGGTTTTGGAGGGGTGAAGAAGAGCTCTTGCGCTGGACGAGGTCGTGGGGTCGTCGGAAATGGCTAGCTGGTGAGGGAAAGCGTCAGCGCTGGGGCGCAATGGGTTCCTGTTTGCGTGGTGTTGACGGTGACGACATACCTCTGCCACACGCGAAACGTAGACTTTCACTTAACGCTGCAATTGTCTCAACAGAAAGAGAGAGAGAACAAAGCACCAGCAGCAGCAGAGCGACGTATTAAGCACTACAGACAAGAGACGAGAGGTTGGTGGCCCACACAAATGCACAACGCTCCCGCAACAGTTGAGCACCAGAAAAAAGGACTGGCTCTCTTAAAAATTCACAAAATGGCACAGGCCCTAGTCGAGTCGGCACAGCTAGCGCCTCAGTGCCATCGCAGCCTCGGCAGCGCGCCCGCACGCGAGTGGTCCACGCTTCGGAACAATCGCTGCATCCAGCCACAGTCGTGTCGTGCGCCGCTGAGAAGGCTTGGAACCTTCGATAGCCATCTGTACTCAGTAAGGAGCCGCTGCTCCACGGGGGGCGGTGACAGTCTGGCTGCTGTTGGTACCTGCCAGCAACCGGCGGTGGGTGGTGGGTGGGGGGGAAGGTGCCACCAGCAGAGCAGTTGCCCGTTGCCCGCTGGCCCCCGCCCGCTGCAGGGGACGCGCGAGACCCTGGCATGCCCGTCCACGGGTACCGCATCATGGCTGATAGGTGGCTAAGGTACACCCGTGGACGGTACCGTACCTTCTACGGCGCCGTGCACTCTGGTCTTCTGGGGAATTGGTGCTGGTGGCTGACCCTGCACCCAGCTCAAGTGCTAGGGCATAGGGGATAAGAGGAAACATGGAGATAGGAAAATGCTGCATCGGGAGGAACAGGGTAGGTGTTCTGTTGTTTGTTGTCAAAACAGTAAATCTTCTATCGTCCATACATCTTGTCATTGTTGAGACTCCACCCTGCTACTGGAGTGTACAAGAGTACATGTTGTTTGGAATAAGATAGACATTCAGTTGTTTATCATCACAAAAATAAATCTCCTACCTTCCATACATCTGATAATGGTTGAGACTCCAACCCGCTACTGAAGGGTTGTAGAATATGCGTTGCTTGGAATAGGATAAACAACCTGGTATTCCTTCTTCCCTTAAGTGATGCTGTATTGTATAAATAAATTAACTGCTATTCTTTGTTATTGTAATAATCACACTGCTTGGATGCAACAGTGCACGCGTTCTGTGATTGTGCACCATCATAACGTTTACCATCATAATAACTCCTCTCGTTCACACCTAAATAAATCATCTAAATCTCAGCCCGCTACCCAAGAGCAAACTAGATAACTATACCACATCAAACAACCCACACAATCCGCTATTACCAATTACAACAACCCCCTCTCCCCCCTCAAAACTTTGGCTTACTCCCCAACGGCACAGGCGGCGGTCCCCCCGCACCCCCCAACTCCCTCTTCTTCGGCGGCGGCGGAGGCGGTGCCTTCTTCCCCAACCCCCCGGTCGTCGTCGTCGGCGACCCCACCGGCGGAGGACTCGCCCTCGACCCCGACGCCAAACTGCCCATCCTCCCCGCAATCCCATACTTCTGGTTTAACCCGCTCGCCGTCTTCCACCCGGCCGCTACCTGCTCCCCGTGGCGCTCGCGGAAGTTATTCGCAGTGGAGGCGGCGCTGCGGGCATCGGAGAGGGTCACCTTGGAGGGGTCGCTGTGGAGCGTGTTTACTGTTTTGAGGGCGGCTTGCTTTTCGGCCCATGTGGTTCCTGTGGCTGGGGGCGCGGAGGGTGTCGTCTGGGAGGAGGATGTGCGCAGGTTGGAGAAGCGGGATTGGAGCTCGTTGAGTTGGGAGGAGTTTTTGCGGCTTGGGACGGCCGGGGGGGTGGCTGATGTTGAAGCTGTACGGCGCGGGGGTACGGGGGGTGAAGCTGTTTGGCGTGGAGGTACGGGAGGTGAAGCTGTCTGGCGCGGGGGAACAGGAGGTGAAGCATGACGTCCGATTTCCAGTCCAGGTACCGAAACACCTGCCTGCCCGAGCCGGTTCAGTGCACCTTGGTTCAGGTATCCCCCCGCAGCACCCGTATCCTGTGTAGCTTCCTGGTATGGCGGCGGAGGGGCGGGTGCGTAGGCGTCGGGGTGAGAATTCTGTCGCGGCGGTAGTCTGGGCGGTAGATTGGGCTTTGGCCTCGAAGATGGATCGATCGCTGGAGGCGTCGCCTGGTTGGGTCGAAAGGCCGGCGGCTTGGGCAGATGCGCAGTGCTGAGTCCAGTCGTATCTGCTGCGTATGGTCCTGCGGGTGGTGTCTCGCTTCCTTCCTCCCTCTGGTGTGCTTGTGCTGGTTCTCTAGCTGCACGCGGCCGCGGGGGCCCTGCTGCGTCTCCATAGTATGCTCGGTGTTTGGGCGGTGGACCGAACGATGCTGGGTCTTTGAGTGTCGAAAGCGGCGCCGAAACGTGGGCATGTGCATCTTCTTTTCCACCGTCTGCGCTCCTGCCCATGGCCTTGTTTTTCCATCCAGCCTGGCTCATCCGTCAATATGCCATGTCGTGATGGCAGCCAATGCAGTGTTACGTACCACCGTGTTGACGCCCTTGAAATCCCCTCTCCAGCTCTCTTTGCCACCTTCTCCCTTCCCTCCAGGATGCCATCCGTTCTTTGCAATACCCTTGAAGCCGCTCATGGTGACCGTCGACGTGTTGGCCGTGGTCCACGGTTCTTGCCGAGTGAACGGACTTAAGGGTTAGAGCGATGACGCTAGCCAAGTCCCCAAAGCTTAGTGAGCTCCTCACAAAGCATTCGACCCTCAGAGTCTGAGCCATCACAATCAGCCATCGTAGATTCAACTTAGCGAACAGAGTCATGGAAGGCAGTCTGTCTCTTCATTTCCTAGGAACTTATTTACACCCATCGCCGTCTTCATGTTCCTTCGTATTCATTCTGTTCATGTCCCAATCACTCATTATCATCCATCAAACGTCCGTGTTTAACATATCGTAAAGAGCGCAACGAAACAAAGTTAAGAAAAAGAAAAACACGTGTGCTCGTCAGCATTACTTCCGCCCCGCTTGACTGCCTCTGTGAGGAATGAAGCAAGGCATATATCCAATCCCACCACCCCGTAGGAGGGCGTGTATCGTCAAGGTGGAGTCGAAGGAGTCGGATGAGGATAGGTTCATCATCTGAAATGGAGGTTTGCATCCTGCAAACGCTGCTTTCGCGAGATGTGTAAGGACCGTCAAGAAAAGGTACCGATGAGGGCTTATGCTAGTGTATCCATGCTGGTTCGCTCAATCAACGCCTGGAGATGAATGCGACATGCGGAATGTGGAAATCGAAAAAGGAAAAGTGTGTGTACAAAGATATCGAAACGATCAATCAGACCTCGGGTATCCTAGTATTGCGAACGGAAGAGTGACACTTGGGGCCGAAGTGCGCTGGTATAATCCCATCTTCCAAAAACTGGTCTCTTCCGCCGATATGGTATCCACATTGATGTGGAGCTAGACATTCAAATTCTGGGCACATTGTTGCATCTTGTGGTGTGCAAGCAAAGAGGTTATCTTCGGTATACCGATTTATGTGTAAGAGGTGAGTCGGAAAGACTAGGCATTGGTCCTCTGACTCTGCCGCCACGAACAAGTGGTGTTTGGCCCGTGCAGAAGACGCAAACGTAGACGGCGGGTACGTTGTTGCCGTGAAGCCCGACGCATGGCATGTGGAGCCAATTTTTGCAACTTTCACATAGAATCATGGGGCGGCTATCGTCATTTCTATTGCAAATGCAACGAGTTGAATCATTTGAAAGACTGCTGCGATCGGTGGATGGAGTGTTCAAGGTCGTATCAGAAGTGTTCGCAGGAGAAGCACTAAAAGCGTTGTTGAATGGATCAAATGGGGCAGGGTGTGCAAGATCAGCCGACACTTGAGCCCAGCGTTGGTTGTGGGCTTGCAGCTTGTTCTGAACGGAGCGTTGTTTTTGCCGTCCTTGTACGGCTTTCTTCAACGCCCCAAGTGCGTCTCCTGGAGAGTCTGGCATTGATTGATCCCCGCTTTCGAAAGTCTCTGTCATTGAAGTTGGCAAATCCATCATGCTGAACCTCCTGTGTGAGTTGTCAGGAACACGTCTCGCAGGTCGGGTGTTATCGAACGACGCCTTGTCAAAGACACCAGACGACGGCCTTGGGGCCGGTCTTAGCATTTTGAACGAGTTCGATCGGTGGATTTCCCCACTATCGTTTCGAGCATGTTTAGAGGGATGGCGCTGCTGCAAGTTGAAAGACGTATTACGGCTGAGTGTGATGGTCTCAGGAGGCTCTTCGTCTTCTGTATCACTATCATCGTCGGCCCACAATTCAGGGTATTGTCTCCTTGGATCCTGAGGATTTCTACGTGTCTCTCTGTCATCTTCATCTTCTTCTGCCGGAACAGTCTCTGTCCGAGCTCTGCCGCTCTCGTCAACGATTAGGCGCGTCCTGGGCCTACGAACCTCTGGGATTGCCCCGAGCAGTCCACCACTAGACCGTTTCAACGGTGATGAACGTCGAGGAATGTTTTGAATTGCTGCCGATGCAGACGACCGCGAATCCATGGACGAAGGCCTACTTCTCCTTAACCCACTGTCGGTATTACTTCGCTGTAGCACGGGTCGAGCCTCGAAGGATGCGTTGGATGAATTGGTGCTTGTGCGTGAATGTTGACTCTTGGCCTGCCGAGACGCCTCCTTCTCCCACAAAGAGTCCAGAAGCTGCGTCTCATACGGCTGCCTGACTTCGACCTGCTTGGGCACTGGAACCGAGGTATTGAAGGACGGAGATAGGTCAGGACCTGAAAAGCTGAAGAGCATGCTGGGATCCACCCCTCCAGATGTTGATATGAACGAACTTGGGCGTGAGTCATGCTCATCACCAGCGTTGCTTGTAGCAAAAGACGAGGTGGGTTCAAGAGATGGCAATCCTTGAAGTGCTTGGAACGCTTGGGGGTTCATCTGGCCACTGGTGGAAGTGTGGAACGCCTGCCAATTCACGTTTCCTTCGATCTTGTGTGGGGTGGGACCAAAGGGATCGGGCGCAAGAGGCATGTCTACATCCATTTGTATTGCATCATTGGGCTGGTCCCAAAATAGCCGGGAGTGAGGGAGGGGTGGCGCAGACATAGGTCCCGTACCGGGGAATTGCATCATTTCAGGCGAGAACTGAAGACTGGAAAAGCCAAATGGGGTTTGATTGAAAAGTCCCTCGGATGGCGGTGCCTGCCTCGGCGTACGTGCGATTACGGTGACGGGCGTAGCAGCATCTACACTCTGCTGAAGCCGACGAGAGGTAGCATCCCTCGTTGGAGGTGGGGTTTGCATCTGCGAAGTATGCATTTTGAGGTTCTGGGCCCTCGGCGCTGGCTGAATATAAAAGGCCCCTGCGGTACGATTCACCGATTGCGGGTCTGGCGAGGATGACAACCTCCTCGCCGGCTCGACTGGCGGCAAGGGAAGGTTGGTCAAAGCGAAGTGATTGACATGGAATTCGGGATCATCGGGTGTGCGAGCCTTGAGACTTTGTGACGTCGACGGCCGCTCTATAGGCGTCGAGATGGCGAATGTAGGCGTCTGGGCAGGCGTGTGCTGTCCATTGACTCGTGGGGTCGTCCAGGCGTCAAGAAAGTGAGAATGGGGGAACGTATCAGTTCTAGGCGTCTTTAGCGTCGTGTCCGGGGCGACGGACTTTGGCGTGGAAGAAGGACTGGGAAGGTGCCAGTCGGGGGATCTGACAAGACGACAGCCAGTTAGCTTTGAAACGTTTGGGACACACTAGACGTATAGTGCAAGCAGACGGAGCGAACAACACGACATGTGAAGAGCACGAAGGACAAGCACAAGAGAACGATAGTCCTGAGCAAGGAAAGGCCATGATGGATGGTGGAGGGGGGTTAGGTGTCGGACGACCTTGGGGCCGGGAAAGGAACTTTGGAGTGGCAACCGTGCAGGTGCTGCCTTGCCTTCTGCCTGAACTACATCTCAATTGGGCAATCTGCAAAGCGGAGTGAACATTGCAGAACAGGCAGAGCAGGCAGAACAGTCAGATAACGCTGCTCGTTGTCCGTTCCAAGAGCGAGAGAAAGTTCCTTGACCGGTCCCCAGGGTCATCGTGTCCTGCTAAGCCAGTCTGATGGGAGGCACGGCGTAGTGCAGCATGAACCAGATGAAGGAAAGCCCATACCCATATATATGATGATCCACACTCATAGCAATGCCTGTGAGCCAACTTGGATGCCGCAGAGACCATGTAGCAAAGTGTTATCTGGGCGACGGTCGAAAGGAGCGGTGGTTGCGGCGGGGAGGGCGGGCGGCGGCCGGCGGGGAGAAAGGACGGTAAAGAGGCACTCTGGTGCTGAAGTGCTGGCGTCTTCCCTCGTAGAGAGTGAGAGAGGGACAATGCAGGCACGCAGGGCAGAGGCGCTGTGAGACGTCAACGCTGGGAGAGGCTCGAAGGGGTTGGGCCTCGGGTGCTGTGGGACGTTGCTGCAGGCACAGGAACCACACGAAGGGGGGGTGAAGGGCAGCGTCGAGGTCGGCAAGCCAGGGCGGGATGCTCCTGATTCTGAGGACTGACAGAGGGTAACTTTTTCTTCACCGAGCGAGAGCAGTGGGGCCGGGGAAGTGTGCAAAGAATTACTGGCAGCAACCATGAATTATTAGACGTACCGGCGGTGGCCCGGCGACGGCAGCAGCTGTCCGGAATGCAGCTCTCCTGAGGCTAAGGAGGGTGCAGATCAGGTACCGCGCCGTAGCGGACTGGTGTGCTCGTGGGGATGCATGGAGAGTGGCTTCATTATTGGCAGGGGCTGCAATGAGGGCATTCACAGAGGCAGCGGAAGAAAGAAGCCTCCGCTGCTGCTCGGCGCAAGGCCAGCACTGCGATAGGCTGGGCGGCTAGCGGCGTCCGAGGGATTGAGACGCCAGATTGGATAGCTGCCGGCACAATACATGACGACGGCTGATGAGAAGCACGATAGGTGGTCGACAGCATCGTGAGAAGGACGCGGCGGTGGGCTAACATGGTCGTGCCGTCCGCTAGAAGCTCCGGCCAACCATCGATTTGTACAGTCTGCTCCACCGTCCAGCTCCACCGGCTGCCAGTCTACAGTGAACAGATACCTGAACCTGCTCACATGTCTCTCCTGAAGCCAACGTCACTGGGACTGCCACGGCTCGAAGCAGCAAAAGGACAGCCTATCACGCCAGTCCAGCTGGCAGCTCTAATATCTGCTGGCCCTACCGGTCTGCCCGCACCCAGGCCCAAGCGAGCCCTGCACCCTGCAGCAGTCCTGTCAGTCTGGAAATTCCATATCGAAATGCGGCCAATCGCCATCCATTGCCATCCATCGCTCTCCTGACGTCTGGATGCTGGTCGGCTGCCCGCTCGTGTTGGCTTGGGGCGGCCACTGTCCGTCCGCGCCCCTCCCAGAAGGAAGCTCCTTGAGGAGCTACAGCCGACGTTGGTGGCAAGCGGTAGATACTGGTCTCGCCCTGCTCTCAAAGGCAATTAACCTCCGCTTTAAGCTGCTCTCGTGTGGCCTTGCCCATATGAGATGCGGAGCGGGCACTTTTTCTGTGGTACACTAGCTTGCCAATTCACGCATCACATGCTCGCTAATCACTCATCTTCATGCAAGGTACGCTCCCTCAGAGTCCTTACCTGCAGCACAAACCACCAATGGCGACCGCGAACCGCCTGCCACTACTGTGCAGCGAGGGAGCTGAACGAGGCCGCCGCCGTCGACACTCGACAGCCAGCTCGTCCCTCCCTTGACCACTTCCCCTCCCCGCGGCGCTGACTGGCCCCATCCGTTCTCCGTCCTTGACCTATCACTGCGCTGCCATTCCGGTCACTGGAATACACTATGTGGGGCAGCCACATTGGAGGGAACCGCGCCTCAGAATCAAGAATCGATCCGTAACATCATTGCATTGACGTCGGCTACTATATATAACCAACACTGTCATCATCGAGATTAGCATCCCTGCCAAACACCAAACACCGAGCGAGTTCCATGTTTTTTGTCCCAAAAAGAAAAGACACAGAGACACGGCTCATGTTGTCGCCGTACGGTACATGTGGCGAGAAATAGCCCGCTCGAATCCCATGGTTCCATAAGTACGTATGTGCGTCAATTAGGGCAGTGCGCACGTTTCCCCAACGCCACACGCTTCGCCCTGTGGACATCGGTTCCATGTGTGGAAACAAGTACAAAATGTAGGGATGCCAAGTGTCGAGCGCAGTCAGCGTCTGGATCTTGCAGTCTTTGACTACACGCATATATTCTTGGCCTTGATTATTACTCCGCTCTTTCAACTAACACCTCTTCCCACATGCGGATCTTGTTGATACGAAAGGTCCGAAACGACAGACATGTTCTCATGGTTCCTATTCCTCATCGAACTCGAAAGTTGCGACACTGCATCATCATCTTCCCTTGGGTCTTCGAAAGGGTTCCGTATTGATTGAGCTCTTGTCGCGTAAGAGGGTGCTGAGGTTTGAGATGACCTTGAGAGTGACGAACGATGCATTCTGATACTGTTGCTCCCTGAGGTTGAGCTGCGAGGTTTGTATGGTGGTGGCGGTTCTTCAAGCAGACTACTGCCATCTGCAAACGGATCGCCTAGTCCTGTCCGCTCGTTTCGGGTCGACATGACATCCGATGTGTCAATGCCAGTCATGTAATTGCTGTTCGACCCTGCCGATATCGGGCCCAGAATAACTGGTGAGGGCGAAGTTATAACTGGTGCTAGAACTGGTGGGCTTTCTGAGGCAGAAGTGTACCAGGGTGATCTTGACACCGGTACCGGTACAGGATCGACTGGAGCTCTGTACGCTTGTACTGTCGGTTGTTCGAACTTTGCTTTTTCTTCCATCTGGGCTTGCACTTCCGAAATCTTTTTCTGCTTCCTTCGCTTTCGAAGACAAAAAAAGATAACGAACCCGATGATACTCAACACGATAACTGGTACAACCCCCGCGGCAGTGTACAATGCCGCTTGGTTCACTTGGTGCTTTCCTTCCACGCCATCTTTCGGTCCACTTTCGACGGCGGGTCCGGGAGACGGGAACTGCGTTGCAATAATTTCAGGGGGGCCGTCACTGGCCCAGACCGTAGCCTCAACGATCGATGTGTAAATATATTGCTCTGATACCGAGGTTGGGGTGGATGTGATCATTGTCGTAACATCTGGAGCCGCGAAGAGACTGCTGAGCCATAAAGGTGCCCCGGACGGAATTGAAGTTGGCTTTTGCCCCCAGGTTACCGACATTGGTCGCCCATGGTTATGTTCGTCGTTATCGTTGTCATTATCATAATCGTCATTAGTGGGTATGGCATCTTCAGTTGCAGTAGGTGAGGGATCCATTATGGCATCTCCAGTTGCAGTAGGTGAGGGATCGATCGGGTAGTCCTCAGTCACCCAAGGAGGGTGGTCGTCTATCCTTCGCTTTTGAGCATATCGTCTGTCGCTCCGGGGAACCATTGGAAATCGGCCGGACGCGGTGTAAATATAGGTTCAGAGGTGACGGCCTTAACAACGCAGGTTCCACTGCGTTAAGACAAGCAGGGTGGCTTTCTGATACAGGAATGATAGGTCCAAGTCTTGAGGACGCGTAACGACAATGCGCGCCAGGCAAACTGATATGAGAGGCGTCGAAACTACGATGGCTGGTGATGCTGATGCTCACTCCTGTAGTAGGGTCTGGAGAGCGGGGCCGGTGGACGGTCTCCGCAGGACGCGGGCTGATACTAGCCAGCGTTCCGGGGTGTGCGGCTATCAATGACGCCAGATGGTTATGGTGCCACGTTCAAATAACTCAGCTGCACGGGATTGAACTAGGCATTGACATGAACGGTGTCCAACCTAGTGTGGGTGTAGAGACAAAGTGATTGCTACGAGCGGTTGTAGATTTGAGAGCCAACAGGGAGCCACATTGTCAGCTAGCCTTTGTCTTCATAAGCGAATCTAGCGAGGTAACTTTCCCTGGCGTTGGATGCTAGCACAGCCCCAGGATGCACCTCAGATGCAGACGGTATATCGGAGGAGCTCAGCCCCCGCTAGTTCGGAAGGCCGTGATACTTGGCACGGCCCACGTTCAAGACCATAACCACCGCAGAAGAAACGATTGCGCCTATTTTTTGGGGGTCGATAGATGCAGCAGGAACCATAGGAAAGGTTTTCGTCGTGCGAACACTGTATTTCCGAAGGTTGGTGCATCCAGCCACAAGCGAGAGAAAACAAAGGATCGGCTGGACCCCTCGAAGGATTGCCGACTTAAGAAAGGCCCCAACCAACAAATAAAAGTCATACGAGGTCGTGATCTACCTTGCAGTGCAAAGTACCCTGGCCCATGTCACCACTTCCTCGCACTTAACTTTCTGTTCCTGGCTTTCCTGTCCGTAATGTTAAGCATGTGCAGGACCCCGGCCATGCAAGTATGTATGTACATACTGTATGTACATGTAGGTAAGCAGCTGCGCCGTAGCCAAAAAGGCCTGACATCAGAGCAAGAGCGCAAGTAGGCATATAGGCATGGGGAAACGCTGCCGTATTATCTATAGCTTGCCGAATCGGGCTGAGACACCAATACGAATCTGCTAAATATATGCATCACTACATCTAGCTTATTCAATTAAATATTGACCCCATTCACGAGCGACCCAAACAATAAAATGGTGCGTTTCACCGTACAATACATGCTCAAGTTGTTTGGGTATTAGACTACATACATACACAGTCCCATAGTTTCTACCAGCAGTCTGAACCACCAACTTGTCGAGGTACTTCCCCATGGTTCACTAAAAGTATACCCGGGGGCGGACGTTTCAGAATCACGGTCCTCTCAGCCAATCGCATGAGATCCCGAACACACTATCCTGGGATGGTGTATAGAAGTCGGAGCTAACTCACGCCGACATACCGTCTGCGCTCAACGTGATACTTGAAACATGCAGGATGACCAGCTTGTTCCCTAAGGTTCATATGGTATAACGTCACGTTGGGGATGCCATTGGATGCTGATTCTGCGGTTTCCTGCGAACAGTGCCATTCCTCACAGCCTTCTCACTTTCACATTCTGGTAGGCTTCGATACATGGGTGCATGCGTGTGTGGATGGGTGTGTGCAAGAGCAGGACGAAGGTGTAGTGTGGGTTCAGATGCACTCATTGCATTGTGTTTGAGGGGTTGTTGGTGTCTACCCAAGGTTTGTGGTAATAGATCTTGTTCTCACGGCAACCACAGTTCTGGAAGCATTGCCACCAATGAAGAAATCACGCAAGACATCCGACAGATGGCCCTCCTCGCAAACGCTCCGTGGCTCTTGGAGAAAGAAAAATAAAGCAATGCCTTGATACTTACACCACTGTATTGGTGGCGATGGTTGGCCTAACATCCGCAGGCGCAAAAATCCTGGCCACCACTATCCGAAGATGGTCACGAAGGTTGTAGCGACCGCTTCGGCAGAGTATTGTGGTACGGCTACCCAATTTTGCGATGTGGGGACAGGTACCCTCTCTTCCGTCGATGCGGAAGACCAAGTGGTAGGTTTTGGAACCACCGTAGAAGGGATCGTCGGACTTTTCTTTGTCCCAGCACCGGCAGAAGAAGACGCTCCTCCGTTGTTCCATGCAGCTTCACTCGCTGCAGGTGCTGTTTGCGACGAACCACTCGGATCATAACATGCGAATGAGAGCTTCTTCACCTTTGGTCCGGCAGCCTTGTCGGTCTCACCCCAACTATCATCGGTGCCTGGCTCCCACTTCATATTAACATATGGCCAGCAGAGCTTCGCTCCCACCTTCGCAATATCCCCTGACACAAAGACGTCAGCCGCGGTGAAACTAGACCCTTTATTCGCAGCGGACGAATCCACGACCTGGAACTTGGTCCCAACATATTTACTCTTCCCGCACCCGTATCCAGTAAAGTCGTCGCCGCATCCCGAGACGTCGTTCTCCTCCCACGTCACAAGCGCACGAGAGTCATCGATGGCAGCAATGTGAGCGTTGACACAGTCGACCTTGCTATCATGCTGCGTCACATCGTTTGGTCCCTGACCAAGCGTGTCCTTTGCGCTCAGCTGAGCAACCCTCACGATGCGCGTGTCATGGTCGCTACCCCCATCAGGTCTTGACACCCACACGAGAAGATGCTCATCAGCACCCATGCGCACCATGTCGCTGTATGAGCCTCGGGTGCCACCAAAGGCCTCGGCGGCAAACATTTCTTTAGGGTGGTCCTCGCCGATAGTAGGCATTTCATCTGCTGTGCTAGACGCAATACTGATCTTTCCATCGTCCGAAGTGCACACAGCTGCAAAAGGGATGGTATCCGAAGTCGAGAGGGCAATGCCGAAGTTGTGGCCGCAGTGCTGGGTTTGGGAATACTTCCCATCGATACGGGATCCTTCGTCATCGAGGTAGACTATACTGTCTCCTCCGTGGCCGGCCGCCGTTCCGCCGTAGTACTCGGCACGGAAGAACGCAGCGTAGGTACCGTTCCCTCCGAACTTAAGATCGCCATCCAATGACCCTTTGTTGGCACGGAATCTTGTGTCCGGGAACATGTTGAAAGTGACAGTCTTGCCCCCGACGGGAGTGCTCCAGGCTCGTTTCCCATTTTTGTAACGTACGACCGTGGGGGTCCAGTACTCTTCTGGATCGGTTTGTGTCATGTTTATGTGGGTGAGAAGAGCGAAGCCGTCGTTATGGGCGACCAGGCCACTGGCTGTAGATAGTCAGTATATATATCATTACTAAGTGAAAGTACTCACCCTCCATGGCACCTTCAACGGTAACAGCATCTCCCACACTCTTGAACGTCTCTAGGGACAACTTTTGTACATGTATGTTGCTGCTGCCTCCAAGATACGCAACATATCCATCCTTGCCATCAGGCGAGACCTATGTGATGTAAGTACTTTACAACGCTTGCTACCAATACAATTTCACATACTGCAAAAGGTGTCCTCTGATGATGAGGATTATCCATAAATTCACTCAACACCACAGGATCGAAATCAGTCACAAGCTCCAGGCTATCCACATGGGTTTCCAAGTTGGAATTCTCCCAGACGCCCTGCGCCACGGCTCCTAGGAAGGTAAAGAAAGTAATCGACAGCATGCTGTCTGAAAAGAATCAAAAAATGAATGTAAATAAAGTCGGACGAAAGAGTGAATGTGAATTGGCAGCAACGTGTATGCGAAAGGGGGGGTTTTCTCATGATTTTAAGATCGCGCAACTTTCCTCGTAGCAGGCGCCTAGCTCTCAGCGTGGCTGTTGTGGTGGGGAGAGGGGGTGCATGGCGTTCTGCCATGCGGAGTCGACGTTTCATGGCTGCGGACGGCGTGGTTGATGGCGCCGGTGGCTATCAAAGTTGCAGTATTGTGGTAAGTAGTTGTTTCTTTTCACCGTGAATATTATCTAGCTATGGCTTATACGTGTGCTCGTTGCGTCGCACAGCCTTATTGTTCAGGTAACACTAGAATACCTCAAGTATATAACTGTATTTATATGGTATATGTTGCCAGTAGATTCATTCCCTAAGAAGGAGAGGGAGATAATTTCACTGGCCGCACTCCTTAGGGGGTGCGCGTAGTGGTGGTGGAGCCGAACGACACCGCGACGGCTGGTGCTTTGTCGGTCGTTCTACCGAGCGCAGCTACACGCCATCCAATGGATCTGATGTTCCTGATGCCAACATGTGGAGGCGGCCCCATATTTCTGCTTTGGCTACGACAGCAAAATCTGCACTCCAATGCGTGCGGCCGTGCAGCCTCTGAGATAGAGAAAATGTATGAGGGGAGAGGTCTCGCATACCCCTTCTCCCCCCCTACTCCATGTATGGCATTCAAAGCTCCAATAGTGACTGAATATTGCCCGACCATCCATAGAATTGATAGAGCATGATGCCCCAGTGATGACCATTAGTTGAGAGCCGCCTATGGAAGTGTCCTTGCACACATAGCATGCTGGAAGGAACCATATGCTCGAAGTCTCATAGGGGTAAAGGGAGAGAGATTTCACTGCCAAGTTATGAGCCCAATTGATGTAATTATCGCAATGTTGTGTTTGGGAAATATTCTGCTGGTGTCCATGCTCAAGTAGCGTCGCTAACTAACCCTCCCGATACTCTCAAATGCTATAGAAGAGAATGGAAAGCCCTAACCCGACAGATCCACTGGGTATCGATTTTGTGCAATGTATATGGTAGATATCATATCATTTTGCATCCCCTGAAATAGAACAACGCCTTGTACATGCGTATGTTGCGTTTCGTCCGCCAATTCACTGCCGTTGCTGTAATATCGTCAACCCCCCCCCCTCAATATCCATGTCCTCCACAACACAATAGCTCCTCTATTATGGTAGATACAGCTTAGCTGACTTGTGCCACGGTTACCTATAGAGCTCTACTTGACTTACACGCTAGTTAAAAGGCCCGAAACCCCGCCACTAGTGAAAATAGGGCGAAAAATCGCCCCAAACACCAAAACATCTGTGAAACCGCCTATATATGTCAATTTTGGTCCAATCTTTTCATCAAAAAGCGACTCTGTACCGCAGTGTTCGGGGGGGGTTGGCGCAATGGTAGCGCGTTGGTTTTCGGTTTCCTTTACAGGATGAAAACACTATACACCAAAGGTTGTGGGTTCGAGCCCCATGCCCCTCGCAGAAACATCAACAGTGACTTCAAGTCAATCTTTTTGCCTTTCTTGACAATTGGAATTGGTTCCTCGTCTGTTCTACGGTGCTTAGGGCTACTTAGAACGTAGTGCAAATAAACTTTTTGTATGGATTTTGGACTTTTTTTTATCAACTGGCCATCCAAGAATTTTGGAACACCAGGCCCCCCCCCCCTTTTCGAAGGGAGAGAGTATCGGCCCTGGCCAAGTCTGTCATGAAGAATAATAGGTAGATCAGGTGCTGCTA
>Ga0181465_100398_pt1 | contig 16895 bp, 13 predicted proteins | sample InSIn3gowninarea_FD_119076 | JGI IMG/M metagenome (GOLD analysis project Ga0181465, IMG submission 119076) | Clean room microbial communities from NASA Spacecraft Assembly Facility at Jet Propulsion Laboratory, Pasadena, California, USA -... ... | reverse complement strand
TTTTTATTCATTTTAATTAACTACAATGAATACTCGAATTATATTAGTTCTTATAACTTGTTGTATTTTTTCAAACACTTTCTCTCAAAAAACAATCAGGGGAAAAGTTTTTGATGCATACAACAATCTCCCTCTTTTTGGAGCAACAATCACGTACTCCAATAAAAACGGCACGACCAGCGACAGAGATGGCGTTTTTTTAATTGATTGCAGTAAATCCTCCGTAATCTCGGTCTCTTTCATTGGGTACGAAACACATACGCAGCAAATCAGGAATTGCGATGAAGAGCTGAGAATACAGCTCATCCCTTCTAACAATAAGCTGAACGAAGTAGAAATCACAGCAACATCAAATCAAAACAAATCTATTATTTACCAGCCGGCATCCATTGCAAAATTGTCTAAATCTGAACTGAAGCGGGGTACAGGTTTATTTCTTGATGAAGCAATTAATAGCAATGTACCCGGAGTAACGATGAATAGACGAGCTGTTGCCTCAGGCCAGCAATTCAACATAAGAGGCTACGGAAATGGTGTAAGAGGCACTAACGGCTTGAACAGCAATTTCGACGGGCAGGGCTATAAAGTTTATTTAAACGGCATCCCCATTACCGATGCGGAAGGCATAACCTTGATGGACGATATTGATTTTGGCTCCATCGGTAATGTGGAAGTTATAAAAGGTCCCGCCGGAACATTATATGGTTTGGCGATAGCAGGTGTTGTTAACCTCAAAACAATAAAGCCCGAAAAAGGAAAATCTTCCGTAGGACAAGATGTTTTGATAGGTAGCTATGGATTACAACGCTATACAACTCATTTTCAAATGGGCAGCGACCGATCATCGCTTTTGGTTAATTACGGGCACCAGAAATCTGACGGTTTTATGAGCCATACTAACTCCACCAAGGACTTTATTAATGTTGCGGCCGATTTCCAGCCAAATGAAAAACAGTTGTTCAGCGCTTATTTTGGCTATAGTAACAGCTACGATCAAAGAGGCGGCGAATTAACGATCGACCAATACAACAAACATGATTACACCGGAAATCCGGAATACATAAAAAGAAATGCCCACTCGGCTATAAACGGGTTTCGGGCTGGCTTAAACCACACGTATAACTTCAATAACTTTATTGCCAATAACACCACAATATTTGGCTCTGCAGTAAGCAACAATGCGAGTTCAGCGGGGGGATGGACAGACAAAAATCCTGTTAATTACGGCCTTAGATCTACATTTGATACAAAGTTTCCCTTACGCAAGGTGCTCACTCTAAGTGGTATCACCGGTGTTGAAACCCAAAGGCAAACCAACCAGACAATTGGCTACAATATGATGGCCAGTCCCGCAGACTCTACTGGCTATTGGGTTATCGGAAGTATGAGAAGTAACCAGTTTACCATAACCGCCACTACTTCCCTATTTACAGAATGGACGTTGTCAATGCCTCACGATCTTGCCGTTACGGCGGGCATAGGTTACAGTAACATGAAAATTCAATTGAACGACAGGTTTTTTGTAGCTCCGAATATAAATCCTGCGAAATTTGATACGTCTTATAAGAAAATGTTTTCACCGCATCTGGCAATTAATAAGGTTTTCAATAAACAATTTTCTGTTTACGCCTCATACAGCAAAGGTTATAAAGCACCCGTTAGCGCTTATTTCTTTATTCCTACTACCGGCAAGTTAAATTCGGGACTAAAACCTGAAGTAGGTAACCAATTTGAGGTTGGAACAAAAGGCGCATTGTTTGGCAACAGGCTAACTTTCCAGGTTGCTTTATTCGACGCAATATTTTCCGACAAAATGTATGCAGTTGCTGTACCGTTAAATCGTTCCGCTACCGCGTATACTTATATTGCAAACGGAGGAAAGCAAGACGATAAAGGCGTGGAAGCATTGGTCAAATATGCTGCTTTACAATCAGCCGGCGGCTTCTTAAGTTCCGTACGCCCTTTTGCAAATTTTGCCTACTCCGATTTTAAATATGTTGATTATAACTTCCAGGCGCTTAATGCCACCCGCACAGAAGCTGTCGCTACCAATTACGATGGAAAGCCGGTAGCCGGTGTATCTCGTTATACAGCCAATCTGGGAGTAGACGTAAATACACGTTATGGCTTTTACGCTAATCTTGTTTATTCATACAAAGAGGGAATGCCTATCACTTCTGATGGATTAAACTATGCTACAAGTTATAATTTGCTTAATGGTAAACTTGGTATAGCACGCAGTCTAACAAAACATTTCGATATCGATGCTTTCATTGCGGCCAACAACATTACCGGAACCCAATACGCCTTCATGATTTTTGTAAATCAATTACCGGATGCTTACCTGCCTGCCCCTGATAAGGCAAACTACTTTGGAGGAATAAATGTCAAATACAATTTTTAATATTCCAAGGCGTACAAGATGAGTTGACTTAGCGTGAAAAGTATATCAAAAGGGATTGTAAAAGCCATTTTTATGTTGCCAGCATTTCGAAATCTATTTAACATCGTTGTGTCACTCACTTCAACTTGTAGATACAATATTGATCTTTTTTCACTGCCGGCTAAAACTTCAATTATTAAAATATCCTTTAAATAACTCTCATAAACGGAACGAGCCGTCCCGGAAAGGACGGCTCGTTAAATACTTTATTCTCTTTTAAAAAACAGCAACAGGATTGCTATCTAATCATACACCATACCCGGTACAATTGGCTTGGTTGACTCTCTGCTTGTAGTCGATCGTCGGTAAGCAACGCAACTGTCCGGCAATAACAAACGAAATGCACTGAAGAAAGTACTATTTATCGTGTCGGCGAATGAACAAAGAAAGCTTGTCAATTACAAAACTGGTAATATACCAGGTAATCATAAAAGCGATACATTCTAATATAAAACTTCCAAACTTATAAAGAAATTCTGCCGTTATCATTGCTATACCAAAACTTGGGAGTTCTACGGCAGCAGATTTTCCAAGGTCACTTTTTTTCAGAAAGGTGTACATATTTAGACTTTATTTTTACAGGTACGAGATGGATGGAGTTAGACTTTAATAGACAAGGATTACTTGTCGGTGTTTTTATCTCAAGATTTCTGGACAACCCGAACCCACAAACGCCGAATGCCCTTGCCCGTTCGTTTGTCAACGCCACAAAGAGCGCCATTTTGAATTTCCTGGCTGCGCTTGTTTCCATTGAACCCAGCCTGGTAAATAATGTCGTATTTATCGGCGAGTGCCCCTGTCAGTTTAAGATTAAAGCCGGTCAATTTTCGCCGCCGGTCTCGGGTACCAGCGTATTCCCCGCCATTTTGTATTGAAGCTGTGCCCGGTGCGCTCGTACATGCCCCATACTCAAGCGACAAATCAGTATGGATCGGATTCAGGTTCAATTGAAAACCGATCAAACGGGTATTGGCAGGCAAGCTGTCTTGAATCTCACCATCTTCAATGGACAGACTTTGCTTCGAATTAAGGCACACTTCGCCGGTCACCCCAAAAGCCGGCAAGTCAGCCTGGCTGACATCACATGCACCCTGAACTGCTTTTCCGGCGTTAAGCCGGCCATATCCGTAAAAGAGACTATGTCCGTTAGCATCATAGCTGCCACTCACTTCGTCAATTTTATCGCAGGTATTCTTGATAATTTCACGAATTTCCGGCAATCGCAGTGCGGAATTAGCAGCTAGCATAAGTGCAAAAACTCCCGCCGCGCCGGGGCAGGCGCTGGAAGTGCCACCAAAGGTGGCCGTATAATTACCTTTCGCGTCTCCAATTACTGCTTCGGCCTCTACGCCCCCCGAATTGCGCCCTTTAATACCGGCGCGGTCAGTCGTCCAAATGCCTGACGTGAGTGGTCGGGGGCGACCTGGAATATCGCTCACATCATTGCTGGGAAAACAACAAAATACAGCGTTACCATAATCACTGTAATAGCTCCGTTGGCCACGGTCGTTACAGGCCGCAATGGCAAATACATTGGTATAGCTTGCATAACCATCAAGGTCTACGCTTTCATTTCCGTTTCCTGCTGCAAAGGTGATGATACACCCCTTGCCATCGCGTCCCTTTGTAGCTGCGTAATCAATGGCAAGGCGGGTATGGTCAGGAAGTGGGGCTGGAAAGAAATGAAGGGGATCGGAATTGTTCCGGTAATTCCCGTCGTCCGGCCCCCAACTGCACGAAATAATATCGGCTCCATGGTCGGCTGCCCAGGCAAACGCTTTGGCCTCCGTCATCGAACCGATGCTACCGGCACGAATTGGCATCAACATGGCATCGGGAGCGACTCCGGAAGCCTTGAAGCTGCCGCTGGCACAAGCTACGCCGGCGCAACATGTGCCGTGATTTTCACCCCAGTTTTTGGGCGTTCCGTCGTTCACATCAAGCAATGCATCACGTGGAGCCACAACTTTACCCGGCACGTTAAATTCTTCCTGGCTCACATCTACTCCATCATCTATTATCGCGATGATAATGCCTTTTCCTTTGGTGATGGCCCATGCCTCCTCTACATTCACATGTTCATTAATTTCCTGGTTATTAATAGTAGTTTGACGGAGATGCCACTGAGGTCCATAAATACGCTTGTCTTTTTTTGGACGGACTAACTCCGGGTAGCACAGCTCGACCTCTTCGTGGGCCAAAAGTTGCTGAGCAAGGTCAAAAATTTGCAGACCCGTGCCGCTTGCCGCTTCCGCAAAGAATGCATTTTTTGCAAAAGGCAGACTTTCCTTCACCTCCAATCCGAATTCGGCCAAAATGTCGGTGCATCGGTTGCTGTCAACACTATCGGCAAATTTTACGAATAAATTCTCGGTGTAAACGACCGGTTCCCCCGTGCGACTGTCTGTTAGAGCCCGTCCTGCGAAGCGAACGCCGGGCGCACCGGTGAGGCTGCGTCGAACAGCGTCACGCTGGTTCAGCGGCCTGTCACCTTTTGTATCCACGCAACGATAAACGGTCACGTTTGCTTCGGGGAAAGCAGCCACTTCAACGGTCCCTGCCATCACTTGCATCGAACGATCCGGCAATTTCAGTTCAAACAAGCTTCGCGTTCCCTCAGTTCGTACAACAACCAGGTCCGGAGCTTCGGCCAATTCGATTACCTGGCCATTTTTCCCGCCCAATTGATAGGTATACATAATGGAGATTTAATCGAGGTTTGCTTCGATATTGATGGTACCCGGGTCGCCTTTATGGCCCGGACTAAATATTTTCCGAATGACTTCTGTATTATCCGTGAAGGTGCGCTCGAGTATGAGTTGGCCGGTAACTGCAAAATAGAGAGAATACCGGAATACGACGTCTGTCGTACGGTCTAACAGTCCTTCCGTCAGTTGAAAGGTATTATACAGGCTTCGCGTTACATACACCCCCGCCGTATGGTGGTTAACGCCTTCGTTGGCGCTGTCAAGTAAAGCCTGGGTGCGGGTAGTTAGTACTGCCGTGGCTAAAGCGGCCCACTTTTCGGCATCGCTGGTGTTGGCCGCGAAGGTTTCGAGCAGCAGCGTTTGCCGGAATTCCCGCAAGGTGAACACCGCCGGGTAGTTATATTCTACCTCGAGGGTCGGAGTGCCGGCAAGCGGGGCGCCATAAAACACGTCCACCTTCCGGGTTGCGTAGTCGATTTCAAAGCCATCTCCCTGGTGATCCTTACGCGGATAAATCCGTTGTTTCTTGCCCTCCAGATCGTCGCCGGGCTGCTTCCAGTTGAAACGGCAGGAGACGGTACCTTCCAGGGCCGACTGTCCAATAGTATAAGGCCCTTTGATTGTAGCGCCGTTGGTGGTATTCACAGCAAATGCGTCCATTATCTCCCGCGGCCGCATTTGCCCCGCGGGGATGTCTCCGAATGGCGGCGTCATTTCGAGTTCGCCGGGACTGAGGACGATCTGTGGCAGACCGGTGGTCGGAGAGTTGACTGGCCCCTGGACGATGACAGGCGTTCCGGCACCGTTAAAATCGGCATCCAGTTGGGCTATCATCTTGGAAAGGAGGGTATTGATCATCTCGTTGGATGTACTCTGAAGTGTATTGAATCAATTTCACGGCATCAACTCGAATGTCAACTGTTGCGTTTCCATCTCGTCGGCTTCCACGCTGACGGTAACCGTAACGGTGTCAAGGGTAGACGTTAGATCAACGCTGGCAGTGCCGGTTTTGGTGGTCATACGCCGGACAGACAGCCGTCCGCTGGTCGTATTGATCCGGAGGTCGATCGCTTTTTTCACTAACTCTCCCTTCGTATCGCGGATTTCGATATCGATCGTAGCCTTGCTTTTGCCGTCCGCTTTGACTTCGGGCAGACCGTCACCATCCGTGTCTTTGGCATTGGTGCTGAGGGTGATTTTTGGCGGGGAAGGCTTGCGCTCGATACCGGTAACTTCGCCCTGGTCGTTGGTGCTAAAGCGCCAGGCGTTTGGATCGAGGTAATATTTTGGCGAATCTTTTACCACTACGGCACCCATTTTGGAGTGGTCCGCACTGGGGTAGAGTTCCTGGAGCGTGGCGTCGCGCCAGGTGCCGTTGTCGAAAATCTGAGTGGCTACGCCTAGGAAGTTATTAGTGCCTTTTTCATATACGAAAGTCATGATGCAACTTCAATTTAGGGAGTGAACAATCACCAGCCACCTCTTTTGGCCATAGCCAACCCAGAGACGCTGATATTTATATTTGCGGCTTTTATAATAGTTACTGTTCCGGACCCATTAACCTTGACTGTGTAGTTCCAACTTGCGCCTGTTCCGACATTGACATTGACGCTGGTCGCAGCTACGAAAAAGATGCATTCCTGTGGCGTGAACCCGGAAGGTGGAGGGATATTCTGCCCGGAGGTCAATGAGAGGACGAAGGCGATACCGATTTCGCGGGAAAAGGTGCCGGCCGCCACTTGTGCGGCAGTAATTGCACCGTTCTGAATTTTGGTAGCGGAAACGGCCCCATCCTGAATTTTTACGTTGGAAATGGAATTGTTCGCGATGCCGGCTTCTTTGATTGGCGGCCCGTCTTCCCCCGACCCCGAGTGGGCGTGGCCCGCGACCTTGTCGAACTTAGCGAACAAATCGACAATCGAGTTCAGCGCCTTGTTCCAGTCTTCTGATTTGATCAGATCGCCCGGATTTTTAGGAATGTGTGAAAAAGGCATGTTTCTTTATTTTTTCGTTAAAAGAGGATTTCCCAAACAAGAGTCAGTTTAAAATCAGGGGTTTTGTTCACCGGTGGAAAAACGACGCGGTTGTACATCACGCTGGCGGCAGCGTCATTTCCATTGAACATTGCTGCTTCGGTGAGTGCGCCGTTCCCCTCGGCGAAATCGAGTATGGTCGACACGATTACCCTGACCTTTTTATCCACGGGTGTGATATCCTTGGCGGGGTCGATGGGGGTGATAGCCTTTCGAAACAGCTCGGACTCCAGTTTTTTATCCACCCCCGGATCCACTGCTGTTGCGCCCTTGCCAACCGCGATGTGTGAGATAGGATTGATGCTCACTTTGGCAAATAGCTTAGCAACGAGGTCACGCCCCGTCATCACGATGTCGTTGTCCGCGGCAATTTCGCGAACCAGGTCCCCCCGCCGGTCGTGCAAGCGCAGGGTAAGGCGCCCTTTCATGTCAAAAGCCTCGGTTATTTTCATGAATGTTTATTTTAAAAGTTTATGCAAAGGCGTTTAAGGTGTCGAAACCGGTATAGTCGAACACGCCGGAGGCACTGAAAAAATCGCTCATTTCCTGTTGCTCGTGCGTGGACTGGGTGCTCACGATGTCGAAATTCGCTTCGGTCATCTCCTGGTCAAGGGCGGTTTGCTTTAAAACGAGGCCCAGTCGTTCAGCCAGTTGCTGGTCTTCAAAAAACCGTTTTTCGAAGGCAATTACGGCAAATACGCCCGCCGCCTTCACCCTCTCCACGATCGTTTTGATTTGGCCCCGCGGACTGATATTGAAGCGGGCAAACTTGTCGGGAAACAAACACTCGCGCACGATCAAATCACGATAAGGCTGTAGCAAGTCGGGATCATCCAGCTGATTGAGAGCCTTGTAAAATTTCTCAATCACTTCGAATTCCTGACCCAGTAAAGCAGTCAACTGATCCAGGACCGTCGCGGGCACGTCAAATTCTGCCAGCCGGTCCAGAGTGTGCTGAGTAAGAATGATAGTGACTGAAAAACCCGGAATATCCCAGGGAATACGCACGGTAAACGACCCGGGTCGCAGGCGCAGGTAGCGCACCTCCAATTGTGCCATCGGGATCGTGTAGGCAAACACGGCGCCGTCAAATGCAGATAAATCGAACTGCCCGAAAGAACGAATGGTTGGCAGGTCGAACTGCGAATAATCGAAAAAGGTATTGTTGAAGGAACCCGCAGGCAAGCCAATTTCTGCCTCCAGGCGCAAATTAGAGGTACCTGGTGGCAGAACCAGACTACCCACAGGCTGAAACGCGACCCCATTGTGCAGTCCACTGTTATCAGACAGGAAAAAGAGCTCATCGCCAGGCTTGATAGCTCCCATATATTGCACCGACTGTTGGGTTGTCGGGAGGGTGATACGCGGGTTGATCAGGGGCGCCGGTAGGTCGTCGTGAAAATGCAGCCTGAATTCCGCAGTGGCCGGCACCGGGCTGTCGTTTGTCTGCGCGATATCTTCAAACAAGGTCACCGACAAGCCGCTGACACTGTTGGTGATCTCTGGCAAAAACTCGATAATACGGAGGGCGGACTTAGCCTCCTGCGCATATGGCAGATCGGGTAAAATACCCAAGTTAGCAGCTACAATATCGATGATGCCGTCCCTTGTCGACGCCGCGTTTTTCAACACCTGGATAAGGCCGAGAATGCGGGTGCGGTATAGTGCGTCGTCTGCTTTACCTTCTTCGCCAGTACGGCGCTTACCTTGTTTAAGCAATGCCGTGCCACCGAGACTTTCGAGGTAAAGCGCCAGAATTTTATCTAAATCCCCCTTTTCTGAAGCATCGAAACCCTTTGATCCCTCGTTATCGGCCGTGTTAACCCAATGAGTGCGCATCACGCGTAGCAAATCCTCTTCCGCATCATCCAGCATGGAAGCGAACACGCCCACGAACTGGTAAAACAGGTTCTCGCTATCACCCGAGCGATAGAAATCAGGAAAATGGGAAATAATCTGGCCAGTTCGGCTCATACGCGGTAGTTGCGCCGCTGGTTAGCTGACGGTGATGTTTGCAATTGGAAGGGGTTTCATAACAGCCAATTCTATTTCACGTACCACAATGTCTTTAGGTGCAGCAGCAGTGGTCGACTGATTGGCGAACCCCGCTTTTGACACCCCGGTGAGCGACAACTGCGTCAGGGTAAAACTCACGCCAAAAGACAGGTTCAATATGGCGCTTTTCAAATCGTTGTACGCCAGGTCCTGGCCCGGCACGTAACCTACGAGGAAAGACTCTATCGTATGGGCCACCTGGGCCTTAATGGTAGGAGTCAACGCAGCGACATTTACCTGTGGCGCCGGCTGCGCAGGTTGTGATATAACAATAGTCACCGCCGTCACAGTAATTTCCAGATTGGTAATCTCCGTAGCGATCACAAAGGCACTATTGCCGAGGACTGCTTTTTCAAAGGCTTTCACGTCAATTTTGCCGTCTTTAAGGCGGTTGGGATCCGTAACCGGCGGGGCTGACACGATGGTCACCACCAAATCGTCTTCACTGATCTTCGTGTCCAGCACACGTTTATCTTTTTTCACTTCACTCAGTAATGTCTCGATAATAACATCGTCTTCAGGAGACAGCGAATCGAGGTAGGCTACAATGTTTTCCCTGGCTTTTGTGCGTATAGTGCCTTTGTCGAATTCGCTGACATTGTTAGGCAAAACCAGCAGGAGAGCCCCACCCAACTGTACTTCCTGTTTGTAGCCAAATAAATTTCCCAGGACTGGTTTTTCCACAAACTTTGGGGCATAATTCGGTGCAGTGTCGCTGGGGACGATATCAGGGTTGGGGCACCACGACACAGGGCGGATTTTCAAATCGATTGCAGCACCGCCGACTGCAGAATTGATTCTTGTTTGAATTTCTGTTCTTGCAATCAGCCCGCCCAAAGCTATGCCGTTGAGATAAGTTTCGAGAGCACTTCTGACGTCGACTGTTTTGGGCGTGTCCAACGTGTCGGCTTTGAATGTGACGTTGACCGGCAGCAGCTTGTCTTCGGAGGCGACGCACAGGTGTTTTGGGTAAAAACGCTCGAGCTCGTCAGCTTCTATTTTGTTATTAGCGAGTATGTAACTTCGGGAAACGGCACCGGTGGGACCGGAGACAAGGGTTGAAATCCGGAATTCGGACAGGTCTTCCACCCCATCTACCGATAGCACAGCTTTCATCATTTTTGAAAACAATACCGGCTGTCCCATTTTGACGGTCTCGAAAAACACGACGATTTGCTGGCGTACCTTTTCTTCGAATGCTACGCGTTCGTCGGCACTTAAATTTAGTTGTGCAGCAGTTTCGATCCGGAAAACACCGTCTACGTTTACTTTTTGAGCGCCGGTTACGGATACGAACACGCCGGCTGCACGGACAGCATCGACCGCGGCAACAACCTTTGGCCTGATGGTATCAAAATCAGGCGTATCGACAATGACCTCAGCCATCCCGAACTGGCTTTGCTCTATCGCCTGGCTATAGCTTAACGCATATGTGGAAGCCAGGGAGGAATCATCGAATTTAAGAGTTTGGCCTGGAGGCAACTCCCCCTGCTTGCCTTCCAGCAGGCTGACGATCTGCGCATCCTTTACGCTTTCGCCCACGTCAAACAACACATCACGTACAAGGCGATACGGCAGAAACGCTCCTGCACTGATCGCACTGCCTTTCGGTACAGTTGCCGCGTTTGGAATCGGTGCCCTCGTGAGTGTAACGATGCCTTTGGCAAAATGAAAATCTTCTCGCACTTTTACGTCGAGCACGCCGGGCAAGCTGAGCACAGCGTTTTCGAGGGCGGCGAGATTCGCCTTGCCTGAAGATAGCAGTGCGTTTTTTGCACGCCGCCGCAATTCGTCGTCGGTCTCGCGGCGACGGCCCACCAAAATGACGGGTTGCGGGTTGTTTACCGATTTTATTCCAGGGATCGGTCGAGGCATCACAACAATTCTTTCGGAGTCACTATCCTGCTCTTCGCCGCGGTTGACTGCCTGGACCTTTACCGTTACTTCCGACTGGTCTTTCGCCAGCACGCCGGCTTCAATCGTTTGGTAGACCTTCTTAGGCAGCTCCGGCGTATCTTCTGTAGCTACGAGCGTGCCGACGGGAATACTAATGTCGGCATTCCCCTTGTCCCGAAGAAAAACAACCTCTCCTACGGCAAAATCCGGCAGGCTACGCTGGATGCCCAGGATTGCCACCACCTGATCGAGGTGGGTACCCTCTGCACTGTCGACAAAAGCCGACAGGTACACCAGGTTCATTTTTTGGTATAGCAACCCCAGTTCGTAGGCAAACGATTCATACATCGTGCGCGACACGCTGCCTACCTCAAAGTCGGTGAGGACGGAGGTGCGGCTGCGCATTGCCTCGTACAGTTCATTGAATTTTTTCGGTTCGAAAGCCATGCTAGGTTTAGATATTAATGGGGACAATGATGGTGACGTCCTGCGCTTCACCGACAGCGCTTATACCGATGGTCACTTTGAGCACATTGCGGTCGATACCTCGTTCCGGCGGCTCGAAGGTGACGTACCGCACTTTTTCAATTCGACGTTCCTGCGCCAAGCAATCCCGGATATAGACTTCCGCCAAGGCGCGAAGGCGTAGGTTATTCAGTTCACCCACCAGTTCGTGGAGTCGGGAGCCGTATTCCGGATGCCCAAGCTGTGTTAGTGCGCCGCGGCGGGTGAGCAGCCGGTTAATGACTGCCTGGACGAGGTTGGGCCGTCCTGTGCCGATATCGAGGTCTCCCCGGCTGTCGGAAATAAGGCTGACATATTCGCGGTCGGAGGTCAGCTGATCGAAAGCGCGGCGGGTAAGTTTAATATCTTTAAATTGTTCCAACATGAGGTGTTGGGTTTTTATAGCCAGCCGGTTTTAGTCTCCAATTTTAACCGTTCCACTGGCAGACGTTATTTTTCCCTGCACTTTTACAGGATTAGGATTCTGGGTACCGGTAACGCCTGCTCCGGCGGCGGCAATAATAAAAGTGCCGGCAGGTATGGTTACTTCCACTGGGTCGTTCTTGCGAGCCGCGCCTTTGCTCCCTTTATTCACGACAATATCGCTCTTACCTTTGATTTTAACGTTACCGTTTTTGTCAACTTCGATGTTCGTGTCATCGTTCATGGTGATCTTTACGCTTTCCAGGCCATCAAGCACGAACTGGCCGTTATCGCTAACCGGCGGTTTATCTTTGTCATTGTACAACCGGCCAGTAATGACCGGCGCATTCAACTCACCGCCGATAAACTGTATCAGCACCAGGTCGCCTACATTGGGGATGCTGGCAAGGCCGATATGTGCCGTCGTGACAGGCACGTTACGCAGCTCAAAGTCAGAGCCGTCAGCAGATTTTCGGTTTTTGATTTTCACAGAACATTGATAATTATACTTGTCGCCGTCCGAGGCGTGCGGCATGATAGCCGTTACCTCGCCGAGTTCGGTGGTATAAATCTTTTCCACCTCGCGGCTGGCTATTTCTTTCAGAATTGAAATGATCGAGTCCATATTTTGCTTTGTAATACTTCTTTCGGATCTCAGTAAAAATGGCGTATTGGGATACAAGCTTTAGATTTTCATGGCGTCATCGTTGCCACGCTCGGTTCACAAGTAGTTTTTTATGGCGTCGTGGCGGTTCTTGACCTAAGCCAGATGGATGGGTCCCTGAACTTGTCGAAGGGTGGCAATCACCTCATCGGACTTACAGTGAATCTTTAGGTTCAATTATCATAATTGGTAAACTAAATCTAGACGCCGCCATAGATAATTGAAATTGATCGGCAGAATTACTCAAAGTTGACGCTGTGCGACGCAACGATGCTTCATTTGTATTCATGAACCCTGGTCCAAAATAAAATTCAAATTGGTATAGGTATTCTTGTTCATTTAACGGATTCCTGCATAAATGTTTCCTGCTTAATCTCCTATTTTCACAGTTCCGCTACCTGAAGTTATTTTACCCTGTACTTTTACCGGGTTAGGATTTGGCGTGCCGGTGCCGGCGCCGCCCACCGCCACGATAAATGAACCAGGCGGGATAGTTACTTCCACCGAGTCCTCTTTGCGGGCAGCGCCCTGGCTGCCGTCGTTCAAGACCACATCGCCTTTAGCCTCTATTTTCACGTTGCCATTTTTATCTATTTCGATGGTCGTGCCACCGTTCATGATAATTTTAATGCTTTCCACCCGATCCATTACGAACTGGTTTTTATCGCTCACGGGCGGTTTATCTGTATCGTTATACAAGCGGCCGGTGATGACTGGCGCATTCAGGTCGCCGCCGATGAATTGCACCAGCACAAGGTCGCCTACGTTCGGGATGTTGGCCAGCCCGATGTGGCCCGTTGAGACCGGCACTTTTCTTAACTCAAAGTCGGAGCCATCGGCTGTTTTGTGGTTTTTTAGTCTAACGGAACACTGGTAATTGTTTTGGTCTCCGTCGGAGGCATGCGGCAGTGCAGCCGTCACCTCGCCGATTTCAGTCGTGTAAATTTTTTGCGCTTCACAGACAGCTACCCGTTGCATGACGGAGACTATTGATTCCATGGAGTAATTGAATAATTGGATTATTACTAAGACATTCCTGTAATGCGACCGCTAGATCTCCTCTATTTCCACCGTTGTTAGATACCCTTTCACGGGATGTACCTGATGGTCCAATCCGGTAATCTTATACGTCCCATTCTGACTATCAACCGGCATATCCGAAACCTGCAGGGTGCCGCCGAGCACAAGCGCGGATTTGCCTAGCGTCTTCACGCTGCCGTTTTTTTTGGGCGAAATCTTCTCCCAGAGGTTGTTGGCGATTTGCGCCGCGAGCTCCTGGGTGCGTGCCGCCGGTATGTACATCCGCTGTTTGGGATCGCTGCCAGCGCTGCCTGTCACATCTTTTTTGGTGAACCACGGGGAGGTATCAGGTCCTCCACCGAAACTGGCAGGGCTTTCACCAAATACTTCCACGCCCGACACAGCTTCCTGCCGTTGTTCCACACCCAGTTTCAGAATATTAATACCGAACTGGAACATTTCGGGGGCGCCGGGAAGTGCGGCGCCAAACACCAATTGGTCTTCCGCATCGGCATACAGGTCGAACCCGCATTGACGGGCCAATGCACTAAGTTGGTCCCAGGCCGAGCGGTTGCTGCCTACAGCGTAAAAGGCGAAACGCAACCCTGGCTCTACACGTCCAGTAGCCATATCCGTTTCACCAGCCAAACCTTTCACAATATCGGCCGCAAAGGCATTTTCAAAATAAGCGTTCACGTGGAGGGCCGCCAGTTGTCGGGCCATGCTTTCCGCTTCCACCACGACGGATTCCACAAGCCATTCCACCCTCGTCACCACGCCCGAAAAAACAACATTCAAATCTCCATCATAGCCCAATTTTACTTTTACCGAGTCACCTACTGCAATCGACAGGTCGCCAGGCAGAGTGAACAACATCCGGCAATGGTGCACAGGGGCGTTCATTGAAGCCTCGCTGCGCAGCTCAATCAACCGACTATTGGAAGGCAGCTTGAACTGTACAGACCCAATTTCAATGTTGTAATCTATTTTAAGCATGACCTTAGCAAAAACTATTGAAATGTTTTACGCAGCAACAACCCAGCGCCGCCTGCGCCGCCTGTACCCGCACTGGTGCCGGCGGCCACAAGTACATTTGGATTGGGACCCGCATTATTGAGGTTAATTGTTTCACCAGCGATCAGGACGATAAGGCCGCCGCCGCCGCCGCCGGCGTTTCCAGCGCCCTTTCCACCCGTTGCATCTATTTTTCCATCACCGGCAAACTCAATAACGGGTGCACATAAAATTACAATGCCACCACCGAGGCCGCCAAGATTAGTGCCGTCGTTTCCCCCGGCACCAGCTCCCTTGCAAAATGGTAATTGCAACAATGCCCTGGTGGCCCAGACTGCATCTAGATTACCGCCCACATTATTTCCTGTTGCACCACCCGTTGCTATGTCGATGACCGGATTAGAAACTGGGAGAGAACATTTTTTGCCGACACTGCTTGCTCCGCCGCCACCAGCACCTCCAAAGTCTCCATCTTCTGTTCGGAGCGCGCCCAGGCCTTTCGCACTAATTGTTTTGGATATAGTTATTTTTTTTTGCGCAAACCAGATCAATGGAGTTCCGGCCTGCAAAGTAATATCAGCATCTACCGTAATAGTTTGGGCAAATACAAGCGATTTAACATCTGGGTTTGTTAATACTCCGTCAGTTCCGCGGTTAGAGATTGGTTGAGCAAGGCGTGACAGCACCAGCTGGTTGAACAAATTATCATTAATGCGTAGAGCCTGGGCCAGGAATGCGTCGTAAGGCGCTTCGGGTGCTGTCGCGCTGGCTGGAATGGATATAAAATTGCTTAATGGCAGGTGAGGTATAACGGTTACCGGAATCGTCGGCGACTGAATGGCTTTCATCCGGCGAAATGAGATCTTGCGCTCAGTACGTGCGACGCTTGCAGCATCAGCAGGCTTTAGTATACGTCCGTTAGAGGAGTAAACGTCTGCAGGATGATGGAGCAGGGCTGCGAGTACCAGTTCTTTCCCGGCGCCTCCAAGTGTACCGTGCGGCGGAAGCAGCGTAGAAGGCAGGTCGAACGACAATACTTGTGAAAATCCTGCCCGTACAGCCTGTGCCATTTTGATGCCAACTGTTTTCCACCCACCAGCGTTGATGGGAATACCCGCCTGCAGATCAGTATGATAGTTGGCAGGAAGATCAGGCTCGGCGCCACCGGCCAATTCTGCAATTAATAACATGACCTGAACATTGTTAGCCGGCTGTATTCCCCTGCTATGTACTTGCACATACACGCGAGATACAGTTGTGCCTGTTGCGGAAACAGGTACTTTATCAGATTCATCGGTAAGACCTAAATAAAACTGACCGGGTGAAGGTTGGTCATTTGCGGGAAACTGATAGACGCCAGTGGCATCAGGCACATCGATCTTGATATCCGGCGATTGGACGTTAGGAATCGGTGTGCCGGGCTTTGTGTAATCATTTACGGCCAGGCGGGTGGTAAATCGCCCACGATCAAGCACGTTATCGCGCAGGTATAATTCCACATCAGGTGTAGAAGTAACTCCGGGTGAGAGGTTACATTCGAATACACCGCGGCCATAGGTAGAGGCCCTCAAGAGGAGGATTTTATTGCCACCGCCAAGGTCACGTGTAGAAAACAGCAGGTCAATTATGGCTGTTTCAGGCAGATTATTGGAAAACGGCTCCCATTCTACACCGCCGTTGTCTGATTTCCATACACCTACATCCGAGCCGGCAAAGATTTGGCTGGTATTTTCCGGGTTAATCGCCAAGGCACTAAAATGTATGTCCAAAAGTGATTTCAACACGGTACCACCCCTGGATGTCCATTTGGGGCTGGCAGTCTCATCATAAAACCAAACGTGTTGGTTATTTCCTGTTGAACCACCTACCGTAATATAAAATTGCTTGGGATTGCCAGGCACTACAGCAATATCTGTAATATGGTTGGCAGGAATGGCGCCTCCCGATGCATTGTCTAAACGGGTTGGTGCAGCGACAGATGACCAGTTATTTGCAGCACTACCATCCACATAACGCAGTACTCTACCGTTTTCGGTTCCAGCTAGTAATGTTTTAGAATCAGCAAATGCCAGTGATCGTACCCGGAAGGGTTGGTTAGTGACGGGATCTACACCCCACGGAGGAAGAAATTTTGT
>Ga0181465_100397_pt1 | contig 16904 bp, 20 predicted proteins | sample InSIn3gowninarea_FD_119076 | JGI IMG/M metagenome (GOLD analysis project Ga0181465, IMG submission 119076) | Clean room microbial communities from NASA Spacecraft Assembly Facility at Jet Propulsion Laboratory, Pasadena, California, USA -... ... | reverse complement strand
CTAAGTTTAGTTTGAGCTTTATCATGATCTAGGTGTTAATGTAACAATTCCTTTTCCAATCTTTTATCAGGCCTTAAGGTTGTAAATAGGCTATTCAATAAAGCTTAGCTATATATACTCAAATAGGTAGAGTCAAGGGTGATAATACTATAGATTCGATAGACCTTGGAAGCCCAACAATCGATCAAGGAGGAGATGCTGCAAAAGATAACACATAAACACAAATGGGTGGAGATGGTTTGGGAGATGATAAATCTAAATACTCCAAACCAAAGGATAAGACACTAGTCATCTCGAGTGACAATAATGATGGTGGTAATGATGGAGATGGAGCAACAGTGGTCAAAGAATACCTTCAAGCTAGATTACAAATCCCACTGATAACTACCATGTTAGCTCCTATACAAGAAATTGTAACATCCTTTGGGACTCCTTCCACTCCATCCGATGAAATTTCACATTATTTTATTCCTTATTCTTCAATTTTTTCTTCCTTAATAAAGAACATTTTTGATGCCCCATTGGTAGAGCCACTCAGTTTTGATTGGTCATCATTTCTTAATAAACCCTCATCTCTTCTTGAGCATCAAGGGAAACTCTTGAGTCGGGTAATGGACTCAGGAGATATACAATATGGTATAATTGCCATTCAAAGATGGGCAAATATAATAGGATTCCTTGATGGTTGTTATCGACATACAAATGCAGAGTGCTCTGGTAGTAGACCAATCCCATCTACTTATCAACACCTCATTGGAAATAAGCAAAATTTTACAATCAGTGTAAAATAAAATTGAAAAATTGAAAAAGAAGCTACAATAATCCAAGGATGAGGTGGATACTAAGGAAAAAATAATTATCTAGTTGAAGAATAAGAACATTGAGCTTAAGGTAAAAATTATCAAAATAAAAGGTGAGCATGATCAAGCCTTGTAGGTACCAAAGACTTAGTCTGATAAGTTCAAAAAGGAGATAGAAAAGTTGAATGCTCAGGTCAATAATGAGGTTGATAAAAATATTGTTGTATTAGAAGCCAAGATAGAGTAAGCCAACAAAGCTTATGATAATGTAAATAATGACAATGTCGATTTGCATAAGATTATAAAAGAATTCCAAAAGGTCCTGATTGAACAAATGACAAAAATATTGAAGGCTCTGAATGAATTGTTTAAATTAAAAGAACAAGCCAAGATAGATATAAAAGTTGATACAATGACAAAAACTATTCATTAAGGAACCTTGGCAATCCCAAGGTTAAAAGTTGAAGACCTTCGAGCATGGTTGAGGGTTATGAAAGATGATGATCTCCTGAAGGTGACCCCTCATCCAAAGCAAGTTCTATTGTAGAAGATATATGAAATTTACTACTTAAAAGACTTAGCCATTTCTCTAGGTATTGAAGAGAGAAATTTAAAGGTGGAATTAGCTTTCATTGATTTATATTTTGATAATATGGCTAATTTGAATATGCCCTAGTATGAGATGAACCAGATATGTTGGAAAATATAAATGTATGGGCATCAAATAATCATAATTATTTTGATAACAGAACTAATGTAGATGTGTTAGGATAGGCAATGAGGGACCTACTAAAGTTGAAACAAGCAATAGAAGATGCAATGTCTAGATTTATGAGTTTCGATTGATTTGTAGAGTTCCTCATAATTTTTAGATTTGATATTGATAAACTCAAAGCTTGCCCAATAATATCATAGGTGGATCTGAAGGAGTTGAAAGGCATCCATGATAGGATCAAACTGATGCTTCCACCAGAGTTAACTAAATTGCCTCAATCTTTGGCTAATCCAAATCAAATGAGCGAAAGTTCTTAGAGCTAAGTTCATCTTTGTGGCAGGCTACAAACGAGAAGATGTTATTATTTTTTAATAACACTTGGAGGTATTACACTCCTTATTCTTTCCCATTATTTATTCTTATTCTTTTAATAAAATTCTTCTACTATTCCCTTATTCTTTCTTCCCCTTTCATTCATATGTATACTAAGTATCATGTTTGAGTATTGTATATAGGTTTGAGTCTTAAAGGCAATGCCTTAGTCATTTTTGTATTCATTTCTAGGGATTGTAAATATTCCTCGGGTGTCTTGTGTTTACCCTTGTTTCAGGTGATGTGAATAATTGTACTTAGTCTCTCTTGTGTGTTCTTTTATCCTCTTGGGTCATGTTATACATAACTTTTGTAAATAACTTTTTTGGGTATTGTAACATATCCTTACGAGTCTAAGTTTAGTTTGAGCTTTATCATGATCTAGGTGTTAATGTAACAATTCCTTTTCCAATCTTTTATCAGGCCTTAAGGTTGTAAATAATGCCCATAGATTTCTAAGGGTGACACCATAACTTTTGATGAAAATCAACGAGCACTACCAAAGTTGGCATCGAGAGATGTTTTTCAAAGGAAGACTACTTCCCATGGGCCCTATTGATTTTGGATGATGATATCATAAATTTTGCTAAATAATAGTGGGCAATGTAATTTAGTAGAAGAAACAATAGCACCCACCATTCAACAAATAAGACCTGCTAAAGAGAGACACTCTTGCAAGAGCAAGTAAACTCTCAAGTCCACCTAGTCAAGGATGTATGACCCCCAGGGCTCTATCAATGTGTCGACATCAACACATTTCCATATGATAGCAATCATTTACTTAGGTATTATAAAGTTACATCATGCTTTCACCCTTGAAATGAGATAACAAATTACTAGAGCTATAAAGACCAATATTTAATGTTCGGATAAGGATAAAGGATGTTGCAAAGTGAAGGCGACTTGATTATCTACAAGGATGCTAAAGGCTATACTTATCAAAGAGAAAATAGTTATAGACTTGACCAAAATGAGGCATTGACAGTACCATAATTGGATTAGATAGAGACAACTAGGAGATGGCACCAAGTCCCAATAATTGATGCCCTATCAAAGGGATTCTATTTATGGCTAAGGTTGAAATTCCTTTATTATAAATATTGTAGCTTATAGTTTATACTTTATTTAGGTAGATTTGTAATAGCAGATTTAAATGGTGAGTTGGTGCCAAATTATACATTCTCTATGTATAAATAGTGGACTATTTAACATTCACAAGGTTGAACATTTTAATAAATTTTCCCTATGTATGTAATATTTTCTGTGCAATATAATACAAATGAAGATCTCTTAGCCTCATTATTATGTGGTTCTAGACTTGTTATATGTTTATTGTGCATTGAGTATCAACTAATATCATGGTCATGTGTTGTATTTTTGAGACCCTAAGAGTGAGAGAGTGTTACACTATTCATGCTCTTAGTTATGGATTGTTGCATGTGTAGTAATGCTTGAGCTTTGTTGTTTATTTGTTATTTCTATTATTTTCCCCTTCTTGCATCGTACTTTCTATTATTTATCTTTCCTGTAACTTTCTACCTTTCAAGTGTTTAATAAAAACTAGCCTATAACCCAGATATTGAGTAGAAACCCCATGAGCATACTTACCCATCGATTATGCTCTTTCAAGGCTAACTGATTGTGGTCAAGAGTGTAGAGAATATACACACACATGCAATCCCAAATCAAACCCCAAGGGTTGTACTTCTTCAATAAATAATACAATTCAATACATTCTTTACAACATTCCATATTCATCATGATAAAATAGTTTATAGATTCATACAAGTTATGATATGTAATCTTTTGATGATATAAAATGAACTTGTTAGTCACTATTGATTAGATTAAATCAAAATTGCATGTCCATATTACTTATATAAATTACTATTATGTAAATTGTAGTTAGTATCTTTATTAAGAGCATATGGTCTCCTATTTATTTCTAAAACCTACCCTTCTAATTTATCTACATCTTTATCTTCTTGTAACCATATTGTTGGAGTTGAATCATGAATTTGATATAGAAACTCACATTAAAATAAAAAATAAAAAATTCATAATATATCCCTCACACATAGATCCTTCTGGTCTTATTTTTTTTCTAACAAATCCTTTTAGTACTTTCAAAAATATTTTTACAAAAATCATGCTTCTAGTACTTATAACACCTATTATTTCAATATCATCTACTAGGTGGATCAATAGATGAACTTGTATGTCCATAAAAGCAGTAGGCATTTATTTTTAAAATTTATAAATAATTTTCATAATTTCTTTGCATCATCTAGGGATTTCATCCATATGTATTTATTTTGAAGTTAACCACCTATTTATGAAATATAATTAATATCATCAAATGTAAAAATTTATTAAAAGCTAGAAAATAATAATAAATGTAGTATCATAAATAATAAGAAATACCTTAGAAATAATGATAATTGATTAATTGCATATCTTAAATCAATAGGTAAAATCGCACATCTATGAATTGCAAGTGAAAAAATAATCTGTAACAAAATTTATATTGATCAAAATATAAATAAATAAAATATATATTAATACAAATATATATAAGGATTTCGATATACATAAAATATGATAATACCTTCAATAAGTTGTGATAATCATGAGACTTTAATCCTATCTTTTTTCTATCAACTGTGAATACTTTTCGTAGAGATGATGCATATCTTATTGGTATTTTAATGGTTTTAACAAGATTATGTAGAATGTTCACTTAATATTTATTCATAATCCATGAGGTTGGACCAGGTACATTTGTTATTCCATTTGAATTTATAGTTACCCAAAGGGCACATTTTATTTTGGTATCCTTTAAGTCATCTTAATTGAATAGTATCTAATTATTTGCTTGTTGTATATCGATACAAAGAAGATGCAATATTCTTTACAATATGCATATGATCCAATAAATATGTCACTAACAAATCCTTCTAGTATTTTAGTTTATAAAATATTTATAATATGTTCATACCTGAAAACATATATGCCTATAAATATTTATTTGATAAAATAATTGAATTAATATATTACAAAGTAGTTTTTGAAATAAATCAATATATTGACATCATATTTTATTAAATTTTACCTTGAGGTAAGTCATCTTTTTGAATAATAACATCTTCTAGATATTCAATAATACCTTCCTTTAAGGCTCTTATCCAACATTTTTCTTCACTTTCTTGGTACTTTTCCAACTAATCATAAGGAGATGCATATTTTGGAGTTTCGGTGTGATCAATAGCACCATTAAACTGTGATTTTTGATTTTGAAACTCATGGTCAACTGGTAAATATTTTTTATGGCCAAGGTATTTCATCTTTTACAAGCATTTTGAATATCTTCCTATGAGATTTTCTGCACACTATGGACAAGCATGATAATCTTTTGTACGAAGGCTTGTAATATATTTATATTATAGAATACAATATTATCTAATTGTGTAAAATTAAATATTTACAATATATTATTTTATTATACATGTAAATGTAATAAAAATTATATATACATACCTAAATAAACACTACGACCTGGATAAACATGTATAGTCCAACATAGGATGCCATATAATGTGAATGATCTTTATTGGATATGTATACTTATATTAATCACATTCTGAATTTCATTTCATAATTACTGCAGTTAATCAATTAATGGTTCAAGGTAGATATCCATAGTTTTCACTTGATGGTACAAGAACTAAAAAAGTTAACATCAAATGTTCCTTTTTGAAGGACATCCATGGAGTTATGTTATATTTGATTATAACAATAGGCCACATTGAATAATTAGATGATTTTATGAAATATGGATTGACACCATCAATTCTTAAATCCAACATGAGACTTCTAGGTTCATCCTAAAATTTATCAAGCCACATATTTTCTATATGTTTGATTGCTCTAGAATCTTTAGAAATACATAATACACCATCTTCACTTCTAATTTTTGCATGCTAATCCATATACTATGCAAGTGACTCATACTTATACATTCTAATGAATCTATTGATAATTGGAAGATGGAAAACAACCTTTTGAGGAACATTATTCCTTGTAGTTCTAGAACAATATCTATTTACACCACACTTTGGACATACATTTAATATTTTATATGGTCCTTTATATAATATGTCATGACCCTTTTTGAAGAAATAAGTTCATGTAAATTTTTTTATTTGAATATTATTATATTATGTGTGGAGCATCCTAGCTTAGGGGATTTATGTGGTATGAAAGAATAATTATTTATTATTATTATATGGTGTAAGGGAATTATTACTATTATTATTAAATATCTTATATGTGCATACTATATTAGTGCTTTAAGTGGTAAGAATATTTTAATATTATAAAAGTTTATTAGGAGTGATAAGGTGTAATTGATGGTTAACCCTAATGAGTAATTATAATATTTATCTATAAAAGGCAACAATGTGTTCATTTTGGGATTATGTTATTGTTGATATTGTAAAATTTGAGAGAGAGATGTGCCCTAGCTCAACTTCTGTGAATTTTGGGGGATGCTCAAGATTTGCTTAAGAATTCTAATATGATAGTTGAGGGGTGCTCAACTATTGAGGTTGAGGAGTGAATCCACCCAAGATTTACCTTTGATGCTTTAGAGGGCTTCCAGTATCCACAAATATTTATCTATTCTAGAGATAATACCCTTCTTTCTAAGGGTTTATTGATATTGTGGGCGTATCTAAGAATTTATTTAGAATAGAATAATTATGTTGTGAATGTGTGGAGATTATAATATTTATTAATGCATTTATATGGAGTTTTCAATATTGAGAATAAATTGCATGTTACAGGCTTTAATCAATTATAAGGCTTAGAGTTACAATGTTACCATTATAGTTTGTAGATTTTCATCTTAATTTTTGTTAGGATGTGTGTTTATTATTTTAGCTTTATAGGGCTCGATATTGGTCTAAAAGGGGTCATGTGATGAGTCATTTTGCATGCTCTCATCAAGATATTTCGAACGATGTATCATTGGAAATAATTAGAGACCTATAGTAAAAGTTATAGTATTTGAAAGGTTTCTATGCTATAATTCTGCATCATCATCAGAATCACATTTAGGTGTCTAGCCTTGGAGAACATTTCTTATGTATGTGTTGGTTTAGATTGTTATACAAATATCAGAGCTTTGCATGAATTCAATATTTGTTGTTGTATTTTTATTGTGGGTCTTTCTGAAAAAATAATAAAAATATAAAATATATTATTTATCCATTACTTTTGCAAGATCTTAAGTTTTTCCAATTTTGGATCATTTTAGTGGTATCAAAGCCATAATCTTGCCAACATTTGGATTGATTTAGTAATTTTTTGTGATTGGAGGAGTTATATTTTGGTTATCGTATTCATAGTTGAATAATCAAATTTAGGGTTTTTGAGGATTTAATCACATATTATGGAGACTGATAAATTTTTTGACAAGATATTTCAGCATAATAAGGGGAAAATGGATACATTGGTAGATATGTTATCTCAGTTACTTGCAAAGCTAGATCAAGGTGGAAACCCTCCACCAATTGAAAATCAGAATTCAAAAATAAATGCCCTAGTTTCATAAAATGAGGAATTATACGAAGAGAATTCTAAAGCTTATTTTATAGTTGCTAAAATAACTATTAATGATGATATACATCCATTGGATGATTCATGGTTTGAGCCCAAATCTCCTCTATCTTCAATATATGGGGTAGAAGAGTGCAATGTTGTTAATTTTGAATATTATGCCAAGCAAAATAAAATAAAATTACTATTGCATGGAGCTGATCTGGACCAAAATTATTTTTGCAGTGAAGATGGAACAACTCTTGAAGAGAAAATCTCATTAATTCGAGATTTGAAAGAATATGCCTTGTCTCAAGAGGTATGCAAATAACATATCATGGAAGTGACTGATTTAAATCTTGGAGAAAAATTAGAAATTATTGGACAAGAATTTCCTTTTCTACATGAGGTATGTATGAAAAATATTTTTCATAAAATTGATAACAATGATATAATTGTTACCAATGATAGTTTTTTTTAAGAAAAACTTAATGAAGCCAAACAAATCGGAGCTTTTAATTTAGATTATAATGATTTTAGCCATGATATTTTGATGAATGTTGGATAAATGCCTATAAATGTTCATAACAATTTTAGCTTATTTGATTTGGGAAGTGAGCATGACTCTCATAATGGGCAAATTATTTCAAAAGAAATACTTTAGCATTTGAAGATATGGGATCTAGGCATCACTAGAAAGAATGATGGTTATTGCATTTATGAGATTCCTAATGAAGGAAACTTTGATAAATATAATCTTTATGTGTTTTATCTTGAGTCTTTAGAAGCCAAAGTCGAGCTGTTAGAATCATTGAGTCTTGATCAATAGTTATTTAGCTCTCATAGTGGAGAAGAAAATTTTACCCTAATAATGTTTTATTATCTTACTTCAAAGATTCTATATTGCTTCACACGAAATTCATAATTATTTTTTATAGAGGTAAAAATTAGAGTATTATTTTAATTTTTATATTTTATGGAGACATTGATCAAACCACAAATACTTTTCCTATGGAAGTAATGAGTAAACATTTTAATTATCTTGTTATGTGGGATGACTTTCAAAATAGATATGTTATGCATTGGGTAGCATGTGCACTTGTTAGTTGGGTTTTGGCTTCAAGTACAAACCACTATTGCATTGAAAACCATGTGCAGACTATTGTATTAAGCAACATTCATATTCCTATTAATGATTTTGTAGTTGTTAATGGGAAACATCTTCGTAATTAGTACTTTGGAGTAGTATTGCCTCCTTTTATTGCTCTTTTGGTATGTTGGAGGCCACTTTTATCTAGTATTTATGAAACTATTGATGTTGAAGGGTCTAATCTTCTTGCTATGAATGGTAAAACTTTGATAATAGATGCACTCATCCTTGATGTTTCTATAGCAATGATATCTCCTAGTTGGATTGCATCACTTGTACCCATAACAACATGCCAATATGAAGCTCTGCAGCTAATAGAAACTCTTCAAAAGCATTTTGTGTAGATCATGGAATCTTGATTATTTAGCCATGCAATCCTGATATTATTAAAGATAATAGTATTCTTCATATTGATTGAAGTTGACTTTCATATGTCAAGTGGAGATATATTTTTTATAATGTTTATCGGCACATCTTTTATGATTATGTTTGAGGTTGCAATGACATTCAATCTTGTTTGTGAAAGAAAAGGCTTAGTACCTAAATATAGTCATAGGAGCACTATTGAAAGGAATACATTCCTCCTAAGTGTTGAGGTTGCATCCTTGATAATATATATGCTTGCACTTATGGTAAATTATTAGGTTGTGCTTAAGAAGACTGTGGATCCTATGATAATTTAGGTTCCCACTATGTATAGGTAAGAACTATAGTATTCCCTTGTGGTCATTTGGGATGATGTTTTTTATGACTTTTGGGATTGCACTTGTAGAATTGCTTATTGTTGCATCATTGATTTTATTATGGATTGTACTTCCCAATTTGAATGGGGGTATATTCTTCTTAATGAGAACTACTATATGTGTTCTTGTGATGGATGAGACTACATTTTTAGAGGTATGTGAGGTTGCACTTTATATACTATTTAAAGTTGCATATACTATGTTGATAAATGAGGTACTTATCATAATTTTTTGGGTTGTTTATTGCACTTCTATTGTTAAATATGAAGATCGTAATTACATTCTAGATGATATATAGAGCTAAAATTTTGATGATATTTAGAGTTACTAGAGTCATATATTTATTGGTGAATATGATTGCATCTTTAAATGCATTTAATATTGTATACTTTACAATGATAGGAGAAGTATATTTCACATTGATTGGAGTCATTCATCCTTTGATATCTTTGATTGCACTTCTCATGGAATTCATAGCTTGAGAGAATCTCATTGAATTATATAAAATGAACTAATTATAAAAATATATAGCTTTTTGGGGAGAGCTTAAACTATGACAAGTGTATTGAGAAAATTTCTTAATTTAATTACAAACCAATCTAGATCTAACAAACTTACTAATAATAGACTTGCAAAGATACCTAGTAGTCACATACAAGATACCTATAAACTACAGAAGAAGTCTAAGAGAAATACTTGCTCAAACTAAGTTATTTTTGATCATTTTATCCAAGTCTATCGCTATAGTGCTAACCAATTATTAGTAGACTAGTTGAGCTAGTTGGTTGGTCAGTTGGGACATGTGTGAACCGGTTGGCTAGTTGTGCAAAGTTGATTGGTTGGTTGGTTGTGCTAGTCGGGCCTATCATAGTTAGCTAAAAATATAGAGTCAAAGTTTCTTTAAATCTTCCATTTTAAGGGCTAAAACTTAAACATTCTCCCCCTTGAGGCTAAGGGGACTCACAAGTAGATTCCTCAGCATCACAAATTGAGCTTTAGTAACTCCCTTTATAAAAATATTAACAATATTGTTGGAGGTGTTACAATACCTTATCTCAATAATTTATTTTTCCACTATGTCTCTTATGAATTGATACTTTATATCAAAGTGTTTAGAATGAATATGGTGGATAAGATTAAGTGTCAATTGAAAAACACTCATATTGTCATAGTACAATGTTATGGAACCAATTTATTTTTCACCAAGTTCTTCAAGAACTTTCTCTATCCATAAGGTTTAAGTACTAACACTTGTGAGTGCTATGTATTATACTTCAGTAGATGAAAGAGCTATTGTAGTTTTCTTTTTTAAACTCCATATCACAAAATCATAACTGAGATTCAAATAATTTCTTGATGTAGATTTCCTATCATCAATATTGATACCCCAATCACTATCACTAAAGCCTTCAAGCTTTACATCATCCATTTTGAAATAATGGATCCCAAAATTGGTTATACCTCTTACAAACCTTAGGATTCTCTAGGTAGCTTTCATATGATACTTTGAAGGATCATTTATATATCTTGAAACAAGTCACACAACATATGCAAGATCAGGTCTTGTACCGGTGATAAAAATCAAGCTTCCCACAATACTTATATAATTGGTCCCATCAAATTTTGGTGTGCCATCACCTTTACTTAATAACTCTCCATGAGCTATTGGTGATGGTACTTGTTATCATATAAAATTTGTTTATGTATTTGTTTAATACATCTTAAAACATTTGCTTGCACTTTTGACAATGATATTAATGTTATATTGGATATCGTTAATATATATCTTGATTTACTATTGTTTCTTATTTATGTAGGTACCTGTTAACTCAAGGAGTGAGTCATATTATCTATTATCTATATAAATAAGGGATCTAATAGTAAGTCCACATCAAGGATATGCAAGATCCTACATTTGGTCCTGATGATGCCTACCTTTTAGGTGTCTTTTGACATCACCTCTCAAGGCTAGGTTTGTGTACTTCCTAATGCAAGCATTCTAATGAACAAGTGACATATCTGAGTATCATACTGTGATTATTATGAGTTCCATGTGGAGGTACAGAATTGTTGGGGATGGATTATAGTTTATCAAAGATCGTAGGCATTCCTCTATGGATGAAAATAGGCCATCAACGTTCCTACCTAGTATGACGAACATCACTTACGATCCTCTTTTGTGATCGATTTGCTTCATGATTTCAGATGTAGATGATGTTGGCTCTTAGAATTCCATCAATATCTTCACTTTGTCGATAATAGGTACATTTCGTAAGGTAAGTTTAGAAATTCAATTTTGATTGGTGGTGTCATCTCATTTTGTTTGATCATTTATCTGTTATATCTCTTGCTAGTTAATAAATTGCTATCCATAGCATGAATTACAAATAGTTTTCGAGTTTGTTAATATTATTTTATTTGCATGCTCAAAATTATTTATAAACATTTGGTGAACCTGACATGAACTATTAATAATTGTACTAAAACCCTAGGGTTTTAATTACTACTAATAACTATTTTATGAGTTATTTTAGCTATGGATCAGTTTAAACTATTTCTTTGTAGTCTCTCAAGAAGAGATCTTGAGGAACTCTTGGGAGATGCCTAACATGATAGATTGAAGGGATGCGAAGGAGGAGCAAACAACAATGTTGAAGGTGATAATAGTTATATCCAGGCTACTATTGAGGGCATGCAAATATAAATTGATAGATTAGCAAGAGGGTTAGCTCAACCAGATGATTCCTTCGAATTCGATAGCCCTTTAAGTGATGAGATTCTTTTATGCATGCCATCACCTGACTACAAAGATCCTAAATTTTGCAAATTTAATGGAGAGGGAGATCCTAGAAGACATCTACAAGGGTTTAAAGATGAATGCAAACTCAAAATTAGGGTGGATCCAAGGTTGCAGGCAAAATTCTTCCCTCATAGCTTACAGGGAGAAGCTCGTGAATGGTTCTATGCTTTACCCAAAGGATCAATCACATTGTTTAGAGAGTTAAGTACTTTATTCTTAGAGCAATACAAGCATAACATTAAGCAAGAGATTATGGTCTTAGATCTATGTGCTATGAGACAAGGTAGCAATGAGAAGCTTGACAAGTTTCTTGTGAGGTTCAAGAAGACATGGCAGCAAATTAAGATCAAATTAACAGAAAAGAAGGTAAATAATATTTTAAAGGAAGCTATTATTTTACCTTTACAATCCCATATTATCAATTATACACATTTATCATTTTCGGATATGATACACAAATTATTAGAAAAGAGAAAGTGCTTATAAAATTAGGGCTTGTGAAGTATGGAGATGATGACAAATCTAGGGTAAAAGACCATAATCACCTAAGAAGGAAAAATCTATTCATGTGGTGGAGAAATCAGATGGGCCAAAAGAGAGGAAATTTATGAAGTTTTCTATACCTCCTAGATTCATCCTGAAAGATCTCATGGCTAAGGGATTATTGCAACCCTTACCTAAGCATGAGGAAGATCCTACAACAAAAAGACCAACTTGGTATAAGGAAGATAGATATTGTGAGTATCACCAGACTAAGGGGCATGCCACTAATGGGTGTGGTGGCCTTAGAAATAGAATACAAAGGCTTATAGAGGATGGATTCTATGTGTGTCCTACTAAGCTGGAAGATCTAGAAAAAGAGTAGCATGTCAATGTCATTTTTCATGAAGATGTATGTGCTGCAATCATAAGAAGAAGAGCCAAGACAATGATAGATCTGATTACATTTGAAGAAGAGCTTTCAAAATATCCAAGGAGTTTTGACCTGATTGAGCAATTAAAAAGCACATAAGCTAAGGTTAGTCTCTTTGAATTACTTTAGATTTCAGCTCCTCATAGGGAAATGATGAATCAAATTTTTAAGAATAGTCAGATAGACATGAATATTTCAATCATTACCTTTGCAAAAAAGGTAGAAATATGGAGTGAAGAAGAAGTTATTGATTTTTACCCTAGTGAAAAGCCTAGTAAGGATGTAACCAAGTTACATCCACCTTTGTTCATCGAGGTAGATACCTTTGGCATAATAGTCAAAAGATCATTGATAGATGGTGGGGCAACCTTGAATATTGCCACCACTCACTTGCTTTTGCAATTTGATCTAGATGTGTTGCCTCCAAGGGAAGAAACTAATATGAGAGTAAAAGTGTTTGATGGCATTCCACAAAGTGTGCAGGAATCATTACACTTCCTATCAAAGTCGATAACAAAATACTTAACACTCTTTTTTATATTACGAAGGGAAAGCCTTCATTTAACTTTATTCTTGGGAGACCTTGGATAGATGATATGGAGGGATTAGCATCAACTTTGCATAGATGCTTCAAATTCTATTTTGAAGGAAATGTCTATAAGGTGGAGGTAGATGAATAGGTAGCTAAGTAGTTTAACTATGTTCTTCCTGAGAGATTTGTTCTATATGATGCAAAAGATGAGGCCATTCTATCCAAGAATGATTAGATTTACAGAAAGGCATTGCAAAGGATTAACATCATGAATATTGGGTTTGGTTCATACACCATTGTGAACGTTAATAGCATCAATCTACATGGAAACTTGAACGAATAGCAGAAAGCCCAGGAAGAGGAATGCTCATGCTCCTTTAAGGCTTAGGAGGATCGTTGATGATCTTCTTTTGAAGAAATGATGAACAAAAATTAGTGGTGCATTGTTCCATATCAGGGTGATGATCATGTTGGTTAGGCCAATTTTACGAAATCAATGCAAAATGATGAACTAGTAAGAGATAATCTAAGTTGTTATGTCATTGAATGCAAAATCGATAATGAAGATGCCATACATTCCATAGACTTGTTTTAGAATGATGATGCCTTCTTAGAAGTATTGGATGACAGAACTGAATATCCAGTTAGACATGAGAAAAGAGCTTATAGACATTGTTCAAACATACATGCTTATTTCAGTGAATCAATGGAAGACAAAATTTAAGGATTGGAAGAATTGCCATTTCCCCTACCATCAAAATCTAAGATGACATGGCTGAATGAGGAGATAGAGGAGGTCAACATAGGTTCTCAAGAGACACCATGATTCCTGAAAATAGGTAAGCTCCTTGAGGAACCTTTGCAAAAAGAGTTGATTCAATCTTTTTATGATTATTTCAAGTTATTTGCATGGTCTTATAAAGATATTCCCAGATTAGATGAGAGTTTTATGGTCCATAACTTGGTTGTTGAGCAAGGGGAAGTTCTAGTAAAATAAAAGCTAAGAAAGATACCTTTTCAAGTTTCATTGCTTGTTAAGAAGGAAATAGAAAAACTATTAGAAGTTGGATTCATTAAACCTATTGATTATTTAGAATGGATGGCCAACATAGTTTCGATGAAGAAGCCTATAGGTGAAATCAAGCTGTGCATGAATTTCAAAGACCTTAATAAAGCATGTCCAAAAGATGACTTCCCATTACCCAACATAGATATGATCATTGATAGCTTGGCAGGTTATGAGATGTTATCATTCATGGATGGATTTTCAAGGTACAATCACATCAAAATTAAAAAAAAAGTGATCAACATAAGATAACTTTTAGAACACCTTGGGGCAACTTTTTTTACAAGGTGATGCCATTTGATCTTAAGAATGCAAGAGCTACATATCAGAGAGCAATGATAGCCATGTTTCGTGACTTCATTCATAAAATAGTAGAAGTATATGTGGATGATATTTTGGTAAAATCTAAGAATAAAGAAGATCCTATCAAAGATCTGAAAGTAGCATTTGAGAGGATGAAGCAATATAAGTTGAGAATAAAACCACAAAAAATGTGTATTTGGGGTATCATCAGGAAAATGCTTTCTAGGAGAGGTGTGGAGGTGGATGCCAAGAAAATCAAAGCAATCATAGAAATGTTAGCTCCAACAAATCTAAAGCAACTAAGAAGTCTTCAAGGTAAGATACAAGCTATTAGAAGATTCATTTTCAAATTAACAGATAAGATAGCTCCTATGTCTCATTTGCTTAAAAAGGATGTTGAGTTTAAATGGGATAGTAAATGTCAAGAAGCTTTTGATAAGATAAAGGAATATTTGTTACATCTACCAATCTTAGCTCCATATAGGCATGGAGAACCCCTTTGGCTTTATGTTTCAGCTACTAAACATGCATTTAGAGTAATGCTAGCAAAGAAGGAAGAGGATGGTAAAGAGAGAGTAGTCTACTTTATCAATCGAACATTGAAGGATTATGAAACTAGGTATACACCTATTGAGAAGCTATGTCAATGTATAGTGTTTACCATAGAGAGATTGCAGCACTATATGATCAACAACACCACACATGTGCTTACGTAGGTAGACCCATTGAGGTACCTAATGTCAAAGCCGTGTCTCAATGGAAGATCAATGAAATGGGTTATGTTGCTTCAAGAATTTAACCTTAAGTTTGAAAAGCAAAAATCAGTTAAAGGGTAGGTAGTCACATATTTCATTATAGAATTTATAATGGAGGATAGTACGAAGCTCAAGGAGGTATTCCAAGATGAATGTGCTTTGGTAGAAATGATAGAACGTAAGGAAGAGGATTGCCCGTGGCCTTCTACTCAGAAGGATAGGGCCATCGATGCTCCATTTACAAGAGATTTGAAGCCTTGGAAGTTATATTTTGATAGATCTAGATGCATACGTGGGTCAGAAGCAGGTGTTGCATTAATATCACCTTAGAATGATGTAATTCCCATGTCTTATAAATTATCATTTGAGTGCACTAACAACATGGTAGAGTATGAAGCTCTTATATTGGGTTTGAAGCAGCTATAGAGATTGGTATAACATAGAGACACATCTATGGAGATTCACAGCTGATTGTAAAATAGGTCAATGAGGTCTACAAAACTAAGGATGAAAATCTTATCCCCTATAGAGACTTTGTTATAAGACTTATCTCTTGCTTTGAAGAATATCAATTGGAATGTATCCCAAGGAATAGTAATAGATTGGTAGATGCAATGGCAAGTGCAGCTTCACTTATACCACTGGAAGTTGAATGTAAGAAGGCTACTTTTGCTATCAAGAACTTGGGAACTTCATCCATTTTTGAGGAGAGCTTGAAAATGATGTGTGTTGTCCAAAAGATTGGTTATGAGGTGAGTCCTTGGTACCAACATATCTATAAATATTTTAAAGATAATTTCATTGATGCTACACTTGATAGGCATGAACAAATCAGAATGAAAAGACTTGCCACTAAGTATGTTATCATTAGTGATGTACTTTACAAGAGATCATTTAACGATATTATTTTGAGATGTCTTCATGTTGAGGAAGTTGATATAGCATTAGAGCATGCTCATGGAGGGGCATGTGGAGGTCATTTCAACAGAAGGTCAATTTATGGTAAGCTTATTAGGATGGGCTATTGGTGGCCCACCATGGAGCATGATTGTTATGAGCATCTTAAAAAATGTGAGCAGTGTCAAAAGCATGTGCATCTTGAGTTAACACCTACTTAAGAGTTGAACTATCCTCCATTATAAATTCTATAATGAAAT
>Ga0181465_100394_pt1 | contig 16957 bp, 13 predicted proteins | sample InSIn3gowninarea_FD_119076 | JGI IMG/M metagenome (GOLD analysis project Ga0181465, IMG submission 119076) | Clean room microbial communities from NASA Spacecraft Assembly Facility at Jet Propulsion Laboratory, Pasadena, California, USA -... ... | reverse complement strand
GCCCTTTAAACATAGAGTAAAAAAAGTTCAAAACAAATAACAGCTGCGCCGCAAACACCACTATAGATACTATAGTTAGAAATTCATTAAGTCCGGCAAACATTTTAAAACTCTCCCAATTAGTATAATCATAGTATCTTCTTGGCATTCCTGCAAGGCCCTCATAGTGCATAGGCCAGAACAAAAGATAAGCACCAACGAAGGTTATCCAAAAATGCACATAAGCAAGAGTATTATTCAAATAACGTCCGTACATCTTCGGATACCAGTGATATATTCCCGTGAACATTCCAAACATTCCCGCAACTCCCATCACTATGTGGAAATGGGCGATAATAAAGTAGGTGTCATGCAAGTGAATATCAAGAGCTGAATTTCCCAGGAATACACCTGTAAGACCGCCAGAGATAAACATACTTACAAATCCGATGGCATACAACATTCCTGGCGTAAACCGTATGTTTCCCCTCCAAAGCGTTGTGAGCCAGTTAAATACCTTTATAGCAGATGGTACCGCTATCAGCAAGGTCAAAAGTACAAAGAATGATCCGAGGAAGGGATTTAGACCGGAAACAAACATATGGTGTGCCCAAACAAGGAACGCAAGCACAGCGATCGCAAAAAGCGACCCCACCATTGCCATATAGCCAAATATTGGTTTCCGTGCATTGATACTCATCACCTCGGATACAAGTCCCATCGCTGGTAATATAATAATATAAACTTCAGGATGTCCGAGGAACCAGAATAAGTGTTGATAAAGAATTGGACTACCACCTTCATTAGGCAACGCGCCAACTCCATTAATAAATATATCACTCAGATAAAAACTTGTACCAAAATTTCTATCGAAAATTAATAAAATGAACCCTGATAGTAATACCGGAAATGAAAGTACTCCAAGCACCGCTGTAAAGAACAAAGCCCATATTGTGAGCGGTAGCCGCGTCATACTCATGCCCTTTGTCCTTAAATTAAGGATTGTAGCGATATAATTAAGTCCCCCAAGTAGAGATGAAACAACAAACATAGCCAAACTAATAAGCCAAAGATCCATGCCTGTTTTCGATCCAGGAGAAGCGGATCCCAGTGCGCTTAAAGGTGGATAAGCTGTCCATCCCCCTGCAAAAGGTCCGGTTTCAACAAAAAATGACGAAAACATCACGATGCTTGCTGCAAAAAAGAACCAATAACTCAGCATATTCATAAACGGAGACGCCATATCTCTGGCACCTACCTGCAGTGGAATAAGGAAGTTAGCAAAAGTACCACTTAACCCTCCTGTTAACACAAAGAAGACCATCACTGTGCCGTGTATTGTCACCAACGCATAATAAGCATCGGCGGTAATATGACCCCCTTTTGCCCATTTACCCAGCAAAGTTTCAAGGAACGGGAAACTAGAGTCAGGGTAGCCAAGCTGGATACGAAAAAGCACCGACATTAGGCCACCAAGCATGGCCCAAATAATACCGGTTAACAGAAATTGCTTAGCAATCATTTTATGATCCTGGCTAAAAATATATTTTGATATAAATGATTGTTCATGGTGGTGCTCAGCATGCTGACTACCATGACCATGTGAATCATGTGCAATAGTGGAACCGGCCTCTCTATGCAAAATCTGTTCGTTACTCATGCCATTAAAGATTTACTTAATCTACCAATATTTAAAAAAAAAATCTTATTTCAATTTGTTTTGATTACCGCCTAAGCCAGCCTTTACACTCGCTGTTTTAATTGGCGCAGCGCTATCAATTTTAGAAGGGGTACTCATTGGTGTAGCTGATGGATCTCTTTCAGGAAAAGCAGAATAATAATAGGGCTTTTGCTTCGCCATCCACGCATCATACTCTGCTCTTGAAACAACCTCAATAATACCTTTCATAGAATAATGTCCGTTTCCGCATATTTGATCACAACTAATCTCGTATTGGAAATTAGGATTTCCAGTTTTTTCTCTCATTTCAGCTGTAGTGTATTTTGGAGTAAACCACATCGTAGTGGGTATTCCTGGAACAGCATCCATTTTCATTCTAAAGTGAGGAAGACCAACATCGTGAATCACGTCGCGAGATCCAATGATTAACTTGACCGGTTTGTTCTTAATCACATACATCGTATTCTCATTTACAATGTCATCATAAGTGGCAGGATCAGCTTTCTGATTAAAGTCCTTATTGTCAGCCCACACCAATCCTAGTGAATTGGAAGAAGGATCGATATTCCTAAAATATCTTTTACCAAACTCCTTATCTTTTCCCGGATACCTAAAAATCCATCCAAATTGACGACCAGTTACCTCAACAACAAGAGCATTCTTTGGTGCATCACCTGTAAATATAAACCAATTGCGTAAACCAATAACAACCAAAATAGAAAGTACGATGGCTGGAACAACAGTCCAAACAACTTCCATTGTATTATTATGAGGGAAAAACAGCGGCTTACGGTTTTCTTTTTCCTGATATCTATAAGCAAACCAAAACAAAAGGACTTGTGTAATCAAGAAAACTATTCCCGTTACCAAAATTGTTATGTTCATCATTTGGTCAACCTTCTCTCCTTCTTCAGACGCACTATCTCCTAGAAGTCGTCCCTTTAGTAATTGATGGCAGTAGTAAACGCCTATCAAGCCTAGAACAAGAAATGTTATCATCAAAAAACCATTAATCTTATTGTTCTGCTTTCTTGAACTCTCTTCGCCTTTCAGTATAGATACATATTCACTTGCTTTTGCTATTTGGAAGATAACAACGAACACTAATACTATAACTGCAATGGTAAAATATAATGACATGAGTACTTACGCTATTTTCTGTTCTTTAATAATTCTATGCAAATTTAAGTATGATGGATAATACTTTCCTTTAAGAAAGGATTATTTTTAGCAACCAAAGGTACCTTCGCTAAACCTCTTCCAACAAAGAAAATTATCATTCCAACAAATAAAGCCATTATTCCAAAATCTAATAAACTTAATGTTACGTGATCCTTTGAAATACTTGCCATAACCATCTGGTTAAGATCTAACCAATGACCAAATAGGATCAATACTGCCATGAAAGTCATTATCGTATAATTTCGTTTAGAATTTTTTGTCATTAATATCAGCAACGGGCAAACGAAATTTATAACAAGGTCGAGATAAAATATACCTTTCCATGCACCCTGGTTAGTTCTTGGCTGAAAATATGCAGTTTCTTCTGGCTGGTTAGAATACCAGATAAGCATGTACTGACTAAACCACAAGTAAGTCCAGAAGATCGAAAAGGCAAACATAAACTTTCCCAGGTCATGCAAATGCTCATCGGAAGTATATTGGAGGTAACCCCTGTTTTTGAGGTAAATAACAAATAATGTAATTAAAGATATTCCAGCAACAAAAATACTTGCAAACGTATACCAACTGTACATCGTACTATACCAATGAGCATCCAGGCTCATTAACCATAGCCATGGAGTAGTTGACCCTACGGTTAGACCAAACCAAACGGTGAATAAAGACGCAGTCACAGTATTTTTCCAAACCCATCTTTTGCTTTGTTCAATATCCATTGGAGCCTCGTCACTTTCACGAGACAAATTCCGCATCCTCATACCAAGATAACTCCACAGGCCTATTGATAAAAGCGTCCATATTACAAAGAAAGCAGGATTTAAAAAACCCTTTTTCTTCATCAATACCTGGTCATCCTGAGGATTAACCCAATGATAGATAGCATTGTGGTCACCATGGTTTAAACCGAAGACAATATAAAAAAGAATTAATAACGCTATCAGACCGAAAATCGGTACCACAGAAGATATCGCTTCGGGAACACGTCTAAAAGCCACCTGCCAACCGCCGTGAGCAAGAGTAGTCACACAGATAAAAAACATACTTGCATTACAAATCAGCAGGAAGAAAATGCTATTGTATAAGACTGTTCCCCAGAAAACAGCCTGTTGATGTTCGTCACTGCTCAATCCCTTTGTTATAAATCCAATAATAAATGTCAAGGCCCCAAGTCCTATTAAACCCAACGACCAAGTCCGCATGCCTCCTGTTATTTCAAATTGCTCTCTGTTAGATGCCATTTTAGAATTTTTATCTTGCAATTATTTCTTCTGATTATTTCGATGCAGTGGCACTATCACCGCCCGTTTTACTTTTAGCTCCAGTACTGTCTGTTGTAGCATTATTATCCGAACCGCCTCCGGCCTTTGCTGATTGCTGCTTCATTTTAATATATTGTGCTACCATCCATCTTTGCTTACGATCTAACTGTGAAGCATAACTTCCCATAAGGTTTTTGCCGTATGTCATCACATGATAAAGTGTTCCTTCCGGCAATGCTTCGATTTTGGGGTCACCGACAAGTACTGCAGGTTTTGCGGCAAACGGCCCAGTTCCGTCTTTATATAAAGGGCCATTACCATTTAATGCAGGGCCGTGACAAATAGCACAATTGATCAGAAAAAGTCTTTCTGCTTCCGTCATCTCCGCATCTTTCAGGCGCGGTAAAGGATCCGTCACCCCTGCACTTTGCGCGTAACCTGTGCTATCATTTGCTAAATGGTAAGGAAGCTCCTCTCCCCTGCTAACCGTTCCGTTTACCGGTCTGTTGTTATAAGTTACGCCTTTTGCAGCAAGGTTTGAGTGGTCAAGATATGTCTCATAAGCACGACTATAATACATATCTGGCATGTATATTCTTCCGGGGTCACTGTGCTTGTCACCACCGCAACTTATTATTAAAAATCCTGAAAGGGCACTAAAGAATATAATTACTAATTTCTTCATCTTGTTTTGTCTTAAATTCAATTAACTTATGGAGGGCTGCTCCGCATATAAGCTCTGCTCTTTGTCGTATCTGCCAAACCACCATCCCGACTCTGCTACCTGATAATCCACTTCAATCGCTCCTGCGTTTTGCATAAAACCTTTTAAGTCCTCAACATTTGTTCTATCTGTACATTCAATCGCCATTACAAACAAGTCGTCAGTAGCGCGTAAATGAAAATGGTGCTTTTTTACAAACGGAGCCAACTGGCATAAGTAGCAAAAAGTCATCACCATCCCTACAGCAGAAAACAACACTGTTAATTCAAATGTAATAGGTATAAATGCCGGAAGAGCGAAATTTGGTTTACCCCCGATATTCATTGGCCAATCTTTTGTAAAAATCCACCCCATCCCCGTAAGGGCTGTGGTAGTTCCTGTAAGGCCATAAATAAATCCTGCTGTGTGTAGACTTGTTTCCCTCATACCAAGAGCATGATCAAGACCATGTACAGGGAATGGAGTATAAACGTCCTGAATTTTATATCCTGCATTTCTAACTTTTTTTACAGCAGGAAACAGAACTTCTTCATCGTCGAAACACGCTACCACATATCTTTTTATTGCCATAGCCCAATCCCCTAAGGGTAATTTTATAATTAATAAATATTCTACTAGACTTATGATTATTCATTTTAATGTGCATAATCATGGACGAACTCCTCTACTTTCTGATTTTCCACTTTATCCATTTGCAACTTCTGACTTTCACCCGAGGTTTTTAAAACATACTTAATCTCAGCAACCGCGATTGTTGGGAAGTATTTAGCGAACAGGAAGAAACAGGTAAAAAACAATCCAAAAGTTCCCACATAAAAACCAATCTCCCATATAGAAGGACTGTAATATGTAGTCCAACTGCTTGGCAAATAATCGCGGTACAGTGAGGTTACAATAATCACAAACCTTTCAAACCACATTCCTATGTTCACTATAATGCTCATAAAAAAGGTAAATGCTACGTTCCTCCTTAATTTACGGAACCAGAACACCTGGGGAGAAACAACGTTACAGAACATCATTCCCCAATAAGCCCAACCGTAAGGGCTTAAAAGATTAGCCCGACTATAGAAAAAGGCGTATGACTCGTAATCATTTTTACTATACCACGCCATGAACAACTCAGTAAGATAGGCACAGCCAACAATTGACCCCGTTAAAACAATTACTTTGTTCATCGCCTCCAAATGGCCAAGTGTAATATAATCTTTTAGGTTTAATACTTTCCGCACAACAATTAAAAGAGTCTGTACCATAGCAAATCCTGAAAAGATAGCACCTGCAACAAAATAAGGTGGAAAGATCGTGGTATGCCAACCTGGGATTACCGATGTTGCGAAGTCAAAAGATACTATGGTGTGAACAGATAGCACAAGAGGAGTGGCTAAACCCGCCAACACTAAAGAAAGAGCTTCGTGCCGCTGCCAATGCTTCGTACTTCCAGTCCAACCAAAAGAAACTATCCCATATAAAAATTTACGTAATTTGGTCTTTGCACGATCCCGAACAGTAGCTAAATCGGGTATTAAGCCTGAATACCAAAACAACAACGACACTGTAAAGTACGTGGAGATAGCAAACACGTCCCATAGCAAAGGAGAGTCGAAATTAACCCAAACCGGTCCGCGTGTATTAGGGTAAGGAAGGATAAAGAAGGCAAGCCACACACGCCCCATGTGGAATATAGGAAACTGTCCCGCACACATAACAGCAAATATTGTCATCGCTTCCGCGGCCCTGTTAACACCGGTTCTCCAACCCTGGCGAAATAGCAAAAGGATCGCAGATATCAACGTGCCCGCGTGACCTATACCTACCCACCACACGAAGTTGGTAATATCCCATCCCCAACCAACTGTCTTATTTAGGTTCCACTGACCCACACCGTAAGTCACCTCACGATAGAGACTATAAACTCCGAACAAAAGCATTGCAATAGAAATAAAAAAGCCTATATACCACAGTCTAGCCGGCTTCATCTCGATAGGACGAATAATATCTTCTGTTACCTGGTGATAATCTTTGACGCCATCTACCAGTGGTTCCCTGATTTGTGATTCGTACTTTAAATGCATCTGGTTTGGTTTAGAATCCGCTTTCGCTGATTTTAAATAAATTTATTATTCTTTTGTTTCCTTATCCTTTAATTCTTACCATTTCGATTTCCGAAACTTCTTCTGGTATTACAACACCCTTACATTCATTACTTATGGGGCTCTTTATCGACGGGTTGTCCCTGCCCTTCCTGCTGCTCTTCCTTTTTTCCCTGCTTTCCGCCCACTGTCTCTTGCTCCTGCTCTTCCCCTAAAGGCATCATTTCATCGTTATTTTTAACTTTAGCCAGATAACTTACGTTAGGAAGTGTATGTATCATTTCTATCACATAAAATAGCCTATCCTGATTGTCCGCCCTATGTTGGTAAATTGCACTTTGTTTATCATTTACGTTACCAAAAACAATAGCATCAGTTGGGCAAGCCTGCTGACAAGCAGTTTTTACGTCAAACTCTCCGTTTTCACCAGACTTTAAAGGCCTGCTTTCCTTTTTGGCTTTTAATTTTCCATCTTGGCAACGCTGTACGCAGAATGTACATTTCTCCATTACGCCGCGTGTACGAACTGTTACATCAGGATTTAATACCATTCGGGTAAGATCATCGTTCATCATCAAAGACGCATCGCTCAATACTTCATTTTGGTTATCAGGGAAACTATCTGATCCCATATAGTCCGCCCAGTTGAAACGTCTCACTTTATATGGGCAGTTATTAGCACAATACCTGGTACCAATACAACGATTGTAAGCCATCATATTAATGCCCTCACTGCTATGCATTGTCGCCGCCACCGGACAAACGTTCTCGCAAGGAGCATTATCACAATGTTGACACAGCATTGGTTGAAAGACGACACTCGGATTTTCCAGGCTGCCGCTAAAGTAGCGATCAATTCTAAGCCAATGCATATCATGATAGCGTGCCACTTCATTTTTTCCGACAACTGCTACATTATTTTCCGCGATACATGCCACAACACACGCCTGGCATCCGGTACAACTATTTAAGTCAATTCCCATTCCCCATTTTATTCCGGGCTTTGGAAACACGGGATATAATGTTGCATCTCTCTCGAAGTTATTCGTCTTTGGCGCAAAATCTTTGTGTAGTTCCTCTCTCCTTTCCACAAACATTTCCGGCTCCTTCTTAAAGGTTGCCAGAGAAGTTTCTAATACGACCTCTGTACGACCTTCATAAGACTGGTGTGTTTGTGTTTGGGCAACTTTATATTTATAACCAGCATCTGCAACCACAACATTAGGAACAAAGTAATCACGGGTAACTCCATTAAAGGTTACAAGAGGAAAAGCATTTTTTCCCGTTGCTCCACCAGCTTTACCGATATTTCTCCTTGCTTTATCTATCTGTACCTTCCTCTTATCTTCATCATCACCATCTTTTGCCGCGTCAGTGCCACGACCATACCCCAAAGCAATACCAATCGTATTAGGATTAGTGCCAGGAACAATGATAATCGGCAGTTCTAGCGTTTTGCCATTAGCAGAGATCTTGACAACCTGCTTTTCCGGATGAACTTCGTAGTCATCGGTATCTCCTTTTTTCTCAAGGTCAATATTAAACAGACTTTTGGCAAGAGTCGGTGAAATAACAGCGTAATTATCCCAGGTGGCTTTGGTAATTGGATCAGGAGCTTCATGAAGCCATGGGTTATTAGCTTGCTGACCTGCACCAATAGTTACCTTCTGATACAATACCAACTCAGTGTTCCCGCCTTTCTTTAATGATCCTATAGCAGTAACCGCTTGATTTATTGCTGAACTATTAAAACCTGCTTTTGCAGTGGTTGTTTCAGGAGTAAGTACAGGTAAGTTTGCACTTCTCGCTGTATCAGGAGAACCCGAAGTCGCAGTTGTAAACACAGTTCTACTGCTTACGCCACCTTTGATTACACCATCCTGTAGGGCTTTATCCCAGTTGGCCTCGCTTCCCAACCTTCCGATCCAATATTGTCTAAAAAATGCCAGGTAATCACTCGTTCCGCCACTCCACTTCAATAAACTGTCCTGCCATTGTCTTGTTTTAAAAAGCGGGTTAATAGTAGGCTGAATTAACGAAACAAACCCTGTTTTAGGTTCAGCATCACCCCAGCTTTCAAGGTAATGATGATCAGGAATGACATATTTACAAAATTCACTCGTTTCATCCATTTTACCGTTAAAAGAAACAGTCAGCTTAGTTTTCTTTAAACCACTTATAAAACGTTGACTATCGTAGAAATTGTAAGCAGGATTTACTTCATGTATGAACAGTGCTCCTATAGATCCTGAGTTCATATCATTTACCAGCTTTACCATCTCTGCATCAATGCCTTGTTTGGTATTGTACGTAGAAGACCAATTTATTGTTGTGCCATTAGCTCCAATTAACTCATTAATTCCATTTACAATAATCTGAATATTGGGATCATTACTTCCAGCTAGTACAATACCTGCACCCTTGTTTTTAGCCAATATTGCTGCAGTCTTTTGAACTGCTTGCTGTAAACCAGTCTCCAGTGCCGGCGCAGTTACGGCTCCGCCTAATGCAGCGTATAATGCTAGAGCAACTGCTCCGGTTTCGGAAGGGCGATGATGGTATCTTTCGTCAGCATTAGCACCAGTCATACTCATCATACTCTCGAATTGAATATGGCGACTCATGCTTGGATTCTTAATATTCAACTTTCTTCCTAAACTGTATTGCCTGTTCATCTCAACAGGGTTAATACCAGAAGCCAGAAAGTCAGAACTTAGTCCAACAACTACCTTTGCAGCAGCAATATTTAAAGACGGTATTGCTCTTTTACCGTAAGTAGCTTCGTTTGCAAGTAAGGATCCACTATAACTAACGGCATCATACGTAACATGTCTGCTTCCGGGAAACTTTGCTAGAAACTGATCAATAACGAGTCTTGTGGTAGGAGAAGTAATAGAACTGGTAAGCAGTACAACAGGAGCACCGCCAACACTTGAAAGGTCGGCTGCAACCATCTTGTCAAACGCATCAAATGTGCTTACCTCTTTACCATTTGCCATTGGATAAGGCAACCTGCTTGTATCATACAAATCAAGTACTGAAGCTTGCATCCTGGGTGAAGTGCCTCCTAAAGTAACAGGCGATAATTCATTCCCTTCGATTTTTATTGGACGGCCATCTCTTACTTTAGCTAAGGCCGGCACAACTTCACCATCCTGTACAAATGTAGTTGCGTAGAAATTAGCTACCCCAGGTATAACATCTTCCGGCTTATTTACAAATGGAATTGCCTTTTTTACAGGCATCTCGCAACTGGCAGCAACAGCCGCAGCCGCGGTGCTGAAACCAAGATATTTTAGAAAATCTCTGCGCGGCGTTTTCACCTCTAATAAACCTTTATCGTCAGCCTCCACAGGCAATTCTTCCTGGAACTCGTCTTGAGCAGCGGATTGATAAGCATTTGAACTATTCAGCTCTCCAAAACTTTGCCAGTACTTTTTTTGCTCCATAATTTATTTAGTTGACGGTTAGAAATTAATATCAATTAATCACCAACCTTTCTACGTTATTTTTATTCTTCTAATTCTTTTATTTACTCCTTAAAATAACTTAATCGTCGAATCGACTAGTAGTGGCATTTTTGACACTCAGTTCCACCTATTTTCTCAACAGTGATTCCCTGAGTACTATCTATCCTTCCATTCTTCAAGTCATCATGAAACTTCTGATAAATACTATAGAAGCCATTATCTTTAAATTGAACCTGGGTAGTACGATGACAGTTTATACACCAGCCCATGCTTAATTCAGCAAACTGGTATGCTGTAGTCATTTTTTGAACTTCTCCATGACATGTCTGACACTGAACTTTACCTGCTTTTACATGTTGAGAGTGATTAAAGTAAACATGATCAGGAAGATTATGTACTCTTACCCACTCAATTGGTTTTGCTTTGTTAGGATCCCAAACCTTTGAAACTGCAGGGTCATAGCCAGCATACTTGTACAATTTTTTTATTTCTGCACTGCCATCTACCTCAGTTCCATCCTCTTTATAAATCTTATCCTTTCCGGTATATTCGTTTATAGCCATATGACAGTTCATACAGATATTTACAGAAGGAATGTTTGCATGTTTACTATCCTGTGCGCCTCCATGACAGTATAAGCAACTGATTTGATTTGTGCCAGCATGAACTTTGTGAGAGTAATATATCGGCTGAGAAGGATAATAATTTTTCATCCGACCAAGACCTATTGCACCGGTTACCGTAAGATAACCCCCAATACAAAATAACAGGATTGTTATAAGAGCTATGTAAGCTTTGTTTCTCCAAAAAGGTACAGGCTCCAAAGCAGGTTGTCCTGTTTTTTCATCGGATAACTTTTTCAAGTTACTATTGACCTGAAGGAGTATGAGAGCAACAATGGCAAGGATTAATGTAAGAATTCCGAAAAGCAAAGTATTATCTCCGCCTTCTGCTGCTCCTTCGGCGGCTGCTCCAGCACCCCCTGCTGCTGCCGCTCCCGGAGCCGGTACTGATTTCACATAGGCGAGAATAGCATCTATCTCAGCATCTGACAGATTAGGAAACAAGTTCATTTGCGTCTTGTTGTATTTCAAATACAACTCGTTCGCATATTTATCACCTGTTTTTAGAAAAGCCTGATTGTTATGGATCCAGGCATGTAATTTCTTCTTGTCGTTACCCCAACGCTCTTCAACACCTGCAAGAGCCGGTCCTGTAAGGTCTTTGTGGACTGCATGACAAGAAGCACAATTAGCAGAGAATAACGCCTGACCGCTTGCCTGAGCAAATACCTTATTACTAAATGAAGAAAAAATTATAAGTGCTAAACCGACTAATGTTTTTACTATTCGTCTATGTTGGATCATATACACAAAAAGTTGTGCTTTGCTGCGGAAAAATCTCCTTGAACGGTTGCAAAAATAGGTCACCGTCTTCACATATTATCAACATAATAAAAAAAAATTTTTCTTTATCTAGTATACATTTCATCTGATTCTATAAAAATAACGGAGGCGATTGTCATTATTTTGTAAGGTGATTCCTAGGTTTTATATGATGTATTTAAGCCTTTTTTTCACTTAGAAATTTTACTTCATCTTTACAATATGCAAAGCCAGGAAAGCAAGGAAAACGAAAAGAAAAAAACAAAACAAATAGCCATATTTGCTTCAGGAACCGGAAGCAATGCTAAAAAAATTATAGAACATTTTCACGAACATCCTCAGATATCTGTAGGGTTGGTAGTAACGAATAAGTCAGATGCGGGTGTAATAAAAATAGCTCACGATGCGAGAGTCCCGGTGTTGATAATAGAAAGAGAGCAGTTTTTCAAAGGAAATGGTTATATTGATAAATTCAAAGATGCGTCAATAGATTTTATTGTACTTGCGGGTTTTCTTTGGAAAATACCGGAGACGATCATTAATGTTTATCGCAACAGAATTATTAATATTCATCCCGCCCTGCTGCCAAAATACGGAGGTAAAGGAATGTACGGTTTAAAAGTACATGAGGCTGTTATAGCTTCGGGAGAAACTGAAAGCGGTATAACTATTCATTATGTGGACGAACATTATGACAATGGTGATGTCATTTTCCAGGCTAAATGCGCTGTATCTACAAATGACACTCCGGAAAGTTTAGCGCAAAAAATTCATAAGTTGGAACATGAAAACTTTGCAAGAGTCGTAGAAGATTGTATGAGAAGGTTGTAAGTCTGCATCTACTTATTTTCTAGCCTCAACGGTACCAGCATTTTTTTCTTTCTTGCCTTATTACCCAGCAAATCCCGCAATACTTTTCTGTAGAAATTTAAAATGCATTTTGCTATTTATTATTAACACCTGTAAAAGATGCAATTAAAGATGTAACAATTGAAAGCAATAAACTAAACAAAAGAGCTGACCACCAGCTATTTACGGTAAAACCGGGAACCAGATCCGCAGCCCATTTTATAATAAGTATATTTATAATAATAAGAAAAAGCCCAAGTGTGACAATAGTGATGGGAAGGGTAAGGAAAATGAGAATAGGTTTAATGATATTATTGAGAAATGCTAAAACAAGTGCCAAAATAAATGCGGTGCCAATACTATTAATGTGAACTCCTGAAATAAAATAAGAGGCCACAAGTGCAGCAAGTGTGGTGATTAAAAGCCGGATTAAAAAGGCCATTATTTATCTATTAATTGTTAGCGACTTTCTTACTTCCTCTTTTTGTACTGTTGTTTACCTAAATGTAATTTACTCAAAACTTTTCAAGGTATAAATTGTAATTAATAAATTACTACTCAAAACCTTACAATGTCATTTCAAAATAAAACTGCTTTGATAACAGGAGCAAGTCGTGGTATTGGAAAAGCGATTGCCCTGCGTCTTGCTGCAGATGGGGCTAACATAGTGGTCGCAGCGAAAAGCATTGAAGAAAATCCTAAACTTGGAGGAACTATTTATAGTGCAGCGGAGGAGATAAAAGCGGCAGGTGGTAATGCATTAGCAATACAATGTGATATAAGGGATGAATTACAAATACAAAATGCTGTTAGCAAAGCGGTTGAAAAATTTGGAGGCATTGATGTATTAGTTAATAACGCATCTGCAATCTCATTAACTTCCACTGAACAAATTGATCCCAAACACTTTGATCTGATGATGGATATAAATGTAAGAGGAACATTTTTAGTTAGTAAAGCTTGTATACCATATTTGAAAAATGGGGCCAATCCCCATATACTAAATTTGTCCCCTCCTATTAATCTGGACTTGAAATGGTTTAAATCTCATACAGCCTATACTATCAGCAAGTACAACATGACAATGGTAGTCTTAGGGCTAGCACAGGAATTAAAAAAATACGGAATTGCAGTGAACTCCCTTTGGCCCCGAACTACTATTGCCACTGCTGCAGTTAAAAATCTCTTAGGTGGAGATACGCTAATGAAAATGAGTAGAAAGCCACAGATAATGGCCGATGCAGCATATTTTATACTGCAGAAGCGATCGTCTGAATGTACTGGAAATACCTTTATTGATGAAGCCGTCTTGGCTGCAGAAGGAATAACCGATTTCAGCAACTATGCTGTTGTACCCGGAGGAAAACTATACCAGGATTTGTTCATCTAAAATTACTAGGGGCTTGCTAAATCATTAAAATCTCTGGCAACCTGCGATGAGAGCTTTTCACTGTCATCAGCCATTTGCAGGAGTTGTTCCTTCAACTTCTTCACTTTCCATTTTCTCGGGCCGCATTTGTGGAAACAGCAATACATCTTGTATTGAAGGTTGGTTCGTCATTAGCATACACAGTCTGTCTATTCCAATTCCAATGCCTGACGTTGGCGGCATACCATACTCTAACGCACGCAAAAAGTCATAATCTATGAACATCGCTTCGTCATCTCCTCTTTCCATAAGTTTAACCTGATCTTCAAAACGTTCACGCTGATCTATAGGGTCATTTAATTCTGAATAAGCATTCGCAATTTCTTTTCCATTTACCAATAGTTCAAAACGCTCCACAAGCCCTGGCTTGCTACGATGTTTTTTTGTAAGGGGACTCATTTCGACTGGGTAATCAATAATGAAAGTTGGCTGGTCGTAATACTCTTCACATTTTTCCCCAAAAATTTCATCTATAAGTTTTCCTTTTCCCATGCTTGGCTCAACATGTATTTGTAACTCTTTGCAGGCTTCTCTTAACTCATCTTCATTCATTTCGCTTACGTCTATACCCGCATTTTCTTTTATTGCATCATAAATGCTTATGCGCCGATACGGCGCCTTAAAATCAATTTCTTTATCGCCAACACGAGCCTTTGTTGTACCATTTACAGCTACTGCAATTTTTTCCATTAGCTGTTCGGTAATGTCCATCATCCATTCATAGTCTTTGTAGGCGGTGTAAAACTCGAGAACGGTAAATTCAGGATTATGAGTTCTGTCCATACCTTCATTTCTAAAGTTGCGGCTAAATTCATACACCCAGTCAAATCCTCCGACTATCAGTCGTTTCAAATAAAGTTCATTTGCAATACGCATATAAAAAGGCACATCAAGCGCATTATGATGTGTAATGAATGGTTTTGCAGCAGCACCGCCGGGAATGCTTTGAAGCACAGGAGTATCGACCTCCAAAGCACCTCTTTCATTCAAAAACTCCCTAATCGCATTGATCAGTTTGGTACGCTTAACAAATACTTCCTTTACATGAGTATTTACTATAAGATCAGCGTATCTCTGCCGATAACGGAACTCGGGATCAGTAACTGCATCGAAAGTATGACCTTCTGCTTCTTTTACTATTGGTAATGGTTTTAATGATTTTGTAAGTAAAGTCAACTCTCTGACGTGTATAGAAGTCTCTCCTGTTTTCGTTGTAAAAACATACCCTTTCACTCCGATAATGTCACCAATATCGAGAAGCTTTTTCCAAACCTGATCGTACAAAGACTTATCTTCTCCCTTACAGATATCATCACGCTTTACATATATCTGTATCTTTCCTGCACTGTCCTGGATAACAGCAAAAGAAGCTTTTCCCATATCACGAATACTCATGAGGCGGCCGGCAATACATACATCAGCAAAATCTGCTTTATTTTCTTCTCCTTTATAATTTTCTTTTATATAAGCGGAAGTTGTACTAACAGGATATGAGGGCGCAGGATAAGGGTTAATACCTAATTTCTGTAATTCCGAAAGTTTTTCACGACGCACCAGTTCCTGCTCACTTAAGTGTTGACTCATAATAATTGCGGTATTTTGAAGATCGGCAAAATTAGGGATTTAGCGCCAGCCACAAAGGTTCTAAGACGGAAAGTATCGCGAAGATTAGATGAGTAATAGATGAATGATTACAACGAAATAAACATATCTTTTGAAAATGCTAAGATTGTTAGTGAGTTTTACTGGCAGAGAGATTTACCCGATTTTGTAAATATTGCCTCAATTCGTTGAAATTCGATTTGTCTCCATTCAGCCTGAATTTCTTTTCTTTTAGCCCGACCATAGCCCCTGTAATTCCTGCTATTGCGCCGAAAGAAAGACCTTCAAACAAAGCCTTTTCACCGGCAGTAAAGCAGACAAAGCAATTTTTATCATCTCCGCTTGCTAATCCTATTATCGCTCCGGCGGTTGCTCCAGTCAACAAACCAGTGAGAAACCCTTTTCCAGATCCGCCTTTTTTCACTATTCTTACTTTATTTATTGATCTGTAATTGATGCGGAGATAAGTATTTGTATCTGTTATATAAGGAGTAAAAGGAACAGGATCGTGAAAAGTATACACCGCAGAGTCAGAAATGCCTGCGAGGTATGCTTTGTTAGTGCCTTTGCCTGTATCGACCCACACTTTATAAATAACTTTTTTAAAAACAGGTGCTTTTTGGCTGTATCCAGTAGCTGTTGAAGTGGCGAATAAAAAAACAACAAGAGACATCTTCATATAGGCAGCTTTTACAAGTAAAAGACAGAAACCAAAATAACACGGGTTAATTTTTAATACAAGTTTTAATGAGAATATAATTTACTTTATACTTTGCATTATCTGTTGCCTTTTGATCCTATATTATTAAAAGCCAAAGTTTTTTAAAGTTCGTAAAGTAATAGAATAACGAATTTGTTTAACGGCACTTATACTGTGCTGCCATTCGTTTCGCGCAGCGCCTTTTATTATGTAAAGGGAACGCCTTTCAACAGGAAATGAAATAATCGCTTTACGATTTTGTTTTGCTTTATCAAAAGGGCGTAAACGAAATGTGCAATCAGAAAGCAGTGAAATACCTGCAATTAAATCAAAAGGAGGAGCATCACGATGCCAGTTAATCACTGACTCAATAGGATACTTTGTGACGAGAAGTTCTGCAAATTCATCAGTCGCAACTGAAACCACCTCTGCAACCCTTCCTATCAAAGAATTAAAGATTACAGGTATATCTTCCCCTTTTGCCATCACTTTTATGGAAATGATACACGCCATCTTTAAACATTTCGGAGGTAGCTGCGTCAAGTGCGATTCCTATTTGCTCCCCCGGTTTATATCCTGCGGCTTCAATTGCCATTAGAACCGT
>Ga0181465_100222_pt2 | contig 17049 bp, 12 predicted proteins | sample InSIn3gowninarea_FD_119076 | JGI IMG/M metagenome (GOLD analysis project Ga0181465, IMG submission 119076) | Clean room microbial communities from NASA Spacecraft Assembly Facility at Jet Propulsion Laboratory, Pasadena, California, USA -... ... | reverse complement strand
AAAGTCATTAAAAAAGGTAAAGTCCTATTTTTAGTAATAATTAAGGAAGCCTTTGTTTTTGCTAAAGGTATCCTAGCGAGTAAATTTTTAAATTTTTTGCTTTTCTTTGAAAAACTTCTTCGCCGCTTTCTCCTTGCACATTACCTATATCCAAAATAATGCGGGATTGTTGGTTCTTTGGAAAAGTATACCGATGAAAACCAACGTGTTTAGAAGCGGTTAGCTCGGCAGTAATGTTATAATCATCCAGTAAAACTTTATAATAGCCTGGTTGCGCTATTTCATTCTTGCGGTTAAAGTTAGACCGGTAACCGCTGCCACTTTTTTCTAACTCCCCGGGTATCACTTTTAACTCTCCGGCGGTTGGCATAAAACTTACACCGCCTACTTGCCATTCATGAAAATGCACAAAGCCTTCGATAGAAGAATGCCGGGTGTCATAGCCCACAGCCTCCCACCCATTTGGGTTACCGTAATGCCCGTTAGTAGAAGGCGCCAGCTTGGCCATACCGTAAGGAACTGCAGCCGGAGTATAGAAAAACCAGCGGCTATGAGCCGTACCAATATTAGGATTAACGTAACTAAGCACATCTTCTTTGTTATTTGTTACGGCGCAGGACAATAATGTAAATTGTAAGAAGAACAAAGATAATTTTAAAATAAGCTCTAATATTTTCATGTATAACTTACAAATAGTAATAAACGGCGTTTACTTTTTTAAAAAATAGGAATTCTTCGTGCCGAATCCAATTCATCTCCTTCTATTATCAAAACCTTAACGCTTCTATAATTTCAGGCAAAAAAGTGTATTTACTTCAAGCACAAAAAATTATAAGTTGCCGTTTTTGTCTGAATATATTTTTTTAACAGATTTAGTGAAGATTATCGTAACAACTAAAAACGGCGGCTAATACTACCTCTTACATTTTCCATGATAATTATTACCAAGTGGCTTATGCCGGAAGAAGTTTTTCAAAGAAAAGCAAAAAATTTAAAAATTTACTCGCTAGGATACCTTTAGCAAAAACAAAGGCTTCCTTAATTATTACTAAAAATAGGACTTTACCTTTTTTAATGACTTTCGTTAATTAAAATATAGCAGGATTGCCCATCTCTTATGCAAAAAGTCTAAAAAGCTTATTTTTAATAATCGTTACTAAATTCAAAAGCAAGCTAATGGAAATAAAAGAAAGACTTTAACTTTCCATTAGCTTGCTTTTGCTGAAATAAATAATGAATTAACCAATCATAAATCACCATTCAGATTAAATATTTAAAATTTTTTATATTTATTACCCTTTCTTACCGTATTCTAATCTCACTCTAACGCTGGCCTAATACGGCTAATTTAACTTTGCTGCACTTAATACTACTTAAGCCATGCAGCGATTACTTACTTTACTTGTTTTAGCATTCTTTTTTTGTTTCCGGGTGGCAGCCCAAAGCCAGCCCGAAAACTTGATAAATGCCCGCACCGACACCCTCCGGCTGAATATGTCCCAGGCGGAAGAACTGTTTATTAAAAATAACCTGCCTTTATTATCGCAGCGGCTCGATATTGATGCCGCAAAAGCGGCCATTATCCAGGCCCGGTTGTTCCCTAACCCTACGCTTACCCTGGAACAAAACCTGTATAATCCCATAAACCAGAAGTATTTTGATGCAGGTAAATCCGGGCAAAACATAGTGGAGTTTCAGCAAATGATTGAACTGGCTGGCAAGCGAAACAAACGGATTCAGATAGAACAAATTAATTCTAAAATCACAGAATTTCAGTACTTTGATTTACTACGCTCCCTTCGTTTTGAATTACGCACCTCGCTGGTAGAACTTAACTACCTCATCCAGAATCTGGCTATTTACCAAAGTAAAACCGAGCCCATCCGGAGATTGGTAACAGCCTACGAATCGCAACTGAAAAAGGGCAATGTTTCTTTGAAAGAAGTTACCCGCCTGAAAGCTCTAATATTTTCGTTGGAAAACGAGCGCCTGGATTTGGTACAACAGGTAAATGACCGGGAGGCTAATGTTAGTTTATTACTGGGCGCAAAACCAACCACTTTTATTTTGCCAGCTCTTAACGAAACGCAATTAAACAGTGCTACTACCGCCATCCCTTACGACAAATTATTAGAAACGGCCACCGACAACCGGTACGACTTAAAGCTTTTCCAAACCAACATAAACCTACAAGAGGCCCAGTTAAACTACCAAAAAGCTTTGGCAGTGCCCGATTTAGGTTTAGGCGCCGTTTACGACCGGCAAGGTTCTTTTGTCCGGGACTACGTGGGAATACAGGCGCAGTTTGGTTTGCCTTTGCTTAACCGGAACCAAGGCAATATTAAAGTCGCCCAAATTCTGGTGGATAAAAGTAAAACTGACTTACAACACTACCAAAACCAGGTAGAACAAGAAGTTATGTCGGCTTACAACAAAGTGCGCGAAACCGATAAAATCTACGCCGGGCATTACGCCAATTTCTCCCAGGATTTTGAAAAATTACTCGACGGCATCACCGAAAGCTTCAGCAAACGCAATATCAGCCTGATTGAGTTTGTGGATTATTACGAAACCTACACCGAAAGCATTACCCAAATGCTGCAACTTAAAACCAACCGCATTAAAGCTTTAGAAGAAATAAATTTTGCGGTAGGCACTCCTGTCATTCAATATCAATAATTATAAGCAACATGAAAAGAAAATTGTTATTCAGTTATATCGCGTTTTTTGTGGGCAATTACTCCTTATGCAGTTGCCAAACTCAAACCCCCAAAGTAGAAAAAGAAGCAACCACCTCTTTTTGCCTGAACGACTCCTTGGCAACAAATATTAAACTAGATACTGCCTTAACGCGCCCCGTGCAGAATGAGCTTACCTTATCCGGCAAAGTTGATTTCGACGAAAAAGGAGTATTTAAAATTTTTCCCTTGGTAGGCGGCAACGTGCTGGATGTTAAAGTAGAGTTAGGCGATTTCGTAGAAAAAGGACAAGTACTGGCTATAATAAAAAGCGGGGAAATTGCTGATTACGAAAAACAATTGATTGATGCCCGCGCCAACTTACAACTAACCCGTAAGAATTTGGACGTTGCCCAGGATATGTTTAAAGCCGGTTTAACGTCGGAGCGCGATTTAATAGCGGCCCAAAAAGATTACCAAAACGCCCAGGCTGATATTCAGAAAATTCAGGAAATTTTTAAAATTTATAACGTTTCCAGCAACTCCGAATACGTGGTAAAAGCGCCCGCTGCCGGTTTTATCGCGGAGAAACACATTAACCGCAACACCCAGATCCGCTCCGACGATGCCGGTAATATTTTTACTATTTCCAGCATGAAACAAATCTGGGTTATGGCCAATGTTTATGAAACCGATATTGCCAAAATCCAGGGCGGGCAAGAGGTAGAAGTGACCACCCTGAGCTATCCCGATAAAGTTTTCCGAGGGAAAATTGACAAAACCATGAATATTATTGATCCGGAAACGCGCGTCATGAAAGTACGCATCCGGATGGAAAACCCGGATTACCTGCTCAAACCCGAAATGTTTACCACGGTGCGTGTGAAATACGGCTACCCCGACAATCAAAAAATGCTTACCATTCCCAGCCAGGACATCATTTTTGATAACAGCCGGAACTTTGTGGTGGTGTACCGCAAGAAATGCGATATAGAAGTACGGGAAGTGGAAATTTTTAAAACTTCTGGTAGCCAGACTTATATCAAAGGCGGTTTAGAGGAAGGCGAAAAATTAATTTCCCAGAATCAGTTGCTCGTGTACAACGCCCTGAATAGTTAAACCAGCTTCATCCTATCTGCCTTAATCTCTGGCCTCAAAAGCTGAAAAATTTAAAAATTCATGAAAAAAATTATTTCCAACCTGATTGGGTTTTCCCTGAAAAACAAAGGGTTTATATTCGTAGTTACCGCGGTTATGATTATTGCCGGCGTGGTATCATACCGTAACACCCCCATCGAAGCTTTTCCGGATGTAACCAACACCCAAATTACCATTATAACGCAATGGCCGGGCCGCAGCGCCGAAGAAATTGAAAAGTTTGTAACCGTGCCGGTAGAAATTGCCATGAATTCGGTTCCCAAAAAAACCGATGTGCGCTCTACCACTTTGTTCGGGTTATCGGTGGTTAAAATTTTGTTCGAAGACGAAGTTACCGACGATTATGCCCGCATGCAGGTAAATAACATGCTCATGAACGTGGATTTACCCGAAGGCATAAACCCGGAAGTACAACCACCTTATGGCCCCACCGGCGAAATTTTCCGCTATACTTTAACGGGGAAAGGCCGTACTGCCCGCGATTTAAAAACCGTTCAGGATTGGGTAATCGACCGGAATCTGCGCAGTGTGCCCGGCGTCGCCGATATTGTGAGTTTTGGTGGCGAGGTAAAAACTTACGAAATCAGCGTTAATCCGGCGCAATTACTTAAATACCAAATTACTCCCCTGGACGTGTACGAGGCCGTATCCAAGAGCAATATCAACGTGGGCGGGGATGTGATTACCAAAAACAACCAGGCTTACGTGGTGCGGGGTATTGGTTTGCTCAACAACATTCCGGATATCGAAAATATCATTCTCACCAACATCAACGGTACGCCTATTTTCGTGAAAAACGTGGCTGATGTTAAAGAATCGGCGATGCCGCGCATGGGCCAGGTAGGGCGCGCGAACCAGAACGATGTGGTAGAAGGCATAGTGGTCATGCGAAAAGGCGAAGACGCCCAGGTAGTAATCGATCGGATAAAAACCAAAATAGAAGAACTCAATACCCGCATTTTACCTTCCGATGTCAAAATTGATATTTTCTATAACCGCGAAACCCTGATCAACTACGCCATTAATACGGTATCGCATAACTTGGTAGAAGGCATTGTGCTGGTATCATTTATTGTGCTTTTGTTTATGGCCGATTGGCGGACCACCGTTACTATTTCCATTGTTATTCCGCTGGCTTTATTGTTTGCTTTTATCTGCTTGCGCTTGCGGGGCATGTCGGCGAACTTGTTATCGATGGGGGCCATTGACTTTGGAATCATTGTGGACGGAGCGGTGGTAATGGTGGAAGGCATATTCGTGTCGCTGGACCACCTGGCTAAGCGAGTCGGCATGGATAAATTTAACCGCATGTCGAAGTTGGGCTTAATCCGGAAAACCGGTACCGAAATGGGGAAAGCGGTATTCTTCTCCAAGCTCATTATCATTACTTGTTTGCTGCCCATTTTTGCTTTCCAGAAAGTAGAAGGGAAAATGTTTTCGCCGCTGGCTTTTACCTTAGGTTTTGCTTTGCTGGGGGCTTTAATTTTTACGCTGACCTTGGTGCCGGTGCTGGCCAGTATGCTTTTAAAGAAAAACGTGCGCGAAAAGCATAATGTGTTCGTGGAGTTTATTTCCCGCAACGCCATGCGCCTGTTTAACTTTGGTTATGCCCGCAAAAAAGCTACTATATTATTGGCTACTGCTGCCGTAGCCATTGGTTTGTTCAGCTTTAAATTTTTAGGCACCGAATTTTTACCGCAACTCGACGAAGGATCGATTTACGTGCGCGCCAGTTTGCCTATGAGTATTTCCCTGGACGAATCAGTAAGATTGAGTACCGAAATGCGGCATACTTTTTTAAAATTTGAAGAAGTTAACCAGGTCATGAGCCAGACCGGCCGCCCGAACGATGGTACCGACCCGACCGGTTTTTACAACATAGAATTTCACGTAGACATTAAGCCCAAAGAAGAGTGGAAAGTAAAACAATCTAAAGATGAACTCATCGACCGCATGAAAGAAAAACTGGCCGTTTACCCGGGCGTGGTTTTTGGTTTCTCGCAGCCTATTTCGGATAACGTAGAAGAAGCGGCCTCAGGCGTGAAAGGTTCTATTGCGGTAAAAATATACGGTCAGGATTTAGACGTACTGGAAAACAAAGTGCAGGAAGTTTACAACCAATTAGCCACGGTACAAGGCATTGAAGACTTAGGAATTTTAAAAAATATCGGCCAACCCGAAATGCGCGTAGAGCTGGACGAACATAAAATGGCCTTGTACGGGGTAACCACTGCCGATGCGCAAAGCGTTGTGGAAATGGCCATTGGCGGTAAAGCCGCCACCGAAATTTACGAAGGCGAACGTAAATTTGACCTCCGGATCCGTTACCAGGCACCTTATCGCCAAACCGAACGGGAACTAGCTAAATTAATGGTGCCCACTTTAAACGGCGCTCAGGTACCCATCAGCGAAATTGCTACTATCCGCACGATTACGGGCCCGTCGCTGATCTTCCGGGACAACAACCAGCGTTTTATTGCGGTTAAGTTTTCGGTACGTGGCCGCGACATGGGTGGTGCTGTGAAAGAAGCCCAGGAAAAAGTAACCCAGGCCGTTAAACTATCTAAAGAAAATACGATTAAATGGACCGGCGATTTTGAAAACCAGCGCCGCGCCGAAGATCGCCTGATGCAGGTAGTGCCCATTAGCTTACTATTAATATTTTTTATTCTGTTTAGTTTATTTGGCAATATGCGTGATGCCGGTTTGGTATTGGTAAATGTACCTTTCGCCATAATCGGGGGCATTGCCGCCTTGCTGCTCACGGGCATTAATTTTAGCATTTCGGCGGGTATCGGGTTTATTGCCTTATTTGGTATTTGTATTCAAAACGGGGTAATTCTGATCTCGGTCTTTAAAAATAACCTGAACGAAGATATGCCTATGACCATGGCCATTAAAGATGGCGTTTTAAGTCGGGTACGCCCCGTAGTAATGACGGCTTTAATGGCAGCCATTGGTTTGGTGCCGGCCGCTCTTTCAACGGGTATTGGCTCCGAAACCCAGAAACCTTTGGCCATAGTGGTAATTGGCGGGCTGGTTAGTGGTACCATCCTCACTTTGTTTGTTTTCCCGCTTATTTTTGATGTATTCTACCGGCGCGCCGAAGTGCGGAAAGCCAAAAAACAATTAAAGAAAGTACAATGGCAAAGAGTAGAAGTAATGTGATTTTAAGTTAGAATTTGATTGATAGATAGGATTGGTAAAAGAGGTAGCTACTGGCTACCTCTTTTCTTTTAAGGCAATATACTTAATAGGTAAAACCTGGTGTTTTAGATGAATACTAAATCCTATCAAAAAGCTTGTTTACTTATAAGAATGTTGTTTTTTGGAATAAGAAGCTTAATATACAACTCACTTGATAAAAAAATCATTTTACGAGATAGTACCATTAAGCCTTTAATGGCGCAGAAAATACTTGAGCGAGCTAAACACGTGCATTTCAAAAAATTTAAAAAAACGAACATTCAATAAAACGCACCTTAGATAATAGACTTCAGAAATATTAAGATTTACCCGCATAATGCTATAAGATTATAAATATTCTTTTGTTTTCCAAAGACACTTTCCCGTATAAATACCCATGACTTTAATTCTTAAGGAGAAGAATATTTTTAAAATTATAGATTTGCCTCTTCTCTGATCTGTTAATATCCGCACTGATTTACTGGTTGTTTTAATTTAGTTTTTCAAATTCTATTTCAGCTTACCTAACCAGTAAACCCATTCTGCCCATTATGATTGTTTTTGAAATTGAACAGATTGAATTAGAGTATCATCCCGAATATAAAATACTAGAATTTAGATGGATTAAGGTTGTAGAATCTGGGCTTTGGGAAGCTCTATTAACTAAATTAATTGACATAGCCAATGCTTACCAGATTGAGAGTATGTTATTCGACGCCAGTTACGCAGAAATACAACCCAGTATTCAGGCGGTTTAACAATTGCCTTTAAGCCGCTACATTGATAAGCTGCGCCTCATTCAAACTTTAAAAAAGATAGCCCGGGTAGCCTCAGGTTCCAGTACTTACGATGGACTAGTGCAGGAACAATACAATGCTACCTTAATAACCTACCAAGGCATTGAGTTTAAAAACTTTGCTCATCGTTACGACGCCATGTACTGGATTACTGGTAAAACCATTCTGTTAAACCAGGATAAATAAAGCAGGAAGAAGCAAATTACAATTATAAGAGAGTTCGTAGACTCACTTTTTTAATTATTGGACAAAGAGTAAATAGTTGTTAGCGGCCATAATAGAATCCGGCAGATTAAATCACCAATCTGGTAAAAGCCATTATTATAAAGTATGCTACAATCCGGAGGTTCGTCCTACGGGTAAGGTTACCATCACTTCGGTGCCCTCTCCTTCCTGCGATCTTATTTTTAAGCTTCCGCCGTGCTGGTTTATAATTTTACTACTTAAATTTAAGCCAATGCCTGTGCCGGGTATTCCCCGTGCATTATTTGCCCGAAAAAAAGGTTCGGCAATATTACGCAGGTCAGGGGCTGGAATGCCAATGCCCTGGTCTTGGATAAAAATCTGTACCACGCCATCGTCCGCTTTTAATTTTAAAAAAACCGGTTTTTGGTCCGAGAATTTACAAGCATTTTCAAGTAAGTTCTTTAAAGCCGTAGCCAATAGTGCTTTGTTCCCCAGAACAATCAACTTATCCGGGTTCTCGGGCAGATCTTCCAACGATAACCGGATGGCCGGTTGCTTTAATTCTTCCAGCAATTCCATCACGAGTTCATCTATCCGAAATGGTTCGGCCTGGCTTTCTGCTTCCTGTTGGTCGGCCTGGGCGAGTTTTAATAAATTTTTCGTTAAATTCTCCAGGCGTTCGGTTTCGCTTTGCAAACGTTCCAGCGAAATTTTGTACTCTGCCGGGCTGCGGTCGCGGGTTAAGGTAACCTCTATTTCACCCGCAATGGCGGTTAAAGGGTTTTGCAACTCGTGCGAGGCATTGGCAATAAAGTTTTTCTGCGACACAAAGGAATTTTCCAGACGGTCGAGCATTTGGTTGAACGTATTGCTTAAGTTAGCAAGTTCATCTTGGTTGGTGGTTTCGGGTAGGCGCAAATGCAAATTGGTGGCCCGTATTTTATTTACCTGGTTCACGATGACCGCAATGGGGTTTAAAGCCTGGTTAGCCACTACCCTGCCCACCAAAAAAACGAGTAAAATACTACAGATGAAACTGATAAACAGCGTTAATTGCAAGTACCCCAACTTTCGCTTACCCGATAAATCATTAGCCATAACCAAAATGTAAAAATCGCCTTCGTTGTCGGTGTAATAATAGGCTACGGCTTGGTTGTGGTTTAGAATAAAATTTTCAAACTCGTTGGGCTTTAGCTCCGGTAAGATTTTTTGCAGCAAAGCGGCTTCTACAGCTGGTCGGTTAAGCCATGCTTTTTTTTCTTTAGCGTAAACGCCAACCTGCTCCCCCATCAGGGTTTGTCTTGATTTTTGTTTGAGCTTGGCCAGCGAGGCCGCACTTAATTCGTCTTGTTCCAGTTGTAACTGCCCGGCCAGAATGGCCCGATCGGCTAAGCGGTTGTAAAAGTCTCGTTCGGTAAAATCGGCCACCAGCAGGTAAACCACTAAACCGCTAACAAAAATAATAATGGCAATAAGAGCGGTAAAAGTAAATGTAATGCGGTTGCGAATGGTCATGGTTAAGTGATTTCTCGTAAAGAATAACCCATGCCAATAACCGTCTGGATTAATTTGGGCTGATAATTTTTATCTATTTTGTTACGCAGGTAATTCACATAAACATCCACCACTTTTGCCCTAAATCCAAATTAAAATTCCAGACATTTTCGAGCAAATCCATCCGGGACAATACTTTACCTTTATTTTTTAAAAAATATTCGAGTAACGCAAATTCCCGGGCCGTCAGGTTTATCTCTTTACCGCATCTACTGGCGGTTTTGGTATCCAGGTTTAATTCCAGGTCGGCTAAAGTCATGGTTAAGGCCGCTTCTTTGCCGGAATTACGCCGAGTTAAGGCGCGCACCCGGGCCAATAATTCTTTAAATTTAAAAGGCTTGGCAATATAGTCATCTGCCCCGTTATCCAAGCCGGTCACCACATCATCGGTGGTTCCCAGTGCCGTTAACATTAAAATAGGCGTTTGTTTATCGAAACTCCGGATGGCTTTGCATAGTTCTAAACCGTTGATGCCCGGCATAATTACGTCCAGCATAATTAGACTATAGGAGTTACGGGTAGCCAGCATTTTACCAGTGGTACCATCGTAAGCCACTTCTACTTCGTAAGCCTGCTCTTGCAAACCTTTTTTTAAAAAAGCAGCAACATTTGGTTCATCTTCTACAATTAAAATATTCATAAAACGAAATTATCTTATTTTAATTCTCTCTATTTCCGCGTATGAAAAGCAAACTATTTTTTAAATCAGTACGCTCCTTTAACTTTTAATCAAATAATAAAGGTCATTTTTGGTTTAACCTGAATACTTAAATTTTTCGAAGCTAATCCTTTTATTTTATTAACTATTACTTGTTCAACCAAATTTGGGTAAGTAATCCAGTATATTACTCCTACTCCTCCAACCAGGCGCCAGTTTATACCAACGGGTAATGCACTAATTCCTATTTTGGTGGATAACCAAGAGAAAAAAGTGATCCCGAGAGGTTTGCCTAAAAAAAGCCCAAATAAAATTCCCTTGCTCCAGCAGCTGTGCAGTCCGTCGGTCATACCAGGCTCGAATCGGATATTCGTGTTTGCCAGGGCAAAGAGGGGCATAATCAAAAAATTACCGGCTTAATTAGAGCGTGTTCCAGTTTTTCCAAAGGAGATCCGGTAGCATTTGGTGTGGTGGGCAACTTAAAAGCCGTAAGCACGCCGGCAATGGTCGCTTGAATGCCCGAATGATGAATAAAGTTTCATATTAAAACTCCCGGCACCAGGTAAAACACCAAACGTTTTACCCCTATAGAATTAAAAAATGATCGTTAAACCAAAAATTCCACCGGCATACAATAAGTAATATAAATGCAATTCCGTGGAATAGAAGAAATCAATTACCAAAATTGATCCTTAATCATCCACAATAGCCAAAGCCGTTAAAAATTCTTTTAAAGAAGTGGGCACCCGTCCTACAGGAGAATTGGCCAGAATTAAAAGGTTATAAACAAGCTATTAAGATTAAGCTCCCCGCTGATCCGGAATTTAGAAATTCTTTAAAAACGGTAATATTGAAGATTTGAAGCATGCCTAAACCGACGTAAATGCGCTTTAAATTCTGGTAAGAATAAGTAATTTTTTAAAAATTATAGTTAACCAGCACGAATTGGAATAGAAAAAATTAGGGGTCTATCTAAACTTGCCTTTCTACCTCAATCTCTGAACTACTAAAACCTATTTTGATTTTTGCAAGTAAGGGTAACTTTAATCATGCACCCTGGAGCAGCCAATTATGGAGCCATACATTCTTATTATTACCATTATTGGCCTAGCAGCCTTAACCATGGCCTGGATTCCGAGCTGGTTAGAGAAGTTGCCTCTATCGTATAGCATCTTGTTTGTGGTTTTTGGGTTTTTATTATACCAGTTGCCCTTGCCTCTGCCCGCCCCTGATCCTTTGGCCAATAAAACTTTGGCCGTTCGCCTCACCGAAATTGGGGTAATTATTACTTTAATGGGCACGGGCATTAAAATAAACCGATCTTTTAGTTGGAAAAACTGGAAAATACCTTTTCTGCTTGTATCGGTTACCATGCTCTTGTGCATTGCGGGTTTAGGTTTACTTAGCTGGTGGGTGTTAGGCCTGACCCCTATTTCGGCCTTATTACTAGGGGCCGTAATGGCGCCTACCGACCCGGTGTTGGCCTCGGAAGTACAAGTAGGTCCGCCCAGCACCGAAAAAGAAGATCATGTGCGTTTTTCCCTAACAGCCGAAGCGGGCATGAACGATGGCATGGCATTCCCTTTTACCTGGTTAGCCATTGTTCTGGCGTTATCTGCCTCAAGCGGGGAAGATTGGTTTTGGTCTTGGTTCGGGTACGATGTGGTTTACAAAATTTTTATGGGTGTTGGTGTTGGTTATCTTATGGGGCGGTTGTTAGCGCATTTGGCCTTCCGGTTACCAGAAAAATTTAACTTCCCCGAAACCGAGGATGGCTTTGTAGCCATTGCCGCCACCTTGTTAGTATATGGCTTAACTGAAATTGTCCATGGATATGGTTTTATTGCTGTTTTTATAACCGGCCTTACTTTAGGTCATCAGGAAAGATCGCATGATTTGCACCGCGAATTGCACGATTTTACCGACCAAATTGAGCGTTTGTTTTTAGTTATTGTGTTAATACTGCTGGGTGGCAGCATCGCCACTGGACTATTAGATACTTTAACAATACCGGGTGCAGCTATTGCTTTAGTGTTTGTTTTGGTGGTGCGTCCTTTGTTTGCATTTTTAACTTTGTACCGCCAAAAAATTACCTTCCGCGAGAAAATTGCTATCAGCTTTTTTGGAATCCGAGGCATTGGCTCTTTTTATTACCTATCTTTTGCCATAACCAAAGCCACCTTCCCCGATGAACAACAACTATGGAGTATTGCGGGATTTATCGTTTTAGTTTCCGTGATTGTACATGGTATTATGGCCGCGCCGGTGATGCGTTATCTGGATAAAAAAAGAACCCCTTCGGATCTGACCATCCAATAACAACTATCCTGTTTTATTAAAACCAAGTAAGTAGAATTATAGGTTTTATAAGGATCAAACCAGCTTATTTTAGCTATGATTTTTTAAATTTTTAATAAATTACAACTAAAAATCTTATTTAAAACAGAATAGCTGGACAGCAAAACTATTCAGCTATTCTGTTAAATTCCCATTTGTTTATTTTGACAAAATAAGTTTTTGCGTGTTTTGTTTATCAGTAGTTTGCAGTTGAAGTAAGTACATGCCATTGGTTTGGTCTCCTGCCTGCCATTCTACTTCGTACTGCTGGTTAGCTTTAACTTCTCCCTGGTACAATTTCTTTATCTCCCGGCCCTGGCTATCGAGTACCCGTACAGTTGCTTGTTGGGTATTTGGTAAAGCAAAACGAACATTTACTTTTTTCTGGAAAGGGTTGGGATATGCAGTAAATATATGAAGATTGGCGGGTGTTTCCGGGTTTAGGGTGGTTGTTCTGGCAGCAACAGCAGCTTTGGTACCTGGCGTTACTTTTATGAGCCAATAGTCCGTTCCGCCCTGACTAGGTTGGGTACGATCGCCGCTTACGCCGGAGTTTGATCTGCCCCCTAAAAGCAAACCACCATCCCGGGTTTGGGTAACCGTACGCAGTTCGTCCAGATCGTAGCCGCCAAAACGCTGATCCTGTACTTTCTGGCCATTTTCATCTACTTCCACCACCCAATAATCACTTTCACCCTGGCTCGCCTGGCTTTTGTCGCCATCAGCCTCTGAATAGGATTGCCCTGCTAAAATAAAATGTTGGTCTTCGGTGTAAGTACTGGCCGTTAAAATATCATCTTTACTTCCTCCAAAGGTCTTATCCCAAACTTTATTTCCGGTTTTATCCAGCTGTACTAACCAATAATCCTGGCTGCCTTTACTAGCCTGGCTCTTATCACCACTTAATTCAGAGTTACTGGTTCCGGCCAGATAATAGTTGTCCTCAGAAATTTGCCGGACAGAAGAAACTTCGTCCTTCCCGTTGCCTCCTAAGGTTTTCTCCCAAACTAGCTTCCCGTCTTGGTCGGTTTTTACGGCCCAGTAATCTAAACCACCTTGGTTTGGTTGCTTTTTGTCGCCGGAAATTCCCGAGAACGAACTCCCACCCAGGAAAAATCCACCGTCGTTGGTTGGAGTAAAACTGGTAAGCGTTTCTGCTTGTGCGCCGCCATAACGTTTATCCCAGATTTTAGCACCCGTATTAAATAATTTTACTACCCAGTAATCATAACCACCTTGACTATCCTGACTTTTATCGCCGCTAATGGGTGAGGTGCTGGAGCCTCCCAAAACGTACTCACCGGTAGTTAATTGTACAACTTTTTTTACTTCGTCGGCACCACTGCCACCGTAAGCTTTGTCCCATTGCTTATTACCTTGAGCATCTACTTTAATCACCCAAATATCACGACCACCTTTACTTGCCTCGGTTTTATCGCCGCTCTTACCCGAAAAAGAAGAACCCGCCAGTAAGTAGCCGCCATCCTGCGTTTGAATTACCCGATTTAGGTAATCATCGTCTTTGCCGCCGAAGCTTTTTTCCCATTGTTTCTGCCCAGTTTCATCTGATTTTACAATCCAGTAATCATTCTTGCCCTGGCTCATCTGGGTTTTGTCGCCGCTGGTGGTGGAGTTAGTGTAACCTCCGGATAAGTAGCCTCCGTCGGTAGTCTTAATAACATCGGTAAAGTTATCATTGCCGGAACCGCCGTACCGCATGTTCCAGAAGTTAGCTTCCGGCTTTGATTCGTCCTTTAATTGCACCAGATAAAATCCCGTTTTAGCAGTTTGTTTGTCGCCACTTATTCCAGAATTAGTAGTACCTCCCAAAAGGTAATGGCCCTCTGTAGTTACTTGAACGGCACTTAAATACTCATCGCCATTACCACCAATGGTCCTATCCCATTCTTTACTTCCGGTAGCATTCAGCTTTACTACCCAGAAATCGTTCGTGGGCAGATTACCGGCATCGCGATTTCCACGGGAAGGTTGCGTTTTATCACCCCCAAATCGGGAATCTGAGGAGCCACCTATAATGAAACCGCCATCTGGAGTTTGTTGCATATCGCCAAATGTGTCGTAATACCCTCCGCCGATGGTTTGATCCCATTCCTTTTGCCGGTCAGCATTCAGTTTAACAATCCAATAATCGGTGGTACATTCATATTCATCGCAAGGGCCAATGTTGCTTTCGCTTTTATCCCCGCTAATACTGGAACTAGAGGAACCACCCAGAATATAGCCGCCATCCGGAGTAAGAAGTAAAGTAGATAATCCATCATTTTTACTACCCCCGATAGTTTTGTCCCAATCCTTAGATCCATTGGCCTTAAGTTTAACAATCCAGTAATCGCTGGTATTTTTACCGTTATCATCTGCGGTTCCTTTGTTTGGTTCACTTTTTTCGCCACTCACCTTAAGGGAGTAAGAATAGCCGCCTAACAGGAAACCACCCTCCGGGGTCAGTTGAACTTTGGATAAATGATCGCCTGCATCTCCACCAATTGTTTTATCCCATATTTTTTTACCACTAGCATCAAGCTTTACCACCCAAAAATCACCTTTTGAAGTAGCATCTTTATTATCCCGGGTAGCTTCGGATTTATCGCCGCTGATGTTGGAACCGGAAGAACCAGCCAATAAATAACCGCCATCCGGTGTCAGCACTAAAGAAGCTAATTCCTCCCCGCGATCTGCTCCGATAGTTTTATCCCATTCTTTCTTGCCATTGGCATCTACTTTAACTACCCAGTAATCCGGAGTGGCATAACCATATCTATCCGGTCCTCTGTTGTCTCTATTTTCTTCGGTTTTATCTCCACTTTTACTTGAATGCGAAGTTCCTCCAATAATATAACCTCCATCCGGTGTTTGTTGCAGAGCAGTTAATTCGTCGTCGCGGCTACCACCAAAGGTTTTATCCCATTCTTTGTTGCCGGCAGCGTTAAGTTTAATAATCCAATAATCATTCAAGCCCTTACTCGGTTCCGTTTTATCATCCGTAATGCCGTATAGAGTGGAACCCCCAAGAAGGTATCCGCCGTCGCTGGTTCGGAGAATGCGAAGAGAAAAAATAGAACGAGTGTCGGAAAAAACTTTCTCCCTTTCTTTTTTAATAAAACTTTGTTCTTCCACCAGAAAAGTTTGGGTTACTTCCGGCGCTGGAAGGTAGGTAGCGTTACCAACTTGTGTAGCTTTTACAGTTACATAGCCTGTACCGGTAAGTGAAATAATGTTTCCTTTTATGGTAGCCGACCCCGATACTACCTGAAAAGAAACTGGTAAGCCGGAACTGCTTTGGGCAGAGAGCGCGAATGGAACATCGCCCAGGGTGCGGGTTAAATCAGCTATTGGGGGGAAATCAATAATTTGACCCAGCCCTTTTCCACTGTTATCAATTCTTAAAACCCAGTAATCTGTTTGAAAGTAACCATCTTCGTTGGCGGGGCCTCTATTATCTTCACTTTTCTCCCCACTGCTGGACGAATAAGACGAGCCAGCTACGATGAAACCACCATCCGCAACTTGTTGAATTGATGATAAGTAATCTTCGCTGGCGCCACCATACGTTTTATCCCAGATTTTACTACCGTTGCTAGCTAATTTTAAAATCCAGTAATCGCTTCCACCCCGGGAAACTTCTGTTTTTTCCTCACTTTGGGTGTAGGCAATTCCGCCCACTAGATAGTCACCTTCTTTTGTTTGGATGATTGATCGTAAATAAAGATCATATTCCGTATGAAATAATTTTTCCCACTCTTTGGTGCCGTTGGCTTTCAATTTAACTATTCCGTACTGCGAGTAGTAATTCCCCCCTACAATATAGCCCCCGTCCTTAGTTTGTTCTAAACCAGTAATGTAATCATCGCTGCGGGTACCAAAGGTTTTATCCCAGGTTATGGTACCTGTATTGGTTAATTTAACTACCCAGTAATCTGTTGCTACATAAGCTCCGCCAACTCTGGGTTCCGTTTTGTCACCACTTTTTCCAGAAGACGAAGCGCCCCCTAAAATATAACCGCCATCCGTTGTTTGTTGCAGCGCTTTTAAATCATCGCGCAAATCACCACCAATGGTTTTGTCCCATACTATTAATGCCGCTGGTTCATTTTATTTCGCCGGTGGAGCCACGTTGGTTATCCACGATGCAGGTAATTGACGATCGGTTACGATTAGATGTATTAATTTATCGTTACCAGAATGCCTACGAAAAAGTAGATGGCCTTGATGGCGAGGAAGGTACTTTTAATATGTGTTCTTTTTGGTACATCGAAGCTCTAGCCAAAAGCGGACAAGTTGACCAGGCCGTCGAAAATTTTGAAAAAATGCTGGGTTACGCCAACCACCTGGGCTTGTTCAGCGAAGAACTTGGTAAAAAAGGAGAACACCTCGGCAACTTTCCGCAAGCCTTTACCCATTTAGCTTTAATTAGCGCTGCTATGGAATTAAACAAGCAACTAGATCGCATTTATTCTTAACCGCGATTTTGGTTTTT
>Ga0181465_100387_pt1 | contig 17052 bp, 15 predicted proteins | sample InSIn3gowninarea_FD_119076 | JGI IMG/M metagenome (GOLD analysis project Ga0181465, IMG submission 119076) | Clean room microbial communities from NASA Spacecraft Assembly Facility at Jet Propulsion Laboratory, Pasadena, California, USA -... ... | reverse complement strand
AAAAAGATTCTATAATTTTACGTGCAAGTTTTGTCGATTAAATTGATGAAATTTGCACGTTTTTATTTCAGGACTTTTTAAATTTTATCTGTAATTCATATTGGATATATCTATAGTTGTACCCTTAAAAATCATAAATCCTGCCTGACTTTGCCTATCCATCTCAATCTGAAATACCTTAGCACAAAAAATGGCGGTTTCCCGTCCATAATATTTTTCTATCAGATATATAATGAGGTTAAGAAAAGAGTACGCGCCCCCATTGGTACAAATGCCATGTTCATCGGTAATTAACTTATCCGCTTTTAAATTCACTTTTGGAAAGAGATTTCTGAAGCTTTCTTCTGCAGCCCAATGTGTTGAACAACTTTTGCCGTCGAGTAAGCCTGAGGAGGCAAGCAAGAATGCGCCGGTACAAATACTAGCTATTTCTGCACCATTTTTGTATTGACTAGAAATCCATTCAATAAGCAATCCATTTGCCTTAACTGCATTTTCGTAATTATGATTTAATGAAGGAATAATAACAAGATCAGTTTTACCAACATTTCTTAAATGCGTATGAGGCCTTACCGCAAACAACCCATCGTAAAACTCTACTTCCTTCGAAATGCCGACAAGTTGAATTTTGAAAACTTCGTTTTTGCCTAAGTCTTTTTGATACTGATTAGCTCTTGTAAATATTTTATACGCACCTACAATACTGCTCAGGTTATTCTCGCCCTCGGGCACGATGATGCTTAAATGTTTCATCTTGACTTTTTTTATAAAAATAAGCATTTGTTGATGTCTAAATCAACCCATTAAATAGTCCAATTTACACCCTTAGAAAAAACCTAAATTTCAGCTGCTGATGGAATAACCAGATAGCTGATGACCTGAGAATTACGGTAGTGATCTTACTCATGCCGTCCAGCATACTATATCTTTAGCGCCAAGGAAACCTATCCCTTTCTTTTATAATACTTATAGTAGCAGTAAGGCAGTAGCTATTTGAATAATACATATCAGTAGGAATTGTAGAAAAACAAACATGGATGCGATAGTCTAGAAACCAACTATTTATAGTGCAAAAAAAGGCCCTCAACCTGGAGGTTGAGGGCTTCTAATTTTCCAGTACCTTGGGCCGGAGTCGAACCGGCACGAGTGTAACCTCACAGGTGTTTGAGACCAGCGCGTCTACCAATTCCGCCACCAAGGCTTGTTAACGGGATGCAAATCTATTTAAACTATCCCGAATTCGCAACAAATATTTTTGTCTGTACCAAATATCCTTTATTTGTTCCACAATAGCTTTCCTCCTATCTTCTTCCGCCTGATCAAACTCTGCTAAAAGAGCGTCCAAATCAGACTTCAGTTCGCCCTCGATCAATTCTACCTGAGCCGAAACTCTATCTACCTGGGCAGCGTCTGTATCAAATTCCAACTCCATCAAGGCTTCGTTAACCTCCATCATTTCCATAAGAAAATCAGGCGGGAGCTGATATTTTTCACCCTCGACCAATAATCCATTAAGATCTAAAACATACTCAATCCTTTTCCTTAGATCCGACAATACCTGGTACGCCTTGTTATTTAAAGTAGAAAGTTCTAATATCTCTTGCTGCTTTTCCCGGCTTTCGTTGATATAAAAATCCGGGTGATATTGTTTACTCAATTCGTAAAACTTGCGCTTCACAAGTTGCTGATTGATATTAAAAGCTACAGGGAGATCGTAAAACTCGAAATAATTCATTACCTGGCTACCGCTTTAAGAATATCATTACCTAAAACAAAGACCATTAAGGCCACAAGAATACAAAAACCTACCAGTTGGGCTCGCTCCATAAACTTATCGCTCAAGGGCTTCCCTTTTACCATTTCAACAATCAGAAACAATGCATGTCCGCCGTCAAGAGCTGGAATAGGTAATAAGTTCATCAGCGCCAGTGCCATTGAAAGCAAGCCAACTAAACTCCAGAACAGGGCCCAGTCGACGGTAGAACCAAACATTCTTGCAATTCCGATAGGACCGGTAAATGCTTTTTGTGCCTTTACCTGCCCGGTAACTACTTTACCGATACCTTTTGCATTGTCCATAAAAGAGCCCCAGGCTTTGGAAGCTCCGATAGGCAAAGAAGATGCAAAGTTGTACTTAATAGTTTCTGTTGGAGGAGGAAGTAAGGTCGGAAACACTCCTATCGTCCCTTTACCGTCAACCAAAGGCTTAGCATTTACAGTACCCGATTTTCGAATTAAAGACACAGAAACTTGTTTGTTTTTCGAGTTCTGCAATAAACTCTGAAACTGATCAAGAAAAGTTACAGGAGATCCGTTTACAGAAATTATACTATCCCCTTTTAAAATACCGGCTTTAGCGGCGTTGCTACCAGGCAAAACGCTATCAAGATGAGCCATTGGCGTACGTGGCAAAACAAATTGACTCATGCCGTAGTCCGAAATTTTATTCAGAATATTTCCCGGTACTGCGATATCTTTACTTTCACCATTGCGGTCGATTGTAAGCGTGCTTCCTCCAAGCAACACCTTCGAGCTCGTGATCTCATTAAATCGCTCGATTTTTTTCCCGTTTACGGCACGAATTTTATCTCCTGCTTGTATACCGAGTTCTTTTCCGACAATACCAGGAATAACCCCATTAACCAGTTTGTCATTAGGAACGTATGTCTCGCCATACTTAAATGTCAGCATCCAGAAAATAAAGATTCCTAAAACAATGTTTACCGTTACTCCCCCTAGCATCACTATCAAACGTTGCCAAGCTGGTTTTGACCTAAATTCCCAGGGCTGTGCCGGTCCTGCCATTTGAGCAGTATCCATCGACTCATCAATCATTCCAGAAATTTTCACGTATCCTCCAAGCGGAAGCCAGCCTATCCCGTATTCGCAACCTTTGTAGTTAAAATGTACGAGCTTAAATCCCCAGGCATCGAAAAACAGGTAAAACTTCTCTACTCTTATCCCAAATGCCCGAGCGGCAAGAAAATGCCCAAGCTCATGTAATATTATTAATATTGATAGTCCAAGCAGGAGTTGCCCTGCCATAATCAATCCATCCATTCGTTCTTAATTTATTTTTTAGATTTCTTATTTAAATATTTGTTACCAGTTCGAGCGCAAAATTCCTCGTCTCAGCATCTGTTTCAATGTAATCCTCCAACGATGGATTACCAATAAAAGATATTTTACTCATACAATTTTCAATCACTTCGCTCATCTGCAAAAAGCCAATTCGATTGTTCAAAAATTCTGCTACCGCGATTTCATTAGCAGCATTAATAACACAGGGCGCATTTCCTCCTGCTTCTAATGCAGAAAATGCAAGAGCCAGATTCCTGAATGTTTCCGTATCGGGTTTTTCAAAAGTGAGTTCAGGGTAATTGATAAAGTTAAAACGTGGAAAATTGCTTTTTATGCGGTAAGGATAACTGAGCGCATATTGAATAGGCACTTTCATATCAGGAATGCCCATTTGAGCTTTCATGGAACCATCAGTAAATTGAACGATGGAATGAACAACCGACTGTGGGTGAACAATAACATCTATCTGATCAGCATCCAAATTAAAAAGCCATTTCGCTTCAATTACTTCAAGTCCTTTATTCATTAGGCTGGCCGAGTCGATGGTGATCTTGGCACCCATAACCCAATTTGGATGCTTTAGCGCATCTGCTTTTGTTACTTTTGTTAAATAACTAATATCTTTTCCCCGAAAGGGACCGCCTGAAGCTGTTAAATAAATTTTTTCGATCTCGCTCTTCTCCCCCACTAAACATTGAAAGATCGCAGAGTGCTCAGAATCGACCGGAAGAATTTGAACGCCGTATTTTTTTGCCAATTCTGTGATCAACTCTCCGGCAACGACAAGTGTCTCTTTGTTGGCAAGAGCGATATCCTTTCCTGCTTTGATTGCTGCAATAGTTGGCTGCAAACCGCTAAATCCTACCAATGCCGTCAGCACAACATCAATTTCTGGAACCGTAACCACTTCAGAAAGTGCTTCTTTTCCAGCCAACACAATGACATCGAGCCCCGAAAGTGCCTTTTTTACAGTTTGAAATTTCGATTCGTCAACAATAACTACGTATTGAGGCACAAATTCCAAAGCCTGTTGAATTAATAAATCAGCATTACTTTGAGCAGTAAGTACGGAAATTTTAAACTTATCAGGATTAGCCCGGACGACCTCAATAGCTTGAGTCCCTATACTGCCAGTCGAACCTAGAATTGCAATATTTTTTATAGAAGAAGATTTATTAAAAATTGTATTATCCTCCATCACCTTGCTTAATCTCAATCTTCTTTTTTTGTTTCAACAGCATAAACTTAGCAAGTTTAACAATACTTTTTTAATTCGTCGGCAATAAGCCTGTCATTTGATAGTCGGGGTACTTTGTTTTGACCGCCAAGCTTTCCGTTTTCCCTCATATAATTAATGAATGCACCTTTCTTTAAAGGACGAATCACCAAAGGCTGTAAGATTTTTCCGTCGATTAGATCAAAATAATACACGTTTTTCTTTTGCAAAGCCTCATCTACCTTTGATTTAAATAAGTCCAGATCACTGGGTTCTTTCTCAAACTCGACAAACCACTCGTGATAAGGCAATTCGCCTGCGGGAGGATTAACTTGCGGAGCAACGGTAAACTCCGTTATTTCGGCAGCTAATTCTTTCGCCGCCGACAGTAAAGCTTGTTCAACTTCTTCGCCTATTACATGTTCTCCAAAGGCAGAAATATAATGTTTGATCCTTCCTGTTACGATAATTTTGTAAGGGTTTTTTGAAACGAACTTGATAGTATCCCCGATGCTATATCCCCAAAGTCCAGCGTTTGTGTTAAGAATCAAAGCATAATTTCTATCCAGCTCCACCTCGCTTAAAGAGACTCGGGTTGGATTTGCGTTGAAGTACTCCTCTGCAGGAATAAATTCATAAAAAATTCCTGCATCCACCAATAACAAAAGTCCTCTTTCTTTCTGAGAATCCTGAAAAGCAATAAAACCTTCGGATGCGGGATAGGTTTCGATCGAGTCTATCTTCTTCCCGATGCTTTCTTCGAGTCTCGCACGATAAGGTTCAAAGTTTACTCCACCGTACACAAACAGACTGAAATTTTTAAAAATGTCTTTAATTTTCTTACCCCCTTCTCTTTTGGATAACCGATCAAAGTACATTTGCACCCAGGGTGGAATACCTGATATCAATCGCATATCTTCTTTAGCGGTTTCCTCTACTATGGCATCAACTTTTTGTTCCCAATCTTCAATGCAATTTGTTTCGTAAGAAGGCAGCCGGTTTTTCTGAAGATATTCTGGAACGTGATGAGCTACTATACCAGACAACCTTCCGGTATCAATTCCTGCCTTCTTATCCAGAACAGGACTTCCCTGTAAGAAGATCATTTTTCCATCCACAAAACGAGTGTTACCGGTTTCGTGAACATAAGAGAGCAAAGCGTTTCTTGCAGCTTTGATATGTTCGGGCATCGACTCTTTCGAAATTGGGATATATTTTACTCCGGAAGTAGTGCCCGAAGTTTTGGCAAAATACGCTGGTTTCCCGGGCCAAAGAACGTTTTCTTCCCCGCTTTTAACTCTTTCAATATAAGGCTTCAAGGCTTCATAGTCTCTGATTGGAACTCTTTCCTTAAAATCCTGATAAGTCCTAATGTTTTTAAAATCGTGATCAATACCAAAACTGGTTTGTCCAGCCCGAGAAATAAGCTTCTGAAGCCATTGTTCTTGTACAGCTACTGCATTTCTCTTCCATTTATTCATTTGGAGAGAAACGAGCAGGGCAATAGGTTTACTTAATGCCGCTTTAATTCCCATAAGTTAAATGATGTTATGAATGATATCAGGGTCTTCGTCGCCCTGGTATTCGTTCATCATATTCCGGTAAGCAACTCCAAGAGCAACACTGGAAAGAGGAACAATAAAAAACGAACTGATTATGCTAACGATACTTGCAACAATCGGCAGATCACGATAGTTTAAATAGAATGACAAAACATGGAAAATAGCAAAAAAGCTTAATAGCAATAGCAAACGAGTAAAGTTTCCGCGAGTGATGGCCATACTAAAACGAATTGCTTTGAATGGTTTTGTATCCCGATCGATGATAAAAAAAGCAAAAAACGACAGGCGAATCCAGATAATAAAATTAGTAATGATCCCTAAACTTATCGCGCTTTCTGCAAGCAAGTGCTGATCCATATTCAGATAGACTAATGGAAAAAGCAACAATGCCCATAGGCCAAAAACGAAAAGCATACAGAGCGAAAAATAAAAGGTGGAAATCATAAAACGCAGCACCTGCTTTTTAGTCGGCAGCGTCTTTTTCACAGATACATCCCGTCCGTCGCGGTCTATAACATAAAGTGTGTATTTAAATAAGGTAAGCTGAAGGCCAAAATAAATCAAAATAAAAATAAGGGCCATAATAAGACTTATTCCGGTGCTTATGTGGCTTAGATAACCCGCTAAAAAAGCTGACGAGTTTAAGGTTACAAACAACAAAAAACACAGGCCCGCGATAGACAGATACTGTTTCTTCAATATGTGCCATGCTGTACGGAGCACTTCATTAACAGCAAATGTACTTTCCTTTAAAAAATCTATCATGAACGTTTAAGAATAATCCTTTTCCAAAAATCTTGTATAAAGCCTAACCCATAAGCAGTAAGCTGAATAAACGAAGCTATAACACTCAAAAATGCAACTTTTACGGATTTGTTGAGAAAAAGTGAGTGAAAAAATATCAACACCACAATTAAAAAAAGAATACTCCAGCAAAGCAACGCTAAATACTGATTTATAAAGAGTATTAACAATGAAAAAATAAGGAAAACGGTAAAACATGCAGGAAAGAAATGAACCAGTTTTAGCTGTTCGGGGAAGAACTTATAAATGTTAATCCTTGCTCGCCCAAAAAAGTGCAGCTGCTTGTAAAATTGAAAAAAGCTTGTTCTTCTTTTATGATATACTACGGCATCCGGAATTAATCCAATCTTAAAGCCCAGGGAATGGATACGGATGCTAAACTCTATATCCTCGCCCAGACGAGTAAGAATGAAGCCTCCTGTTTTCTCCCAAACTTCCCTTGAAATTCCCATATTAAAGCTCCTGGGATGGAATTGACCAATGTGCTTTTTATTTCCCCTTATACCGCCTGTAGTAAAAGGAGAAGTCATCGAGTAGCTTATTGATTTTTGAATGGGAGTAAACGATTCATGAGCAGCATCGGGACCTCCGTAAGCATCCAGCTTATGTTCATAAAGGTAATTCTTTACAGTTTCGAGATAGTGGGAAGGTATCAGACAATCAGAATCAAAAACAACAAAGTAATCTCCCTTTGCCCTGGCGAAGCCAAAATTCCGGGTGAATCCCTGACCTTCATTCGGCTTGACGTAATAATGTAGATCGAGCTTATTTTTATATTTTTCGATTATTTCTTTTGCATCCAATTTAGAGCCGTCTTCCAAAACCAGTACCTCAAACTGGGTATAAGTTTGTTGGGTTAATGTTTCTAACAACTCATCGATTTCCTGCGGTCGATTATAGAGCGGAATTATAATTGAAAAGAACATTGTTAGATTTTCTTTTCGATTAGGTAGTGATTTCGTTCAGCAGCGTTTCTTGATACCAGTTCTGCTACAAAACCCGTCAAAAATAGTTGAGAGCCAACTACAATTGCTATAAGAGCGATATAAAAAAGTGGCTGATCAGTTACGTTACGATACTTAACGTTATGTGCAATGGCAATCAGCTTATCAGTAATAAGCCAGATTGTGATTATAAAACCGGCGAGGAAGCTTAAAAATCCCATGCTTCCGAAAAAATGCATTGGCCTCTTTCCAAACTTTCCTACAAAAAATATAGATAGAAGATCTAAAAAACCGTTAATGAACCTACTGAATCCAAATTTCGTTTTGCCATACTTTCTTGGTCTGTGTTCTACTACCTGCTCACCTATTTTTTTAAAACCCGCCCATTTAGCAATAACAGGAATATACCGGTGCATTTCGCCATAAACTTCAATGCATTTAACCACATCTTTTCGGTAGGCTTTGAGACCGCAGTTAAAATCATGGAGGTTTTTTATGCCCGACATACTTCGGGTTACAGCGTTAAAAAGCCTGGTAGGAATGGTTTTGCTCAAAGGATCATGTCGTTTCTTTTTCCAGCCGGAAACCAAGTCGTACTTTTCCGCTGTTATTCTGCGGTACAGCTCGGGAATTTCATCAGGACTGTCCTGTAAATCGGCATCCATTGTTATTACAACATCACCCAAAGCGGTATCAAAGCCAACATTCAGAGCGGCCGACTTACCATAATTTCTTCGGAATTTAATTCCTTTGATATTGGGATTATCAACTTTAAGATTTTCAATTATCTCCCAGGAACAATCATCACTACCATCATCCACCAAAATAATCTCGTAAGAAAACCGGTGGCTATCCATTACCTTCTTTATCCAGGAAGTAAGTTCGGGCAGAGACTCTGCTTCATTAAATAAGGGTACAACTATAGATATATCCAATATGAATTACAGATAAAATTTAAAAAGTCCTGAAATAAAAACGTGCAAATTTCATCAATTTAATCGACAAAACTTGCACGTAAAATTATAGAATCTTTTTATTCTTCAGTGGTTTGTGCAAAAAACGGTCGGTCTTTCTTAAAAATTGCCGCAAAAATAAGAGCCCCGATAAAATACATAATGGCAACGGTTCCAACTCCCATGATTACTTCTTTCACCCCAGGATTAAACTGCTTTTCCATAGCAGCTTCATTTTTCGCCAACGCTTCATCAATTTTTTCCTGGTCCATTCCCATCTTCTCCATCATTGTAGTAGTGGAATTAGCTGTTATGCTTTTCATTTTACTGATGTATGATGGTTCTATTTTCCCAAATAATATTGTGAAAAAGAAGACTATTAAAGCCTGAACGATGAACATGATAAAAATATTCGAAAGGGCCTCCCTAAAAGACAAGTAACCGCCGGCCTTCTTTCTTAACTCAAGACAAAAATAAACAGCTAAACCAATTCCGATAAAAAATTGAATGAGCAGATAAACAAATGATCCCATTAAATCGGGCTTGACATAAAAGACTACAAGAAAAATGGCAATATTAATTATAGCCCAGAAGACCCCATTTTTCGCTGCTTCCTTTTTTAGAGCATTTGGTAATTGAAGAACTGTTTCCATATTATGAAGGTTTAAGGTTTGTTATAAGCAGTTAGTAAAGCGAGAACAGGGATATCAAATTCAGGCTCAAGGCTATTTTTAGCGTATGAGGCCAATGCATTTTCTGCAGGACTAAGATCGCGGAAGAAACTAAGCATGGGGTAGAAAAGCTCTCCTATTTCCGAGTCTTCAGGAAGTTTTTTTGCCACACGTGATATTTCCTCGTAATTGCTTTCAATCAAGGCCTGGTGTGCTATAACATCCTCATAGATCCGATGCTCATCCTGAAACTCGTCTTCGTCAACCAATAAAAACTCCTTCAAATAATCCTCCAGCGAAGGCTCGATTTCTTCATCGGAACACTCTCTCAAATACAACAAAAGATTAAGCAATTCCGTTCCCCGTTCAATTGTATCCTCTTCGATAGTTTCCCATTCTTCTGATTCCAAGTAATCCTCTTCAAGCTTTTTAACGTCTTCAGAGAAGAAGTTAACCAGCAAAAGATCGAAGAAAACTTCTCTTAACGATTCCAGCTGTGGGTTCTCATCAAAGGCTTTATCCTGTAAACTAAGCTTATCTACAAACGAAGCCTCAGCATCGTAGATCTTAAATAGTTCAGCTTTAAACTCTTCTACAGCTATTTTTTGAACACTACTAGTTGTCTCTATTGCAGCTTCTAAAGCATTTTGTACTCGCTTATCCATACTTACAAGTTAAAAATTTTCCATTATTACATATGAATTCAACTCGCCCTTTTAGTTCTGTGTTAAAAAACGGAGAGTTATTCGACTTAGATTTATTGGTTGCCGAATTAAAAGTCCAGAACTTCTCGGCATCGAATAATACCAGATTTGCTTCTTTGCCTTCGCTAAGTGTCGGAACTTCGATACCTAAAATCTTTCTGGGATTTATTGCTAATTTTTCAACTATAACTTCCGCCGACAGTCCAGCCCTTAACGCTAACGGCAACACAGTTTGCAGAGCAATTATCCCAAAAGAAGCAATTTCGAATTCTACATTTTTATATTCTATTTCCTGCGGATTATGTTGAGAAACAATCGCATCAATAGTTCCGTCGAGGAGGCCTTCTTTTAGCGCTTGAACGTCATCATCTGTCCGCAAAGGAGGTTTAACTTTATAATTGCTGTCGAATCCCTCGAGGGCTTTCTCTGAGAGCACTAAGTGATGCGCCGCTACATCGCAGGTTACTTTAAGACCTTTTTGTTTGGCTTTGCGAACTAAGTCTACACCCTGAGCTGTGGATATTGTTGCAAAATGCACCGGTGCATCATTATATTCGGCAAGATAAAGATCTCTGGAGATCAAAAGTTCTTCGGCTAGAGCCGGAATGCCCTTCATACCGAGGTAAGTGCTTACTTCGCCTTCATTCATCATTCCTTTTCCTGCTATGCAAGTATCTTCCGGGAATGAAACGATCCTTCCTCCAAATCCTTTTGCATACAGTAAAGCCCGGCTCATCAACCCTGAATCAGCTATTGGTCTTGTTCCATCTGTAAAAGCCAAAGCGCCCGCTTTATGCATATCGTACAGTTCAGCAAGGTCTTTTCCTTCACGATTATAACTAATAGAACCAAAAGGCCTTACCTCAACGATTCCACCCTTTGTCTGGTTAACGATGTAAGATACTTGAGCTTTAGAATGGATTGGAGGATTGGTATTTGGATGAACTGCAACACCAGTAAATCCACCTGCCACGGCTGCCGCTGATCCTGATTCCAGATCTTCGCGGGTTTCGTAACCTGGCTCACCAAAATTTGCGTTCAGATCGAAAAAACCAGGTGAAAGAAATTTTCCTTCCGCATCTATTATTAAAGCATCTTCGGCTGCAATATCTGTATTTCCAATTGCGGCAATTTTACCTTCTGTAATCAGTACATCTGCTTTCTGGTTATGAAAAGCCGATTCAGGATGAAGAATAACAGCAGATTTAAGAAGAACTTTTTTCATTTCATTAATTATTATCGCAACCTTGTTTGAATGCAGCCTGTTCAACTATGCCTCCCCGAACTATGGGTGTCAGAAACATCTATTGTTTTATTTACCCGATAAAAACGAACCAGTAATATTTCGGCCAGCAGGCAAAACAGCGCCAAAATTAGACAAAGTTTCCACAACTCTACACCACGTTGCCGGGCTTTTATTTCATTTTGAACTGATCCCGCTCCTGTATCAATTATCGTTAAAGGATTCCCCGATAGCTCTTTCTTTAATAATTTGTCGGTAGCGTAAGAAAGATCAGACTCAGACCGGTTCAGATTAAAAGCAAAAGCATTTAAAACGCTATCCCCTTTTAGTAACCTATAAATCCCAGGTTTCTTTATTTGATCAGCAATATAGAGCCTGGTTCGGTCGCCAGTATGAATAATATCAGGAATAGTTTCAAAATCTTTAGCTTGAAGCTTTACCGTTTGATTAGCAGAAAGAACGAGCTTATTCTGATCCAAAAATTCGTCGGCACCAATAGTATAAAACAATTTAGGATTCTGAAGACCAGAAAGCGCCACCTGGTACATTATCGGCACGAAAACTGCATGGCGAACAAAATTACTAGCATCCTCGCTTAGCGGAACTGCACTCAGGTAAATTTTACCTTTCCCAAAAGCATATTGGCTTAAAAAGCTTTTCCTGCCGGGAAAACTTAGAAGAGGTATTTTATTTGTCCTGCTTCTCGAACTATATAAAATGTACTTTTTTGCTACCGGGAGATCAATATTTTTAGGCACTTGCTCGAAGACGTCGTGAAAAACAGGGTGATTAAAATTAATAGATTCTACTTTTGTCTCGCCTGTTATAATAGTTTCAGGAATATCAACTGCCAGACTGTTAAGAAAACTTTGATACGAATTCATATCAAGCTGAAATGATGGAAAAACCATTAATGTTCCGCCTCCTTTCACGTACGATTGTAACTGCTGAGCCAAACCGGCAGGAATTAATTTTAGTTCGTTTAAAATAATAAGCGGATATTCTTGAAGTGAGGAATAGTTAATATTTCCCGAGGAAGTATTTTGCAAGCGAAAAAAAGGATCGGCAGCATAAACAGCTTTAAGGTAAGGATTAAAACCTTCCTCATTGACTGCCAGAACATTTAAACCACTTTTTACATAAAAGCTGAAGTAAAAATCGTCGTCAAATGTAATCGGGTTATCCGTAATGTGAATCAAACCTTCCTGTAAGCCAGCTTGTAAGCCGTTGAAAGACAAACTGAGCCTATTCGTTTTTCGCGCTTCGATACTTATACTTCCAAAAGCCTTTTGTTTGTTATTTATGGAAAACCGCACTGGAACGTTAGAAGCAGATTGATCAGAATCGTTCTTTAATAGAATATTAATTTTTTCTGTTTCGCCTGGCCTGTGTACAGGAGATGTAAACCAAACTGAGTCAATTGAAATATTTGGAAGGGGATTAGACTTCAACCTGACTAAGTTGATTGAGATACCGCTATCAGCAGGCACATCTTTATTACTCAGCATATTTTTTTGAAAGTCTGACACCAGATAAAGACTTTTACGGCTCGCCGCTTCATCTTTTAAAATCGATTCCTGTCGTTTAATTATCTCGGCAATTTTTCTTGTACCGCTACTGCTGTTAATTTCATCTACTGCCCTGCCAAAATCATCAAACGAGAGTAATTGCTGATGGCGGCCTTCAAAATCGTTTGTAATAATTTGGAATTTATCGTTAAGACTATACGCTGCTGCTATTTCTTTAGCCCTTCTTTTTGCTTCATCAAGCAATGTCCCTTCTTTGTTTACCGTTTCCATACTGTACGAGTTATCCACGTACACGCTCACTACTTGTTGCTGAGGAGCTGTGTTTAAAGAAGACGAGATGTAAGGTTTGGCAAAAGCGAAGACTAGAAAAACAATTGAAAGAATTCTTGCAGCAAGTATAAGAAGATCACGCAACTGGCGCCGCGAAGAACTTTTTTGTTCAATTTCAGTTAAAAACGCTACGTTACTGAAATAAACTTTTTTTAATTTCCTGAAATTGAAAAGATGGATAATTATCGGAACGGCAATGGCTGATAAGGCAAAAAGAAATCCGGGGAACAGGAAATTCATTAAGTTTCAAAATTAGTATTTTCTTTGTATCGAAAGAACCTTCTTTTCACCTTAATAACGTAATATTATAAAAGAACATCACCGCAAACCTGGCAGCTAGAGAAACAATGAAATTAATTCGATTTGGAGAACAAGGACACGAAAAAACGGGAATAATTATAGACGGTATAAAATATGACACATCTTCATTTGGAGAAGATTATAACGAGCAGTTTTTTGCTACCCGAGGATTAACCAGACTACAACAGTTTGTGGAAAATAACATATTGAAGTTAGAAAAAGTTCCGGAAGATAGCCGCCTGGGTTGTCCTTTTGCCCGCCCTTCAAAACTCGTTTGTATCGGCTTAAATTATGCCGATCATGCAAAAGAAACTAATGCGGCACTTCCCCCTGAACCCGTTATTTTCATGAAGGCCACAAGTGCAATTACCGGGCCTTTCGACGAGATTATAATTCCTAAAACTTCCCGAAAAACCGACTGGGAAGTTGAGTTAGGTATTGTGATCGAAAAAAAAGCCAGCTATGTCGACGAAGCAAACGCGATGGAATATGTTGCCGGTTATGTGCTTCATAATGATGTTTCGGAGCGAGAATTCCAAATTGAAAGAAATGGAACATGGGATAAAGGAAAAGGCTGTGATACGTTTGCTCCGCTTGGCCCTTTTATGGCGACAAAAGACGAAATTCCGGATGTTCACAATCTTCGCGTGTGGCTCAACTTGAATGGCAAAACAATGCAAGATGGAAATACTTCCAACCTTATTTTCAATATTCCTTTTTTAGTGTCTTATGTTAGCCAGTTTATGAGTTTGCTTCCGGGAGACATCATTAGCACCGGGACTCCGGCTGGTGTTGGTATGGGAATAAAACCAGAACCGATCTACTTAAAATCGGGAGACATAGTAGAACTTGGAATTGATGGTTTAGGGTCTTCCCGCCAGCAGGTAAGAGATTACATTTAGAAATACTCATCAAAGTTGAAAGAACTTTGAGAGTTATCGTAAATCAATAAAACAAAAAACCAGGAAGGTTTTACATTGCTTCCTGGTTTTTCACTAGCATAACTCGCCGAAAAAGAGGTCAGCAGGTCAGCAGCTACAGTCGGCCCAATTTTTTATCTCTCCAGTACTTAAACATTCCCCAAGAAACGGCGCCTTCATAAGTATAGGTTTTATCCGATTTTTCCTTCACAAAATACGCTCCTGTCCAGTTGAAAACAGAGACTTTTGGAAATGTTGCAATTCCGCTGTTATTGAATTCGTTAATAGGATGATGCGTAGAAATTAAGGTGATTTTATTATCTACCGGCTGCTCTTTTATTATGTCCCTAAATCCATTAAACACGCTCTTCCCGGATTTTAAATAGTCCGGGTGATTTAGTCGTCCATCTTTCACTATTGTTGGGCCTGCGTTTATCAATTCAGCAGTTGTAACCGCTCTACAAAACTCACTGCTGATAACCCTCGCGATCGGTAGCTTTAAATCTTTAAAAACTGTTCCTAACTCTTTTGCTCGTGCAATGCCTTGTGCGTTTAGCTGCCGGGCAATAGTCGAATCGCAAGACATCCACCAATTAGCAGGGCCGGCATCATCATGCTTTAAGTTGTAATCCACACCGTTATCTGCGTCAGCGTGTCGAAGTACGATAAAGAATGTTGAATTAGCTTCTGAAAGGCGTCGTAGTGTTTCCCATCCTTGAACATACTGACCATAAGGATCATCGGAATAAGCCGCATGAAATTTAACAAACGGATTAACGTGATTATTGTCTGTTGCGCCTACAGCATAAATTCTTGATTTTTCTCCCGAATTCGTCCAGGTTACATCTATCGCAACCACTTCTCCCGAGGTTACTCTCTTTACTAGTCCTTCCGAAGTTATCGTTATGCTAGGATCGGTGGACGAGAAAGTAGCAGGCTCCGACGTTTCTATTTGATAGTCGTTCTTGCTAACAAAAAGCAAATCTTTGATATAATCTTTTGAAGTGATCCTAATATCTGAATCAGTGTTATCAATCGGAGGATCTACTGGATCTACCGGCTCATCACCCCCATTTTTCTTACAAGTGAATAATAAGGCGCTAAAGAAAAATAAAAATAAGATACGGATAGTTTTTGTTTTCATAGTTTGATGTGATGCTATAACAGCTTTCAATTAACATGGTTTGAAAAATTTAACTCGAATAGATAAAAAAAACTGGCAAAAAAAACTGTTTAAACATCTAATAAGAATTGTAGAAAAAATAAATCGGCATCAAATTTATAGATACTTACCCCATTTTTTTTAACTTTTTGAATTCATTAGAATAAAAAGAACAAATAGTAATAATATTATGAACTAAATCTGCTAATACGTACTCAATTCTTCATCAATTTTTCGATTCCAGGAATCCTGCATGCCCTGATTAATCCCATGAGACGTTTCATTATCATAACGCTTTTGAATCTCGTTCATTTCTCTATAAGACTCGATATACTCGTAACGCAGAACACTGTCAAAATCTTCAAGAGTTAGTGGTTGACTTTTAATTTTCTTTTTAAATCGTTCCGCTATAATCTTGGCAAGATCAAAGTGCCTTTGTTCGTGATTCAAATTATAGCTATTTCTTGCCTCATCCTTTACCCACGATCCGTCGGGTAATGCGTAAACTTTCATCGTCACCTGAACTTCTATGAATCCATTTACTACACTACTTTTCCCCTCATAACCAAAGCCTGGAAAAATACTAGCTGCGTAAATACTTGAGGTTGGAGGTTTTGCCTGAAATACATCCCACGTAAGGGGTTTGGCTGAATTGTAATAAATAGTATCCTTGTCTTCCTTGCTGAAATCCTGGAAGCTAAGCTTTACACCTTTGGCTAGTTTTTCATTGCTATTTGCTTCTTTGATTATCCAGTTGTTAAAAAACACCAGTGCATCAGACAGCGATTTCCTTACGCCCGGTTCAATTATATTGAATTGGTTAATGGGCCGGGTGTATTGCACGCCGCCTTGATAGTCAACCAACCACTGATTTTTCTCTTTACCTTCCAGCTCAAAAGCAATTCTCAAGTCAAGCCTACCCTTAACAATGTTTGGAGCAACTGCGTTTTCTGTAATTTTAAAATTCTTCAGCTTTATAACAACCGGCCTCAGCTTAAAATTTTTAGGAATACTTTCTTCAACAAAATGTTCGACGGCATTAAAGGTTCCTCCTGATAATTCTACAAGTTCCTGTCCGGAAGTTCCTGCTAACAATGCAAAGCTCCGTTTATCTGGCCGGGCGTCTACTACCTTTTTAAAATAAAATTCTTTAGGAAGAAAAATTGAAGGCTCTGATTTTAAGATCAGCGGAGGCACCTTTTGCGCTGCAAAACCCGAAAGTGAACCTATCATAATGCTTAGTAAGAAAAAAAGATATGCAACTTCTTTTATATGTAATTTCTTGATATCAGATACTAGCTTCATCTATACTCCTGCAATAATTCAAACGGCTTTATCTGGCAACTATTATTCTAAGTAAAATTCTGATATTGGTGTGATTTTCCTCATGAAAACATTGCTCGTTGTTCCTGCTAAAGTCCCTGATATTAGTTTAATTCGATGTTCACTAACTAGAACTGATTACAAAGATGCCTTTCAATGCACCTTCTATTGCCCAAAAGAATTAATTGTAGATGATTTAGTTTTTGGTTTTTTCGATTCAGCTCCGCAATGGATTCGGCGAATGATGGCTTTAAGAAATGAGCTTGTAAGTATCTATAAATTTGATGCCGATTTATTTTTTCTACAATTC